>Ga0213825_1000193_pt1 | contig 46180 bp, 47 predicted proteins | sample MC6MC0900MG_FD_179896 | JGI IMG/M metagenome (GOLD analysis project Ga0213825, IMG submission 179896) | Enriched soil aggregate microbial communities from Iowa State University, Ames, United States - MC6-MC0900-MG | ecosystem: Environmental > Terrestrial > Soil > Unclassified | place: USA: Iowa...
CAAATGCCTTTGAAGGCTGATTCTTTTTAAAATCTCCGTAAAGCTGAACCGGAATTTTCCCGCTGTTACTTAGAAAGGCCGCTTCTTCCAGCCGTCTTTGATAAGCGATTCCGGCAAGAGGAGTCACCCCGCCAAAATCCTCCGGTGTTACGGTAACAATCAGGGCGCTGTTGGAATTTACACCATCTCTCTTGTGGTAGCTCATTCCGTTTACCGCAAGCCTGTTTTCCTCGGAAGAGGCATTGACTACATATCCTCCGGGACACATACAGAAGGTATAAACACCTCTTCCATTTGTGCACTGATGGGTCAGCTTGTAATCCGCCGGGCCCAGTATGGGATGGTTTCCCGTGCCATATTGAGAACGGTTTATGCTTTCCTGTGGATGCTGAATTCTTAAGCCCACTGCAAAAGCCTTTGCTTCCATTGGAATTCCTCTTTTATTCAGGACTTCGAACGTGTCCCTGGCACTGTGCCCGATCGCCAGCACAAGGATTTCAGCCGGAATCTCTTCCTTTTCCTCGACCATCACTCCCTTAAGCCTTCCGTCCTTCACTATGAAATCGGTTACGCGGCTGTTAAAGCGGACCTCTCCTCCAAGATTTATGATCTCCTTCCTCATCCCACTCACGATGCCGCTTAAAACATCGGTGCCGATATGAGGCTTATTTACATAGAGAATAGAGGGATCAGCTCCGAATTCCACAAAAAGCTCCAACACCTTCCGGTTCCTCATAAGGGGATCTTTCACAAGGGTATTAAGCTTTCCATCGGAAAAGGTACCTGCACCTCCCTCTCCAAACTGTACATTACAATCCGGTCTTAATGTCCCGCCTTTCCAGAATAAGTCCACAGCTTCACTGCGCTTTTCCACGGACTCTCCCCGTTCCAGAAGAAGGGGACGGTATCCATGCCTTGCCAGCATGAGCCCGCAAAAAAGTCCGGCCGGTCCGGCGCCGATGATTACCGGCCGGCTGGTCATTGTTTCGGTCCCTGGCTTTGGAAAGACGTATTCTTTTTTCTCTGATATTCCAATGTCTCCGCTTTTGACTTTATGTATCACAGACTCTTCTTTTGCAGTTTCCACGTCAATGCAGTAAGTAAAATAGATTTCCTCTTTTTTTCTTGCATCAACAGACTGTTTGATTATTTGAATGGAGCGTATTTCTTTTACCGGAATCTTTAGTGCTTTTGCTGCTTTTGCCCATAAGGCTTCTTCTGTGTGTTCCACCGGCAGCTTTAATTGATTAATTCTGATCATTGTTTCCTCCTGCATTTGTACCAGCCAGTATGCCGCAAGACCACGCCCATTGCAGGTTATAACCTCCGCAGATGCCGTCCACGTCAAGAATTTCCCCAGCAAGGTAAAGTCCGTTTACAAGTTTTGATTCCATGGTATTTGGATCAACATCCCTGGTATCAATTCCTCCGCTGCACACCTGCGCCTGATCAAAGGAATTGGCGGCAAGGATTTCTGTTTCAAGCCCCTTTAAGGCAGAGGTCAACTTTTTTATCTGTATATTTGTGATATCTTTAACAAAACCTTTTTCTGAGATACCGGCTTCCTTTAATAGAATCCGGACCAGCTTATGATTTAATACGCCATTTAAGAATTCTTCCGCCGGACGGTAGCTAAAGCGCTTCGCTCGTTCCGAAAGAAGCCTTCTGGTACTGTTAAAATCCATGGAAGGTAATAAATCAAGCTCAGCCGTCACCTGTCGGCCTGTATCAATTCCTCTGGCAGCAAAACGGCTAATCTGGAAAACCGGAATGCCGGAGATTCCGTAATCCGTGAATTGAAGTTCTCCGCGGTCGGCTGCAGCAGTTTTTCCGTCTATTTTAAGCGTCACAGAGGCCTCTGTCCTGACTCCGGCGGCCAGTTTATACCACGTTTCCCTGCACTTAAGCTGCACGAGGGCAGGCAGCGGCTTAACGATGCGGTGTCCCAAAGCCCTTGCCAGTTGATAACCGCTTCCATCGGAACCAGTTTTAGGAGCTGCCATGGAACCTGCCGCTAAAATGACGGCATCCGCTTTTTTCTTTCCTTTGGAAGTTATTAAGGATAAATCCTTCCTGATCTCCTCAACATTACAATCAGTAACGATGAAAACGCCCAGATGGTCCAGTTCAAAGAGAAGGGCTTCCAGAACGGAGGCGGCTTGTCCTGAGTTTGGATAGACATATCCGTTCCGGTCTGTAAGTACAAGGCCTAAATCCCGGAAAAATTCCAGGGTCTGTTCCACGGTAACGTGATCCAGCACCTTTTTAATAAACTCTTGCTGACCTCCCCGGTAAGCACCATCAGGGGTCATTAAATTAGTTAAGTTGCATTTCCCATTTCCGGTGGAAAGAAGTTTTTTCCCCGGTTTGGCTGTATGTTCTAAAATGGTAACAGAAGCACCCTGTCTGGCTGCCTGGATAGCCGCTGCCAGACCGGAAGCTCCTGCTCCTACAATGATTACCTGTTGTTTCATAAAATCCTCCTGTATCCTCAGACAGACCTATTGTATCCAGTTTGCCGCTTCATTTCAAGTATTTCTTTAGCTTGTATAGGATTCCAGGTAATTAAATACCTCGATCATGGAAGAAAACCATATGCCATCCATTAATTTCCCCCGTTCATCTTCGGGAAAATCTGTGATGGGCATATGGGTATAAAGGCAGATGGTTGTTTTATCCTGGTAGAGGACGAGAAGATAACCGTCCTCTGAGACAAGATAAAATTTTTCTTTGCCCTTTGCATTTACGGGTTCAACCTCTTCCTGGTTTATCACAATCTGTGCTTCCGTTACAGTTTCTGTTTCTATGGTTGCCCCCGGCAGAGCCTCCTCAGGCCTTACGCTGTCCTTTGTAATGGCAAATCCAATCCCTAGGCAAATGGCAGATGCTGCTACGAACAAAAGAAAGCAGAACATATACTTCTTCATGAGATGATACCTCCTTCATGTAAGTATAGTATCTGCCTTCTTCCTTGGTTTTAATCACAAAAGATGGAATTTTCTTGCAATGCGCACCAGCTTCTTGCCTCCGGGAACACTTAAAAGCTCTGTTTCATCTACGCAACGCAGTTTTAAAAGAATAACTCCATAAACCACCACAGCCACAGCTATGGCGGCAAGAACTCCAAACACATTGCGCTTTAAGGTCAGATGCACCAGGAAATAGGTGCCGTACGTAGCCGCTCCCATGATTCCTGATGCCAGGATGGGAAGGATAAAGGTCTTTTTATATTCCTGTCTGTAATTTAAAAACCGTCCGATTGAGAGCCCGTTTAACGTACACATCGTAAAAGCAAACAGGATATTAGAGTATACCACGCTATAGATTCCCAACCGGAATCCAAAAAGCATGACACAAAGGATGATGACGTGGAGTATTAAAGAGATGATAGCATTCTTTAATGGGGTCTGCATCCGGTTGATGCCCTGCAATACTCCGTTAGTCACTGTGGAAAGGGAGAAAAAAACCACGGCAACAGATCCGTACATCACCATTTTAATAAGGGCTGAATTATCATTCCTGCTAAATAGCATATTACAGATAGGGCCTGCCAGTACGGTAAGACCGACCGTGGCCGGTATGGCAATGAGCATGGAAAAACGGATTACCATGGAAACCTTGCTTTTTAGCTGTCCTCTCTGACCTTCCGCCATTGCCCTTGACAGGGAGGGGATGAGGGCAGAGGCAAGGGAATTGGCAATTGCCACCGGAATGCTGTAGAGAAGCTGATACTTCCCGACTACACCCCAGTTAGAAGCAATCTCTGATGCCCCCATGCCCATGGCCGCCATGGTGTTTCCATAAATGCTGTTATCTATCACTGTGCTGATGTTATAGGCCACACTGCTTAATACAATGGGAAAAACGGTCATGAAAAGAACACCGGAAAGCTCTCCATAGGACTCCCGACGTCTTGTCCTGTCCCTTCTCGCCTGTTTTCTCATAATTGGCTTGTAGCTGAGTAAAATAAACAGAAGAAACAGCAGGGCAGCTACAGCCCCCGCTCCTGTTCCAATGGTTCCTCCCGCCGCCCCAAGGGCAAAGGAGTATTCCGTAGATCCGTGAACCAGATTGGACCGAAGCCCTGCCTGAAACAGCCTGGAAGCTGCATATACGCTGATGATTGCATTGACGATCTGTTCAAGCACCTGGGATATGGCTGTTGGAAGCATGGTCCCAATACCCTGGAAATATCCCCGGAATACGCCGAGATAGGCAATCACCCAAATGGTGGGGGCCAGTGTCTTTAAGGCATAGAAGGTGTAAGGCATCTTTAAAAAGCGGTTGGCAAATAGATCTGCTCCAAACCAAAGCACAGCAGCCCCCAGCCCTCCTACAATTGTACCGTAAAACAGGGAAACCTTTAACACCCTTATGGAATTGCAGTATTCTTTTCTCGCCAGCCTAGTGGCAATCATCTTGGATACTGCCGTAGGCAGACTGTAAGATGATACAATCAAAAGGAGGGAATAAATGGAATAGGCAGAGCTATAATAGCCGTTTCCTTCATTCCCTAAAATATCCGCCAAAGGGATACGGTAAAACATGCCAATGACCCGAACGATAATACCTGCCACCGCAAGGATGGCTCCCTGTACCAGGAAATTGGAAGATCCCTTTTTTGTTGTTTTTTTGCTTGTCCTATTCTTTTCCATATAACTTTACATTGGGAGAATCCTGTGCAGAAATAATGCATACCCAGGTTTTTCCCTGGTTCAGGATAATCTCGTTATTCTCCATGTCGTAATAATGTGTTGGGCCGAATTCTCCGTCTTTACTCCATTTTATGGGGATGGAACGGCCTTCTGTCACGTAACAGCCATAAGAGTCATCCTGTACGTTGATGTTTAAATAATCTGTCGTTGCATAATGGGCGGAAGGACAGTACTGAAGTATGATATTCTTAACTTTAATCTGACCTTCATTGCCCTTATGGGGAGCCCCATACTGAAACCGGTAATAAAGCCCGTCCTCTTCATGATATTCAAACCACGGCTTATTGAGTACATAGCCTGGATATACCTTATAGGCGTCGCCACCGCTATTTGCGCCTTCCAGTGTCACCATCGTGCCATCCTTGGCAAAACGGTAATGGCCGCGGTAAGACGGGGCGTAGCTTTGTGAGTATCCCAGCTGAAGGATGGATTGGTTTAACCGGTCCCCGCTGGTGTACGCGTTGTGGGGAGCTTTCCGGTCTTTGGTGCGGAAATATGCCACCGTACCGATGCCATCGAGCCCGTTAATGTTATCCACATTGGCTAAATAAGGCTTTGCAAAGGTGCTCTGCCCGTAATGAGCGTAGATGGCATCAAACTCACGGGCAAAATATGTATAATAGGTGCGGCAGCTCCTAACGGAGCCGATCCGGTCCAGATCATCATAATTTTCCAAAATAGCCATGTAACGGTTCATCCCCCCTTCTGCCGGTGCTTCATAGACTACTCCGGCACGGTTGATCCCGTATTGGGGAAGAGCTTCTTTGTCATTGCTCATCATCACTGCCACCGGCCTCCGGTTTCCGAAGGCCGAATCCACCATCTCCCCTGTAAGGTAGCTGCGTATCATTCCATCTTTTTCGGTACGTTCTTCAAAGGTATAGTATTCACCGGTATTCGCATCTGTCTCTTCGTCTGCTGTCTCACTGCTGCTGATTTTGATTTCTTTTGTCTCCGGAGCCTGGGATGTTTCCATCGATTGATCCGGAACCCATACCTTTTCGTATTTTTTACTGCAGCCGGATAAAAAAGCAGCAGAAAGCATGACGCCAGCGAATCCAAACCATACCTTTTTCATCATCTTATATATCCTCCCCGGCTTAAGATTTCCTCCTGCTTCCGTTCCATGATCTTTCGTTCTTCTTCTTCCATGTGATCATAGCCGCAAAGATGAAGCATGCTGTGAGCGACTAAAAAGGCAAGCTCCCTTGTTTGGGAGTGGCCGTATTTTTCAGCTTGTTCTTCTACCTTATCGATAGATATAACAATATCTCCCAGTAAAAGTTCTCCTGTATCCGGATGAAAGCAGTCATCTCCAGATTCTTCCAGGAATTCAAAATCCGAAGGTCTTTCATATTCAATCATGGGAAAGGAAAGAACATCCGTAGGGGTGTCTATATTCCGATATTCATTATTGATCTGGCGGATATCCTCATTGTCGGTAATGAGGACATTGACCTCAGCCTCATAAGGGCAGTCTTCATAATCCAGTGAATCTTCCACTACCCTTGTAATAATATCTTCATATGGGAGGCCCAGCTTTTTTTCGGCCTCATATTCAATATTAATCGTCATAACGTGCCTTTCTGCCGCCTATGGCTTTTGTCTTTCGTTCAACCGGCTTTTTCTTCGACTCATAATCATCGTAAGCCTGTACAATCTTCTGTACCAGAGGATGACGAACCACGTCGCTGCTGGTTAGCTGGCAGAAACCGATGTCGTCAATTCTCTTTAATATTTTCATAGCCATATCAAGTCCTGATAAGCTTCCGGTAGGAAGATCTTTTTGTGTTAAGTCACCCGTTACAATCACCTTTGACCCAAAGCCGATTCTGGTGAGGAACATCTTCATCTGGGCAGGAGTAGTATTCTGGGCTTCGTCAAGAATAATATAGGCATTGTCTAAGGTACGGCCTCTCATATAAGCCAGAGGTGCGACCTCAATCAGGCCTTTCTCTGAATTATGGAGATAACTCTCCGCTCCCATGATCTGATAGAGCGCATCATACAACGGCCTTAAATAAGGATCTATTTTGCTTTGCAGATCTCCCGGGAGAAACCCCAGCTTTTCTCCGGCCTCTATGGCAGGCCTGGTCAGGATGATCCGGCCCACTTCTCCGTTTTTAAAAGCCTGGATGGCCATTGCCATGGCAAGATAGGTTTTTCCGGTTCCTGCAGGACCAATTCCGAAAACGATCATCTTCTTTCTGATCTGGTCCACATACTGCTTTTGTCCAAGGGTTTTGGGTTTTACCGGTCTTCCGTTAATTGTTCTGCAGATAATGTCCTTGTCGATTTCTAAAATTTGACTATCGCTTTCAGAAAATGACAGAGAGAGAGCATAATCTACATTTTGTTCTGTAATGGCATTCCCCCGCTTGGAAAGCTCAATTAAGTTATTAAATACACTTTTTGCTTTCTGTACCATTTGCTCTGACCCAATGATCTTAAGGGCGCCATCACGTCCAATCATGGTAACATGCAGAGTCCGCTCTATTTTCTTTAAATAGCTGTCAAACTGTCCACATACATTTTTTTCGTGTTCAGCTGGGATGTCTATGATTGTCTCAATTACGCTCATTTGAATGATTTGTCTCCTCCGGTTCCTCTGATCTTTGCATCTTAAACGCCTCCCGCCTTCCTACAGGCTCCTCTGCCACAAAATCTATGGCAACCTGGCATAAAGATTCATTATCTAGTATTTTAACATGATTTTCCAGAATTTGTACCCCTTTTTCTATTAAATTTTTTTTGTACCTCTCGTTCATATCCTCAGACAGCTGTTTTTTCTCTTCCTCTGTATAGGGACGCTCGTAGGATATATACTCTTTCCCTGTTATTTTACCAAAATAAATAGGAAGATAAAAATTCTGGAATAAATGAAGCTGTTCTTCTTCCATGGTTCGTTTCCAGGAAGTTCCCTCTGGCTTGGGACGGATTAACAGGAAGGAAAAGCGGAAAGCTTTCATATAGTACCCGTTCCTTACTTTCCCTGTTTCTACATCAACTTTCTTAAAAAGTGGCATCTGTCTCGTAAAATGATATTCTGTTCTGGCTGTTATATCCGCATCCGATCGTACGAAGTGCGTGTTTATTACTGTTTCGCTGTCGTCGGTAATGGGTAGAGTGCCGCTGATCAGTACCTGCCCTTGTGCTATGGTATCGCCTATGGCTACCATCGGAACACCGCTGCGAACGATCATGGAGGTTATTACACCGTCTTTTTCTGCTATGATGTCACATGGGGTTTCATCTTTTGCAGGAATCTCCGACAACACTTCATTTTCTTTTATTTTAACCAGAAGGCGTGTTCCTGATACCCTTGCCGATACCCAGGTTATTTCAGGAAATTTGGTGCGAAAAGCTTCTTCCAGGACATCACAGTCAATGTTTGATTTTCTCATTCCATACCGGATTTCTTCCGATTCACAGAATTTTATAAGAGTGTCGTATGTATACATCCGGTTCCCATCGAATTCAATATCCCAGATAAACAGGGAAAGGGAATAGAGGATCAAAAAAAAGCTAATGAACCCGGCTGCATATAGTTTCCGTTTTTTGTTCCGATGTAAAAAAAAAGGAAGTCCAAACTTTTTTAAAATCCTAAGTCTGACCTTCGATTTGCGCACAAGTGGCTTTACCTTACGGAACCCTTGTACCGTCATGAAAAGCTGATAGGAGTGTCCGCAATTGATGACCTTCCATAATTCAATTTCATGGACACTGCACATGTTAAGAAAACGTTCCGGGGAAAAACCAGTCATTTCTATAGAAAGATAACCGAATAAATAATGATTCAGCCATGCAAGCATTTTACTTCACCTCCATTTCCCCTTTTATTCAAATTCCAGGGATTTTATATAACCGTTGATTTTCATCTCCTCATTGGTGTAGTATTCAATCATCAGCCTGCTTCCGCCAATGATCACCTTACAGTTTTTTGCCTGAAGTTTGATGGAACAGTCTGTATACAGGATAATGCTTCGGTAATTTTCTATGACAACGCTGTGACGTCCAAGAAAAGATACAAGCACTTCTCCCAGAACCACGTCCTTCGGGAGTTTTAAGGCGGAAGCTGCTTTTTCCTTTGATTCCTCAAACATAATCCCTTTTCTGCCCCTCTCTTTTTATTTTTGCATACAATGGGGTTTTAATCCCTTTATACTATATGCAAAAAAGATGCGGAACATTCTACGGCCTTAAAAGTCGAAAAAACCCCTGGTCACATAGAAATGGGACCAGGGGCTCATCTTTTAACTATTAGTTATATTTACGTTTTCTTGCAGCTTCAGACTTTTTCTTACGTCTTACGCTTGGTTTCTCGTAATGCTCTCTCTTACGAATTTCCTGCTGGATACCTGCTTTTGCACAGTTTCTTTTGAATCTGCGTAAAGCACTATCTAAGGTCTCGTTGTCTTTAACGATAACATTTGACATAGCTCACACCTAACCTCCCTCCAGTTGTGTACTTGTGCATAATACAACTGTTTGGGTATTTTATAGCACTGATATGATTATAGCATAATTTTGCCATACGTCAAGAAAAACTTTTATATTTTTCTTAATGTTTCCCTTGCTAATTCAGCTGTTCTGCAACAACTTCCGTAACTTTTTCAAGGCACGCATCGACTCCTGCCGGATTTTTTCCGCCTGCCTGAGCCATATTCGGACGTCCGCCGCCGCCGCCGCCGACTAAGGAAGCAATGGCTTTGATTAAGTTGCCTGCATGGGCTCCCTTCTTCTGCGCTTCTTCCGTGACAGTAGCCATCAGATTCACTTTATCATCCTGAACAGAGGCGATTACAATGACACCGTCGCCTAATTTATCTTTCAGCTGGTCGCCTAAGTTGCGGAGTTCATTCATATCCACATCAAGAACCTTTGTGGCAAGGACCTTTACTCCCTTAATCTCTTTTACCTGTTCCATTACATTTCCAAGAGAATCTTTTGCAAGTTTGCTTTTTAACTTTTCATTCTCAGAATGCAGGGCTTTAATTTCTTCTAAAAGAGACTCGATTTTTGCCGTCAGGGATGAAGGCGTTGTCTTGGCTGTCTTTGCCGCTTCATGAAGTTCTTTTTCTGTTTCCTGATAATAATGCATCAGGCCGTCTCCAGTCAGAGCTTCGATTCTCCGGACTCCGGCTGCAATACCGGTTTCGGACAGGATCTTAAAGGAGCCGATGACTCCTGTATTGTTAATATGGGTGCCGCCGCAAAGTTCTGTGGAAAAGTCTCCCATCTTTACTACGCGGACCGTATCACCGTATTTTTCCCCAAACAGTGCCATAGCACCAGATTTTTTAGCTTCCTCTAACGTCATGATTTCCGTTTTAACAGGAAGAGATTCCTTTATTTTCTCATTTACAAGAGTTTCCACCTGTTCGATCTCTTGAAGTGTCATGGCTGAGAAATGAGTAAAGTCGAAACGCAGCCTGTCTCCGTCAACGAAGGAACCGGCCTGCTCCACATGATTGCCCAGAACAGCTCTTAAGGCTTTCTGGAGAAGATGGGTTGCACTGTGGTTTTTCCCTGTATTCTGGCGGTTGTTCTCACAAACCTTTAAGGTAACCTTATCACTGGTCTGCAGCATTCCTTTTATCATTCTGCCCACGTGGCCTACTTTTCCGCCCTGTAAATGGATGGTATCTTCCACCTTAAATTCACCCATATCACTTACAATTCTGCCAACATCGCCCTGCTGACCTCCCATGGTTCCGTAAAATACGGTCTGTTCCGTCACGATCGTTCCGGTCTCTCCGTCGGTAAGCGCCTCCACTAAGTCTGTTTCCGAGGTGAGAACAAGGATTTTGGAGTCACAAACCAGCTTATCATAGCCGACGAACTCCGTTGTAATGGCTGGATCAATGGATTGGTAGACAGTGACGTCTGCACCCATGTAATTGGTAGTCTTTCTGGCATTTCTGGCTGTTTCCCTTTGCTTTTGCATGGCAGCTTTAAAACCGTCTTCATCGACTCCGAAATTCTTTTCTTCCAAAATCTCCAAAGTCAGATCAAGGGGAAATCCATAAGTATCATATAATTTAAAGGCATTCTCGCCGGAAAGGATGGTGACTTTCTCTTTGATCATCTCCTCTTCCAGCTCACCAAGAATGGCAAGGCCCTGATCAATGGTCTTATTGAACTTGTCTTCCTCCTGGGTCAGAACTTTCAGAATCATCTCTTTCTTTTCTTCCAGCTCCGGATACCCATCCTTAGATAAGTCAATTACGGTGGTGGATAAGTCTGCAAGGAATTTTCCTTCAATTCCCAAAAGTCTTCCATGGCGGGCTGCTCTTCTTAAGAGGCGACGGAGAACATAGCCCCTTCCTTCATTGGAGGGCATGATGCCATCGGATATCATAAAGGTACAGGAACGGACGTGGTCTGTAATCAATCGAAGGGATACATCCACATCAAAATCCTTCTTGTATTCTGTCCGGGCCAGTTCAGCCACACGGGTTAAAAGTGCTTTTATCGTATCAACATCAAAAAGGGAATCTACATCCTGAACAACTACGGCCAGACGTTCCAGTCCCATGCCGGTATCAATATTCTTCTGCTGCAATTCCTCATAATTTCCATTTCCGTCACTTTCAAACTGTGTGAATACATTATTCCACACTTCCATATAACGGTCGCATTCACAGCCAACGGTACAGTCTGGCTTGCCGCAGCCGTACTTCTCTCCCCTGTCGTAGTAAATCTCAGAACAGGGGCCACAGGGACCTGCGCCGTGCTCCCAGAAATTATCTGCCTTCCCCAAACGGAAAATTCGCTCAGGCGCAATGCCGATTTTCTTATTCCAGATTTCAAAGGCCTCATCATCTTCCAGATATACGGAGGGATACAGCCTGTCCGGGTCAAGACCGACTACCTGGGTCAAAAATTCCCATGACCAGTGAATCGCCTCATCCTTAAAATAATCCCCAAAGGAAAAGTTTCCCAGCATCTCAAAGAATGTGCCGTGGCGGGCGGTCTTGCCAACGTTCTCAATATCTCCTGTCCGGATACACTTCTGACAGGTAGTCACCCTTTTTCTTGGCGGGATTTCCTGGCCTGTAAAATATGGCTTTAGGGGAGCCATGCCCGAGTTGATTAACAACAAGCTGTTATCATTATGCGGAACCAGGGAGAAGCTTTTCATCGCCAGATGTCCCTTACTTTCAAAAAATTCAAGGAACATTCTCCTCAGTTCATTCACACCGTAGTTCTTCACGTTACTGTCCTCCGTTTGCTATTTTGTCTCTTTTGTCGCACTGCCGCTGTTTACGGCATCCTTATGATCTCTGTATTTCTTGCCGCATACGATACCGCCCCAAGCAAGAAACAGGAAGAACAGAAATTTTATCGCGGCCTCCAATAAACTTGCAAATATAGCTGTCATATTTTTTTCCTCCCGAAAAATTCATATAGTATCACTCATTTTACTATCCTATCATATGGGATTTTATTTATCAAGATGTAGCTATGGAATTTTTTTCGAACATAATAAAAAAGTACGGCAACTACCGTACTTTTTACTGTCCATCTTCCGAAGAGAGAACATCCATGTATTCCGTTACCAGATCATAGGCCCGCGCCCTCGTGGATTCTGCCATGGAAGCCGTGTACTCAACCTCTTCCAGACTTCCTCCGCTATATTTTTTTGCGGCCTCCTCTGCCTTTGCATCCCTGCTTTTGATCCATGCCTGCTGTGAGGTTTCAAGGGCTTCCTTATCTTCGTCAGTCAGCCCCTCTATAATAGCGGCATAAATCGCATTCTGTTCCCTGGTCCACAGCTTTAGTTCTTTTTCCACCAGAGCCTTCATGGAATAGGTATTGGAATCTCCTGATTCCCCCCGCATCTTTTTGATCTGGGCATCCAGTTCCAGCAAGTGCTTCTGATAATAGGCTGCCCCTTCAATAGGAGCGGCAGCATTCGCCTGCCTGCCTTTTGAATCCGGACTTATGGGCGAGATTACGGTTTCCTCAGCGGAAGCCTCAATAGAGCTTTCTACTGCCTGGGGAGCCGCTTCTGCCTGATCGGAAACTGCAGCACTTTTCATCCGAAATTCGGCTTCTGCCGGCTGGGATTTATTCTCCACAGCAGTTTCGGCGATTGGAGCAGCAGCCGGACCGACTTTCCTCATCTTTGAGTCCTCTGCGGAAGCAGGTGCTTCCTGAGGAGCCGCCACATCCGCTGAAAACAATTCCGGCGTTCCGCCATAAGCTTTTGCTTCTGCATGAGCATCCGGTATTTCGGAGCTAGAAAGCCCGGTAATTCCCAGAGGATCCGAATCATTTTCCTTGCTTTTTACAAAACTGGATGTGGCAAGGGTTATGAGGATCCCAATGACCAGAATGCTTCCGATTACAATCCAAATTCCTCTATTTTTATTCATGAAATATCATCCTAACCTAGTTGATGAAAATAACATAGCACAAATAAAAAAGAAAGAAAATAGGAATTCGCAATTAGTAAGACATTGTAAGAGATATGTAAGTTTTTGACATTTTCCATTGCTTGCCATATCATATCCCTTCGTCGATCAGCAGATCATCTCCATCCGCAGCGCTTGTAGCCAGGACATCACACCGTTCATTCTGCGGGTGACCAGCATGTCCCTTTACCCAGTGAAAACTTACCTGATGAGGTTCCATGGCCCTTAACAGCCTTTCCCATAGATCAATGTTCTTTACAGGGCCGCTTTTGCCTCTTTTCCAGTTGTTTTTTACCCAGTTATCAATCCAATGCTGATTAAATGCGTCCGTCACATATTTAGAATCAGAGTATAGATCTACCTTGCAGGGCCTGGTAAGTGCTTCCAGACCTGCAATGGCCGCCATAAGCTCCATGCGGTTGTTGGTGGTCTTTACATATCCCGCCGACATGGTTTTTTCGTGGAGCTGCCCTTTGGAATCCGTAAATTGCAAAACCGCACCATAGCCTCCCGGCCCATCGGGGTTCCCTCTTGCAGCTCCGTCGGTAAATAATTGTACATTCGTCACTTCTTTTGTTCTCCTTATCTATCCCATTTATCACATAATGAATTAATTTGATCCGCAAATTTGGCAAGATCCTTGTTGGCTCCGCCTTCGTTGTGACGGATAACCTGCAAAAGCCTTTCGCCGGCAGCAAAAAGCCTTCCATAAACACCTACTGGTTTTTTTGAGATTTCCGGTGCTTTGACAACTGCAACACCCTCTGTTTCATCCAGCCATCTTCCTAGAGAAAGATCATAAACAGAACCGGAGTGAGGGGCCTTTACCCTATATCCGTAATCCTTCTCAAGGAGCTGTTCAAAGGAGCTGCAAACCTGATCATCACCGTGTACCAGAAATACTTGTCGCGGTTTTTCTTCAAAAGCATTCAACCAGGCAATCAATCCTTCCATATCTGCGTGGGAACTCATTCCCTCCATCTGTTCTATATGGGCTTCCACCTGAATGGTTTCGCCAAATAGTCTTACTTCACTGCAGCCTTCAATCAGGCTTCTTCCCAGTGTTCCTATGGACTGGTATCCGGTAAAAACAATGGTACATGACCGTCTCCATAAATTATGCTTTAAGTGATGGCGGATACGGCCTGCATCACACATGCCTGCCGCTGATATGATCACTTTTGGTTTTGAATTAAAATTAATGTTCTTGGATTCTTCACTGGTAACCGACAGCTTTAGGCCTGGAAAGGAAATGGGGTTGATGCCTTTCATAACCAGTTCCTTTGTTTCTTCATCGTAGCAGTCTACCAGATTATCTTTAAAAATCTGGGTTGCTTCCACTGCCAGAGGGCTGTCGACATAAACCTCAAACCCGTCGTGACCGATGACCAATTTCTCTGCTTTGATACGGCGGAACATATAAAGGAGCTCCTGGGTCCTTCCTACTGCAAATGCGGGTATTACCACGTTTCCGCCTCTGTCAAGGGTCTTCTGGACAATTCCTGCAAGGATGGAAACATGATCCGGTATCACACCATGAAGCCGGTCTCCGTAGGTACATTCCATAACCACATAATCCGCCTCTTTTATGTAGTGAGGGTCACGGATTAAGGGTTTGTTCTTGTTACCGATATCACCGGAAAATACGATTTTTCTAGAGGTCCCGCTTTCTGTGATCCAGATTTCAACAGAGGCGGAACCAAGAAGATGGCCTACGTCTATAAAACGGATTGTAAAGCCATCCTCCAGTTCCACCTTTTCGTTGTAATTGTAGGAATGAAACAGCTCCAATACGCCCATGGCATCACCCATTCCGTATAAGGGTTCTTCTTCCGGGAGTCCTGCCCGCCTGGCTTTTCTGTTCTTCCACTCTGTTTCTGACTCCTGAATATGGGCGCTGTCCTTCAGCATAATGCCGCAAAGGTCGGCGGTTGCCACTGTGGAGATCACCTGTCCCCGGAACCCTCTTGCATAGATAAAAGGAAGCATTCCTGCATGATCGATATGAGCATGGGTCAAAAGAACATAATCGATTTCCGCATAGCTGACCGGCAGATCCACATTTACAAATTTATCAATCCCCTGCTCCATACCGCAGTCCACGAGGATTTTAAAACCGGCAGCTTCCAGATAATGACAGCTCCCGGTTACCTCGCGGGCTGCGCCGATGAACATTAATTTCATATAGCCCTCCTTTTGTACCTGTTTTTTGTATTATACCATTAATTTAGATAATAATGCAAATCATACCGCCATTACTATCGTTAATTATTTTTTGGAGGGTGTCCTGAAGTTTTATTTGACAGTCTTCCGTAAGTTGGGAGACCTTTTGCTGAATGCCGTCTTCTACGATCTGTTCAATGGATTTTCCAAAGATATTGGTATTCCATATTCCGTCTTCGCTTTCTCTTGCATTTTCTTTAATGTAAGCGATCAGATCTTCTGCCTGCTGTTCGCTTCCAACAATGGGGGCAATCTCCGTCTGGATATGGGCCTTGATTAAATTGATGGAAGGTGCCTCTGCCCGCATTTTTACTCCGTATTTATTCCCGTGCTTAATGACTTCCGGTTCATCCAGTATAATCTCGGACCGTTCCGGAGTTACGATTCCATAACCTTTGAAACGAACCTGACTCATGGCCTGATTGACCTTTTCGTATTCTGCCTTCATTTTTGCAAGCTCGCTTAGGGTTTGCATCAACTGGTATTCTCCCTCAATCGGTAGCCCTACATAATCGCTTAAAATCTGATAATAATAACTGTCATCCACATCCATGGCAACGGATACGCTGCCGTCGGCCATATTTAAGTTCTGGATCTTAATAGACCGGACGCTTTCTGTTGACCCGTCAAATAAGTCTGGTGATACGTCCTTCATGTGGGATACTTTTTTAACCATATCTTTTGCAGCCTGGATGACCTGAGCCTTCAGCCAGTGTGTAGCAGGGAGGATCTCAAGCCATTTGGGAATAAAGAAATCCATTTCCGTTACGGGGAATTCCTTTAATACCCGTTCAAGAATGTTGTTTACGTCATCCTTTTTTAACTGTTCACAGTTAATGGGCAAAACCGTTACCCCATATTTCTGGCTCATATCCCTTGAGAGTGCCGCCGTTTCATCGGAATACGGCTTTGCAGAATTGAGCAGGATAATAAATGGTTTCCCTAAGTTTCTTAATTCCTGTACGGTGCGCTCTTCTGCAGCTATGTAGTTGGGACGCTTCAGTTCGCCGATGGAACCGTCTGTGGTTATGACTACGCCAATGGTAGAATGGTCATTAATAACCTTTCTGGTACCGATTTCTGCCGCTTTTGTAAAAGGTATCTCGTAATCAAACCAGGGTGTCTTCACCAGCCGTTCTTCATCATTTTCAATGTGGCCGGCAGCACCGTCTACCATAAAGCCTACACAGTCGATTAAGCGGACTTTTGTTTCGATTTCATCTCCCAGACGGATGATGGCCGCTTCTTTGGGGATGAATTTGGGTTCCGTGGTCATGATGGTTTTTCCTGCCGCACTCTGGGGCAGTTCGTCCCTTGTTTGAGTTTTCTGGTGTTCATCCTCCATGCCCGGCAGAACCATTAATTCCATAAAACGCTTGATAAATGTCGATTTTCCTGTTCTTACCGGCCCTACAACTCCGATGTAGATTTCTCCGTTGGTTCGGGCTTTGATATCATTGTATACGTTATAATTGTCCATAAAGATTCCCCCTTCTGTGCTGTTATACTATATGCATGGGAGAAAGGATTATTCTGAAAAAGGAAAAAATTAAAGGATGGCAAAAAAGCTTTTACACTTCTTTTGCCATCCTTAAAAAATTTACGTTTCTTAGTAAGCCATATGATTATTCGCTTAGATACGCCTTCTTTACCGAGTCATTATTCATAAGCTCATGAGCATCGCCGCTTAAAACAATGGCTCCTGTTTCCAAAACATAAGCGCGGTTTGCAATAGACAAAGCTTTTTTCGCGTTTTGTTCTACCAGCAGAACCGTAGTTCCTGACTTATTGACCTCCTGAATGATATCAAAAATCTCATTCACATAAATCGGAGAAAGTCCCATGGAGGGCTCGTCAAGCACGATCACCTTCGGATGGCTCATAAGTGCACGTCCCATGGCTAACATCTGCTGCTCTCCGCCGCTTAGAGTTCCCGCTGGCTGGTTCTTTCTCTCCAGAAGCCTTGGGAAACGTTTGTAGATCATCTGAAGGGTTTCTTCAATCTCATTTTTATCCCGTCTTGTATAAGCGCCCAGCTTTAAATTTTCATAAACGCTTAAAGCTGCAAAAACCCGCCGTCCTTCCGGTACATGAGCCATACCCATGCCCACAATTTTATCACCACGTATTTTTGTGATATCGTGGCCGTCAAACTGGATGGTACCGGAGGCCGATTTTAAAAGGCCGGTTATGGTATGAAGGGTCGTGGTCTTTCCGGCACCGTTGGCGCCGATCAGGGCTACGATTTCACCTTCATTTACCTCAAAGGAAATATTTTTAAGTGCCTTGATGACGCCATAATAGACTTCTAAATCTTTTACTTCAAGTAATGCCATTCCTTAAGCCTCCTTATTCTCCCAGATATGCCTTGATGACTTCCGGATCATTAAGCACATCCGCCGTTTTTCCCTGGGTAAGCACCTGGCCGAAATTCAGTACGGTCAGTCTTTCACAGATGCCGGAAACAAGCTTCATATCGTGTTCAATGAGCAGAATGGTCATATCAAAATTATCCCGTACAAAGCGTATGGTATCCATAAGCTCTGTGGTTTCGTTGGGATTCATACCGGCTGCCGGTTCATCCAGAAGCAAAAGCTTAGGACCTGTGGCAAGGGCACGGGCGATCTCCAGCTTCCTCTGCTTTCCATATGGAAGGTTGGAAGCGAGGATATCCTTTTCCTCATCAAGGCCAAATACTTTTAAAAGCTCTATGGCCCGCTCATCCATCTCTTTTTCCACTTTAAAATACTTAGGCAGGCGGAGGATTCCTGTAACCGTCCCATAGGAATAAGCGTTGTGAAGACCGGTTTTAACATTATCAAGAACAGTTAATTCCTTAAACAGGCGGATATTCTGAAAGGTCCTTGCGATTCCGGCCCTGTTAATATCCACTGTTTTTTTCCCTGTTATGTTCTCTCCGTCCAATAAAATGGTACCTGTATTGGGTTTATATACACCGGTTAAAAGGTTGAAAATTGTGGTTTTACCGGCACCGTTTGGGCCGATCAGACCATAAAGCTGTCCTTTTTCAATGGTGATGCTGAAATTATCTACGGCGCGCAATCCGCCAAAGGATATTCCAAGATTATCGATTTCCAGTAAAGCCATGGTTATGCCCTCTCCTTCTCTGCCCTGTTCTTATGAAAATACCGTTTCCTTAAATCAATTAATTTAGGACTCCAGTTAAAAATCATCATGACAATCAGGATGATGGCGTAAATCAGCATCCGGTAGGTATTTAAGCCTCTCAAAAGCTCCGGAAGCAGAGTCAGAAGAACTGCAGCGATCATGGAACCACGGATATTTCCGATTCCGCCGAGAACTACAAATACAAGAATCATAATGGACTGGTTATAGCCAAAATTCTTCTGTGTTGCAGTAAGTGCGGAAAGGTTATGGGAATACAGAACACCGGCCACGCCTGCTAAGGCAGCGGAAATGGTGAAGGCCATTAATTTGTATTTTGTTATATTGATACCAATGGACTCCGCCGCAATGCGGTTGTCTCGTACAGACATGATGGCCCGTCCGGATCTGGAGTGAATTAAATTCAGAACAATTACCAGTGTGATCAATATAAGGATAACACCAATGGTAAATGTGGAGTTTTTAGGCGTTCCCGTAATTCCCTGGGCACCGTTTATGATCACTGTCCCCTCTTTTGCCATATTGAGAGCCATCGCGTTTTTTGTGGAAAAATGAAGCCCGCTGGCATCTTTTCCAATATAAACCACGTTTATCACATTTTTAATGATTTCTCCAAATGCCAGGGTCACAATGGCTAAATAATCGCCCCGAAGCCTTAAAACCGGAATTCCAACCACAATGCCGGCCAGTGCCGCAAAGAACGCTCCAATTAAAATAGCGAAAAAGAAACGGATTCCCGCATTGGGGATGGCTTCCAGCATGGAAATGGAAAACAAGGCGCTGGAAAAGGCTCCCACACACATGAAACCTGCGTGACCCAGACTTAGTTCTCCAAGGATGCCTACGGTTAAGTTTAAGGATATTGCCATAATGGTATAAATGCAAATGGGCACCAAGAGGCCCTTCATTAAGTTGCTTACCTGGCCTGCATTTACCAGAAGCTGTACAATTATATAGGCTGCGATCACAATCCCATAGGTTATTATATTGCTTCTTAATGTCTTATTCAGACGGAAATTTATCTTCATACTTTTTTCCATATCGTCCACCTATACTTTCTCGTTGATCTTCTTGCCAAGGATTCCGGTTGGTTTTACAAGAAGAACGACAATCAGGACTCCAAATACGATGGCATCAGAAAGCTGGGAAGAAATATAAGCCTTGCTTAAGTTTTCAATCACACCCAATAAAAGTCCGCCGATAAACGCTCCAGGAATGGAGCCAATCCCGCCAAATACGGCAGCCACGAATGCCTTAATGCCTGGCATGGAGCCGGTATAGGGGGTAAGGGTCGGATAGGCGGAACAAAGAAGTGCACCTGCCACAGCCGCCAGGGCGGAGCCGATAGCAAAAGTAAGGGCAATGGTTCCGTCCACGTTTATTCCCATGAGCTGGGCGGCTCCTTTATCTTCCGATACGGCAAGCATGGCCTGTCCTGCTCTTGTTTTTTTGATAAACATCGTCAGACCGATCATAATGATGATACAGCTGATGATCGTAACAATGGTCTCACCGGAAATAATCAGTTTTCCCTGTAAAAGCTTAAGAGACGGAACTGTTACAACAGAAGTAAAGGATTTCGGATTAGAACCAAAAACGAGCAGTGCGATGTTTTGGAGTAAGTAGCTCACACCGATTGCCGTGATCAGAACCGCAAGAGGGCTTGCCATACGGAGAGGACGGTAAGCGACCCCCTCAATGACAACGCCAAGTACCGTGCATAGGATCACTGCAAGGAGTATGCCGGCAACAGGGCCAAGGCCCATTGTGCTGACAACTGTGAACACCACGTATCCTCCAATCATAATTACATCGCCATGAGCAAAATTAAGCATCTTGGCAATGCCATATACCATGGTATACCCCAAGGCAATGATCGCATAAACACTGCCCAGACTTAGGCCATTAATAAAATAGGATATGAAACTCATCATACCATCGCACCTCATTCGTTGTTTATTTTAAAAGAAGAGAGTCGTCCTCTGGACGACCCTCTATTGGGTCATTTACCAAATGAATGAAATTCAGTAATTACATCGCTGTGTAAACACCATCTACGATCTTAACAGCTTTTGGTGCCTTATCCGGTTCTCCGTCTTTGGACCATTTCATGTTCTCGCCTGTTAAGCCGTTTACGGAAATTTCTGTCATAGATGTCTTTAAAGCATCGCAGATTGCAGAAGCATCCATGTCTGCTGTAATCGAAGCCTTTTCAGCAGCAGCCTTAATGGCGTATACTGCATCATAACCATCGGCAGCAAACTGGTTTGGTATTTCGCCGTATTTCTCTTTGAATGTAGTAACAAACTTCTGGGTCAGTTCATCCTTTGCATCAGCAGCAAATGGTGTCAGAAGCATGACGTTTTCAGCTAAGGAAGTATCAAAGTTTTCTACGGTTAAAAGTCCGTCAAGTCCGTCACAGCCAAAGAACTGTGGCTCATATCCCATCTGCTTTGCCTGTGCAAGGATTAAGGCAGCCTGGGAATAGTAGATCGGAAGGAATACAAGCTCAGCGCCCGAATCCTGTGCCTTCTGAAGCTGTACGGAGAAGTTGGTATTGTTGTCTGCGGTAAATGCCTCATCAGACACAATTTCAATTCCCTGATTTGCTGCTTCAGAGAGGAATTTATCATGGATACCAGATGAATAAACATCGGAACTGTCATAAATAATAGCGACCTTGGTAGCCAGCTTGTTCTCACCAATGTACTGTGCGGAAGCTGCTCCCTGGTTTGGATCGGAGAAGCATACGCGGAACTGGTTTTCAAATTTTGCGCAGTCTACAGCTGAACCGGAAGGAGTGAGCTGGAATATGTTATCGTTACTGGATTCCGCACCTACTGCGATACAGGGAGCGGAGGTAACAGTACCAACTAACATCTGCATACCCCAATCCTTTAAGGTATTGTACGCATTTACTGCTTTTTCCGTATCGTTTTCATCATCCTGGAAGTTGTAAACAATCTGAGCGCCATTGATTCCGCCATCTGCGTTAATTTCTTCAATGGCTAATTCCGCACCGCGCATAACAGCCTGTCCGTAAATCGCTGTGCTTCCAGTGATCGGTCCGATACCGCCGATTTTAAAAGAACCTTCTCCAGAAGCAGCTGCTCCCGAGGATTCTCCTGATGCCGCTTTTTCCCCTGCGGCGGTGGTTTCTGAAGTTTTGCCGCTTCCGCAGGCAGTTAAAGATGCAGCCAAAGCAATTGCCATGGCAAGGCTCAGTAACTTTTTCATAGATTTTTTCATAATCCATTCCTCCTCATAAAACGTTTTATATATACGGTTTCATTAGTAATATTTACTTGATAGCGGCAGATAATACACACCGGAATCCAGCAAATCACCTGTTCAATGAGCCAGGGGCGGATCGAACTTCGTTGACGTATACATAGTCTTTATAATAAATTGGCTTTTTAAAAAAGTCAACTGGTTTTAATTTAATTATGAAAAAATACACATATTTCCTTTTTCCGGCATGCACATGAGAAATGTTTCTTTCTTAATCCCAGGGCAGATCAGAACTTTCAATGGTCTTATCCCTAAGCATTAAATCCTTGACAGCTTCAGAGGCTGGCTTGTTGTTAAATAAAACTGCATTTACCTGCTCCACAATCGGCATGGAAACGCCGTATTTTTCCGACAGAGCCAGAGCGGCTTTGGCAGAATAAATGCCTTCTACCACCATCTTCACTTCTTTTGTTGCTTCATCCATAGTCTTACCCTGTCCGATCAGGATTCCGGCTCTCCGGTTCCTGCTGTGCATACTTGCACAGGTCACGATCAGATCTCCGATTCCGGATAATCCGCAAAATGTCTGAAATTTACCGCCCATTTCCGTACCCAGCCTGGATATCTCGGCAATGCCCCTTGTGATCAGAGCTGCTTTTGTGTTATCCCCATAGCCGAGTCCGTCTGCGATACCGGCAGCAAGAGCAATGACATTTTTGATGGAGGCTCCAAGCTCAATTCCCAGGATGTCAGGGCTTGTGTAGACCCGGAAAACCTCACTCATAAAAATTCCCTGAATGAATTCCGCTGTCTTTCTGGTACGGGCACCTGCCACGCAGGTGGTGGGGAGATTTTTGCTCACCTCTTCCGCATGGCTGGGACCGGAAAGGACTGCCACATCTGCCATGGGAAGCTCTTCTTCCAATATTTCGGAGAGAGTCATAAGAGAGGCTTCTTCAATTCCTTTTGCAACGTTGACCACTACCTGACCATATCTGCAAAATGGATTCATCTTTCTTGCCGTTGAACGGACATAAACAGAAGGAACTGCAGTTATAAGAAGATCCCTTCCTGTCATGGCTTCTTCTAAGTCTTCTGTAAAAGCCATGTCTCCGGCAAGCACCAGATCCGGAAGGGTATGATGCCTGTGAGTCGATCTCATCTCCGAAATTTCTTCGGGAAGAGCCGACCAGACAGTTACCTCATGCCCATTATTATATAGAAGAGCCGCAAGCGCAATTCCCCAGCTCCCAGATCCGATTACTCCGATTTTAGCCATTTTCTTCACCTCATTTTATTTTTTTCCTGATTTAAAGGAAATTTTATTCTCTCTGCCACGGACAAGGCGTCCGATATTTGCCCGGTGGCGCCAGAATGCCTGACCGCTGATCAGTGCTGTCACTATGTAGAACTCCGGCAATAATCTTTGATCAATACCGTATGCACCAATCCTTCCAAAGAGGAACAGCCATACGAAAAAGATTGTGGCAACCACCAGAGAACCCAAAGATACATATCTTGTAACAGCAACGATTAAAACAAATGCCACCAGACATAAAAGCATCATTCTTAAATCCGTAGCTACGATCAGCCCGGCCGTGGCAGCAATGCCCTTGCCGCCTTTGAAATTAAGATAGAACGGGTAATTATGACCCAGAATAACGCCAAAGCCCGTATACAATATCAGAAGATAAACCATCTCCGGCTGGGATCGGAACAGAACCCGGATCATCAGGCAAGGCAGCAATGATTTTAAGAAATCGCCTAAAAAGACCACTGCTCCAGCCTTTGCCCCCATTACCCTTAAGGCGTTGGTCGTGCCTGAATTACCGCTTCCGTAATTGCGGATGTCAATTTTATGAGCCTTACCGTAAAAATAACCGGACTGTAAGAGTCCAAATAAATAACCAGCAAAAAGACAGATGATTCGTTCCATACTATTGCTCCTTTCCGCTCCTTTCTCTATATATAATCTTTAGAGAGGTTCCTTTGAAACCAAATGCATCCCGGATTCTATTTTCCAGGTATCTAGTATAAGAAAAGTGAGTCAATTCCTTGTCATTTACAAAGATTACAAACGTCGGAGGCTTAACGGCAACCTGAGTGATATAATAGAGTCTTAATCGTTTGCCCTTATCAGACGGTGGCTGCTGAAGCGCTACGGCTTCTGTCATGATTTCATTTAAAACTCCGGTAGCTACCCGAAGGGACTGGTTCTCCCGAACCATATCAATCACCTCGAACAGCTTATTCATCCTTTGTCCGGTTTTTGCAGAAATAAATACGTACTCTGCATAAGGCATAAAGGACAGAGTATTCTTAATCTTATTTGTATATTCATATATGGTCTTATCATTCTTTTCAATGGCATCCCATTTGTTGACCGCAACAACAATGCCCTTTCCGCGCTCATGGGCAATACCCGCAATTTTAGCGTCCTGTTCGGTTACGCCTTCTTCTGCGTCAATGACCACTACCACCACATCGGCCCGTTCAACTGCCGTAACGGTACGGATGATGCTGTAGCGTTCCAGTTCCTCTTTAATCTTACTCTTCCGTCTTAAACCTGCCGTATCAATGAACACATACTCCGTGCCACCCCGGACGATCTCCGTATCCACTGCATCCCTGGTAGTGCCTGCAATGTTGGAAACAATGACCCGGTTTTCTCCTAAGAGCTGATTAATAATAGAAGATTTTCCTACGTTTGGCTTTCCTACAATTGCTATTCTTGGCCTGTCATCCTCTTCTTCCTCCGTATCAAAGGAACCGAAATGCTTTGCAACCTCATCAAGAAGTTCTCCAAGGCCCAGTCTGGAAGCAGCAGAAACAGGGACCGGATCTCCGATTCCCAGGTTATAGAACTCATATACATCATTCCCAAACTTCTGGAAGCTGTCTACCTTGTTGACAGCAAGGACGATGGGCTTTTTGGATTTCCGAAGCATGTCAGCGACCTTGGAATCCGAGTCCACAAGTCCCTGACGGACATCCACGATAAAGATGATAACATCTGCGGTGGCAATGGCAATCTCCGCCTGCTCCCTCATCTGGGACAGGATAACGTCGCTGCTGTCCGGTTCAATTCCTCCTGTATCAATCAGGGTAAAATTCATATCCAGCCAGGTACAGTCTGCATAGATCCGGTCCCTGGTAACGCCTGGTGTGTCCTTTACAATAGAAATGGTATCACCGGCTAAAACATTAAACAACGTAGACTTTCCCACATTGGGGCGGCCTACGATGGCAACTATTGGTTTACTCATATGTTATTTCCTTTCTTCTTGTCGTCCATGCTTTCCGGACAAAAAGGTATACCCGCAGGGTATTTCTCTATTCGTCCATGCCTTTTGAGCCTAAGGGTATGCCCGCAAGGCTATTTAGTTCATATGCTTCATAAGAAGCTTCACTCTCTTCTACCGGCAGAAGAACTGCCTGTACAAAATCCTGACCGCTTGATTTTACAATATCTACCTGTACTTGTAAAGCATTTTGTACATCTTGACGGGTCAGGTCATCAAGAAATACCTCTTCTCCGCTTCGGAACATGCATTCCGGAAGCAATAACCGCCTGCCCAGTGCCTGTCCCTTAAGCTGGCCGATTAAATCCTGGCCGGTAATTAAACCTGCCACTGTGATTTGCTCGCCGAAAAAGACATTGGTAATCGGATAAACGTGAATGACACGCCCGGGGCATTTTTCCTGTACCATTTTTGCATGTTTTTCAATATAAGGAGCAGCAAGTCTGCCTGTTGCGATTGAGATCTCTTCAGACTTGTGGTCATCCTTCATGGTTTCTAAAGCGGCCGCAATCTCTTCTTCCAAAAGCCGCAGCATGCCCACACCGTTTTCCAGCTGAATATATCCGTCGTAATCGTTCTCTTCCGGAAAGGGCACCCCCGCCAGGATATAAAGCTCGTCGCTGGCATGAATGAAGTGATTTCCGTGGGTTTTATAAAGTTTTTTCTGCCATCGCCCGATGATTTCCACGATCTCTTTTGCATCCTCGGCCGTAAATGGCTGTAAGGGATATAAACCATCCCGGTATTTAGACATTCCAACAGGAACTGCTGAAACACTCTCCATATATGGAAGGTATTTTGATAAATCCTCTATGGTCCTCTCCAGTTCCTTTCCGTCATTGACGCCCTTGCACAGCACGATCTGTCCATTCATGGGGATCTCAGCCTCATACAGCCTCCTGATCTTGTCCAGGGCTTTGCCTGCAAACCGGTTGTGAAGCATCTCACACCTTAAGGCGGGATTGGTGGTATGGACGGAGATGTTGATCGGTGCCAGCTTAAACTTAATGATACGGTCAATGTCATGATCGCTCATGTTGGTCAGCGTCACGTAGTTTCCCTGTAAAAAGGAAAGCCTGGAATCGTCATCCTTAAAGTACAGGGTTTCTCTCATTCCAGGAGGCATCTGGTCAATAAAGCAGAAAATGCATTTATTCCGGCAGGATCTGTACTCGCTCATCAGCCCATTTTCAAAGGTGATCCCCAGATCCTCGTATTGATTTTCTATTTCCAGTTCCCATTCTTCCCCATTCACCTTTTTCACATTCATTAGAATAGACTCGCTGTTAATATAATACTCATAATCAAAAATGTCTTCCAGTTCATGGCCATCTATGGACAGGACCGTATCCCCTGGCTCAAGTTCCAGCTGATCCGCAATGGAGCCGGGATCAACTTCTTTTATGATATGTCCTCTTTTGCTCATTATAATTTTACCTTTCTGTAGCTTCCAATATATCATAACAAGATTGTTACTCTTTGTAAAGGAAGCCTTTTTTGTTTTTTTCCTGGAAATACTGCCAAGGCTATTGACGCATTCTGTCAATCAATGGTATAAAAGGGTGTAAGATTAAAAGCAGGCAGTCTTACGGCTGGCTGTTGATTTATTATGGAGGAATCTTTGTCATGGCAAATGATTATGTATTTAACGACCAGCTACCTGTTGCTTCCTTAAAGATTGCAGCGCTGGAAAGCTGCCGGGAACTGGCCGGGAAAGTAAACGACCACATCGTAGGTTTCCGCAGAAATGATATCCAGGAGCTTATTCGCCGAAAAGCCGATCTTCACTATCGCGGATATGATGTGGATTCTTATCTTCTTAAATGCGAATGCCCGCGTTTTGGAAGCGGAGAAGCAAAAGGCATTATCAGGGAATCTGTCCGGGGCACGGACGTATTTGTGATGGCAGACGTCACCAATAACAGCTTAACCTATACGGTCAATGGTTATACCAACCATATGTCTCCTGATGATCATTTTCAGGATTTAAAAAGGATCATCGGTGCATGCAGCGCAACGGCTCACAGAGTTAGTGTTATCATGCCGTTTTTATATGAAAGCCGCCAGCATAAGAGAACCAAAAGGGAATCTTTAGACTGTGCCATGGCTTTGGAAGAGCTGGTTCATATGGGAGTAAGCAACATCATTACCTTTGACGCCCACGATCCCAGGGTCCAGAATGCTATTCCGTTAAACGGATTTGATAATTTCATGCCTACTTACCAGTTTGTCAAGGCAGTATTGAGGAAGTGTCCGGATTTAAAGATTGACAAAGAACATTTGATGGTGATCAGTCCGGATGAGGGTGCCATGGACCGTGCCGTATACCTGGCAAACAACTTAAGCGTGGACATGGGCATGTTTTATAAAAGACGGGATTACTCCAAAGTGGTTGATGGACGAAACCCCATTGTTGCCCATGAATTCTTAGGTGCCTCCGTAGAAGGCAAGACAGTGCTGATCGTAGACGATATGATCTCCTCCGGGGAGAGCATGCTGGATACGGCAAAGGAATTAAAAGAGCGGAAAGCAGATAAGGTAATCGTTTGCTGTACGTTTGGTCTGTTCACCAACGGACTTGCTAAATTTGACGAATATTACAGCCGGGGCTACATAGACTGTGTCGTCACAACAAATTTAAATTACCGTCCCAAGGAATTGTTGGAAAGGGAATGGTATGTGGAGGCAGACATCAGTAAATACATTGCGGCAATTGTGAATTCCTTAAATCATGATGTGCCCATTAGTACTGCCCTTTCTTCTACAGAAAAGATTCAGAATTTGTTAAAAAAATATCGGGCATAAGATATACTCTGCTCCTGCAAACGCAGGAGGTGTAAGGTTCCTCTTCGTTTTAACAAAAAAGTGAGATGCTGCTCTTTTGCAGCATCTCACTTTTTTGAACTTATAAATGATAAAGAATCAAGCGAATGATTAACCGTTGTTTTTTTCAGTAATCCCTAAAAATGCCGCCAGATTTCCTCTCTCATTGCCGGTCGTCCGATGGGAAAATAAGAGATCTGAATTACAATGGGTGCAGATATCCGTAATCTGGATGTTCTCCTGCTTTATCCCTGCTTCCAGCAGCACAATTTCATTCGCCCGCCAAAGATCAAGTAAATATTTACCATCTTTCTTTTCCGTTAATATATCGCCCCAATGCTTCTTATCAAACCCTTTCATAAACTCCTGGGCTACTTCGCTTCCTACCTCGTAGCATTCCTTGCAAATGCTGGGGCCGATGCAGGCGATTACATCCTCTGCCTTTGTTCCAAAGGCTTCTTCCATTTTTTTAACCGTAACTTCTCCCATGCGCTTTACGGTTCCCCTCCAGCCGGAATGGCTGAGCCCAATGGCTTGATGGATTGGATCCAGAAAATAAAGGGGCACGCAATCTGCATAAAAGGTGACCAGGGTAATTCCTGGAACATTGGTGATCAATCCATCCACATCTTCATAATCCCGTTCCTTTACAATCCCTTTCCCCGCATCCTCTTTCGTTACCAGCTTAACGTTCGTGGTATGGGTCTGATAGGACAAAACCATCCGCTCTGTATCAACCCCCAGGGCCTTTCCCATCCTGCGGTAGTTTTCCATCACATGCAGCCGATTATCACCCCGGGTAAATGTAAAATTCATAGTAGCATACTTTCCCTGGCTGACGCCTCCCAGTTTTGTTGAAAATCCCTGCTTCACCAACCCTGTTTTTTCTAAAATAGGAAAGGACAAATAAGGTACCTGTTCCACTGTCTTATAATCCATTCCTATATCACTTGCTTTACGCTTCCACATATTTTTAATCACACCTTTGTTTAAAATGCGTCTTTAATCAGCCGGATTTCCTGTCCCAGAATTGCCACCACATCAAACCGGCAGGGAATGTCTTCTCCTAAATGGCACCGGTACAAATATCTCCTGGCAGCATCCCTGATTTTCTTCTGTTTCGAAAAATGGACAGCTTCCGCCGGATCTCCTTTTTCTAAGTTCCGCCGGTACTTTACCTCTATAAAGACGAGTTCCCTTTCATCCTTTGCGATGATATCAATTTCTCCCTTACGGTCTCCAAAATTTCGTTCTAATATAACATATCCTTTACTTTCCAGATATGCTGCGGCCGTATCTTCAAATTCGCTTCCAATCTCCCGATTGTTCCTCAAAGACAACCTCCCACAAAGTTCTTAATAAAGCTGCGTCTGTGAATGGGACATGGGCCAAACTCCTTTAGGGCGTTAATATGAGCGGCCGTTCCATATCCCTTATGTTTTGCAAAACCATATTCCGGAAACAATTTGTCATATTCCTCCATCATATGATCCCTGGTCACTTTTGCCATAATGCTTGCAGCGGCAATTGACACACTCTTTGCATCCCCTTTGACGATAGGAACCTGAGAAAGGGTAATTCCCGGAATCGTAACCGCATCATTTAAAAGGACTTCCGGTTCTGCTCCCAATTCGCTTATGGCAAGCCTCATCGCTTCATAGGTAGCCTGCAGGATATTTATTTCATCGATCCTGTCTGCTCCAACCACTCCCACAGCAAATACGGAGGCTTTTTCCTGGATCTCTTCAAAAAGGGCTTCCCGCCGTTTTTCTGACAGCTTTTTTGAATCATTTAAAAAAAGAATTTCGCAAGCCCTGGGCAGGATTACCGCACCGGCTACCACCGGCCCGGCCAGAGGACCGCGTCCGGCCTCATCGATTCCACAGACCAGGATATGATCCTCATACTGGCGTTCAAACTCTTTCATCTTCTCCAGGCGCTCCTGTTCCGCCTGAAGCTTTTCTTCTGTTAATTTTCTCATTTCTTTAAGCTCCCATTTTATGATTGAAAAACAGGGCCTTGCTCTTTTTCCAAAAAGCAAAACCCTTTCATTATTATTGCCCATGTAGTTTGGGCATAAAGGGATACACGAAGGGTGTATCATTTAATTCTAGTTATTGCGCAGGAAGTTCCAGAGTCAGCCGACCAAGCTTTCCGCTTCTGAAATCATCAATTAATAGATTCGAAGCCTTCACAAGGTCCAGTTCTCCGCCTTTTGCAAGACAGGCCTTAGCCTTTGCCACCTGCATTAATGCCTCAAGGGCATCTTCGGTTTCTATTCCATATTTTTCAGAAAGAACTCTGGGATATTTTTCTTTCAGGAAACGGATGAGCTCCATTGCCAGTTCATCCTTATTCAGTATTTCATCATTGACGGATCCAATGAGGGCAAGACGGATTCCCACCTGCTGATCCTCAAATTTCGGCCATAAAATACCGGGGGTATCAAGAAGCTCTAAGCTCTTATTAAGCCTGATCCATTGATTCCCTTTTGTCACTCCTGGTCTATTTCCTGTTTTTGTACATGCTTTTCCTGCAAAGGAATTGATAAAGGTGGATTTTCCTACATTGGGAATACCAACCACCATGGCTCTCACCGGGCGGTTTAAAATTCCTCTTCTGCGGTCACGTTCTATTTTCTCCTTGCAAGCTTCCTGAACAACACCGTTAATCTGCTTTAACCCTGCCCCGCTCTTGGAATTCACCTTGACAACGTGGCAGCCCTGAGCCACAAAATAAGTCTCCCAGGCGCTGTTGCAGCGTTCATCCGCAAGATCGGATTTATTAAGCAGAACGATACGTGCCTTTCCGGCTCCTAATTCATCAATATCAGGATTCCGGCTGCTTAAGGGCACCCTCGCGTCCACCAGTTCTATTATCAAATCAATTAATTTGATATCTTCCTTCATTGCCCTTTTGGCTTTGGTCATATGACCTGGATACCATTGTATATTCATAACATTCCTCTACTTTGAACGAATTAGTTCCATTTTTATAAAAGGCATCATCCGGAACCAAACCTTTCCCTGAATCTGACCTCTGCTTACATTTCCGATATTGGCAAAACGACTGTCCTCGCTGCTGTCTCTGTTATCACCCAGCAGAAAATATTCATCACTCCCAAGCTTGACCGGTTTTTCCGCAAGTCCGGCAAGAGAGATCCGGCCAGGACCGGACGGTTCTTTTAGCTTTTCGCCGTCAATCAAGATTTCATCGTTTTTTATCTGCACAGTTTCCCCTGGCAGGCCGATGACTCTTTTTACATTCATTTTCTGATCTTCTCTCTGAAATACCACCACATCAAACCGATCCGGGTTTCGAAAATCATAAGCCAGCCGGTCCATCAAAACCACATCATCCGAAGCGAGAAGAGGAAGCATGGAATGCCCTGCAATCACAATCTGTGTTCCATAAGCATAGACCAGAAACCATGCTAAGGCAATCACTACTACAATATCGACAATCCAATTGACTATTTGCCGGAGCTTATTATTATCTTCACTGTGATAAAAATCCATGTATGAAACCCCCCATCTATTATAAGGAAGTTCGCTTCGCTTACCTTCATTAAGTGACTTATGTCAAGAAAGGGACAATTTGCATTGTCCCCCTCACCTGATCCGGAATTATTTAACTGATTCTTTAACCTTAGCAGCTTTACCTACTCTGTCTCTTAAGTAGTAAAGTTTTGCTCTTCTTACTTTACCTCTTCTAACAACTTCAATGTTGTCTACAGAAGGGGAATGTAATGGCCAAGTCTTCTCAACGCCAATGCCGTTAGAATTCTTTCTTACGGTAAATGTTTCTCTAGCGCCGCCGTTCTGTCTTTTAATAACGGTTCCTTCAAAAATCTGGATTCTTTCGCGGGCACCCTCTTTGATCTTGTTGTATACCTTAACGGTATCGCCAACGTTGAACTGAGGAACTTCCTGCTTTAACTGTGCTGCTTCAATATTCTTAATAATTTCGTTCATTGTGTGAACCTCCTTGATATTATTTGATGTTCTTAATACTTCATTTTTAAATCCGTAACAGAGGACCATCGCCTTTTCATCACAACGTTTTACATTTTATCATAAAGAAACTTGGATTGCAAGTCCTTTACTTACTCATTTTCAAGCTTTTTTAAATATTCTGCTTCTTTTTTAGACAGGCTGGCATCCGCCAAAAGATCAGGCCTGCGTTCCAGGGTCCGTTTAATGGATTGTTCCCTTCGCCAGGTTTCGATATTTTTATGATGACCGGATAAAAGGATATCAGGAACCCTAAGTCCCCGGTACTCTTCCGGCCTGGTATACTGAGGGTATTCCAGCAGATTGTCGTGGAAGGATTCAAATTCTGCAGAGGTGTCGTTATTTAAGACCCCTGGGATCAGCCGGGAAATGCAGTCAATCATGACCATGGCCGGAAGCTCGCCTCCTGTCAGCACATAGTCACCGATAGAAAGATAATCCGTGGCAATCAGTTCCAAAGCTCTCTCATCAATTCCTTCATAATGACCGCATAGGAAAACGAGATCTTCTTCCTGGGCCAGTTCCTCCGCAATTTTCTGGTTAAAAACCCTCCCCTGGGGAGTCATGTAGATTACCCTGGGTTTCTTCCCGATTTTCTCACACAAATCATCATAGGCTTCACAGATAGGCATAGGCTGCATGACCATTCCGGCTCCGCCCCCATAGGGATAATCATCCACATGGCGGTGCTTGTCCGTTGAATATTCCCGGATATCAATGGCTTCAATAGAGAGCAGGCCCTTTTCCGCCGCTCTCCCGATAATACTGGTGTGGAGGCCGTTTAGGACCATCTCAGGAAAAAGGGTTAATATGTGATAATTCATTGTCTATTTCCACTCCTCTATTTTAATCCAGAAGCCCGTCCATGATGTGAACCGTAACAATTCCTTCTGTTAAATCCACATTTAATACGCATTCCTTGATTGCCGGAAACAGGACTTCCTTCCCTTCTGCCGTCTTTACTTCATAGACATCATTGGCCCCGGTTTTAATCACATCGGTCAGGGTTCCAAACCCTTCTCCATGATCAGTGATTACACGAAGTCCAATTAAATCAACGATGAAATTTTCATCCGGACCCAGTTCTACCGCCTGGTCCCTGGTTATGAGCAGATCTTTTCCTTTATATTTTTCAATATCGTCAATAGAATCAAATCCTTTAAACTTAAGGATTACCATATTCTTAAAAAACTTTACTCCCTGGATTTCCAGATCCATATGCTCCCGACCATTATCCAGAATTACATTCTTTAAACTTTTAAAACGATTTACGTCATCTGTGGTTGGATAAACCTTTACTTCTCCTCTCACCCCGTGGGTGGAAGAAATTACGCCAACTCTTAACAAATTATCCATCTGTCTCTCCATATTATGCAAAGGGAATCCGATTCGCTTTGCTCATCGAACCATGTCAAAGAAACCGGATATCACTATCCGGCTTGTTCTTAAGCATCTGCACAAAGAAAATGATACCAAAAGGACCGTCGTCCCGACAGGCCGGCGGTCTTTTACGGTTACTGGATTTCTACAGTAACCTTTTTGTCTTCTTTGGAAGCTGCTGCTTTTACAACAGAACGGATAGCTTTTGCAATCCTGCCCTGCTTGCCAATTACCTTACCCATGTCAGAAGGTGCAACCGTAAGTTCAAGGATTATCTCATCGTCCTTTACGGTTTCAGTAACAACAACCTGATCCGGGTTATCAACCAGTGCTCTTGCAATTACTTCTACTAATTCCTTCATATGCTTCACCTCTCACTACTGGATACCGGCGATCTTTAAAAGCTTGCTTACAACTTCGGTTGGCTGAGCACCTGCAGTTAACCACTTCTTTGCGTTCTCTTCGTTAAACTTGATTACGCTTGGTTCTGTGGTAGGATCATAGTAACCAACCTCTTCGATGAATCTGCCATCTCTTGGAGATCTGGAATCTGCAACTACAATTCTATAGAAAGGAGCCTTTTTCTGACCCATTCTTTTTAATCTCATTTTTACTGCCATTTTGAAATTCACCTCCTTAAATCTTGGATTCTGAAACTAATTTATAGCGAACGCAGAAATCTGCTTTGCTAACGTATAAGAATAAACTAAAACGGTAACTTCATCTTGCCGAATAAACCGCCGTGACGCTTACCGCCGCCCATCATGCCGGGAAGCTGCTTCATCATCTTCTTCATCTGGTCAAACTGCTTGACTATGCGGTTTACTTCGGTGATATCCACGCCCGCACCCTTTGCTACACGCTGCTTTCTGGAAGCATTTTTCATGAGCTCCGGATTCAATCGTTCTTTGTTGCTCATGGAAAGGATGATCGCTTCCACCCGGTCCATGGCTTTTTCATCAAAATCCATGTCCTTCATCTGGCCCATGCCTGGCATCATGCTCAATATGCTTGCCATGCCGCCCATTTTCTTTACCTGGTTCATCTGGTCTAAAAAGTCATTGTAATCAAATTCCGCCTTGCGGAGTTTTTGGGATAACTCTTTCGCTTTCTCTTCGTCAACCTGGCTTTCGGCCTTTTCAATAAGGGAAAGAATATCGCCCATTCCAAGGATTCTGGAAGCCATACGGTCCGGATAAAACTGTTCCAAATCGGAAAGCTTTTCTCCCATACCTACATAAAGAACCGGTTTTCCAGTTACTGCACGGATTGAGAGAGCGGCTCCGCCCCTGGTATCACCGTCCAGCTTGGTAATGATAACGCCGTCAATGCCGATTTTGTCGTTGAACATTCCTGCTACATTTACCGCATCTTGTCCTGTCATGGCATCGACTACCAGTATTGTCTGATGAACATCTACCGCATCTTTAATTTCGATCAGCTCGCTCATCATATCTTCATCAATGTGAAGACGGCCCGCCGTATCCAAAATGATCACATTCTGGTCATTCTTTGCCGCATAGGCAACAGCAGCTTTTGCAATATCTGCCGGTTTATGATTTTCTCCCATGGAGAAAACGGGAACGCCCTGCTTTTCCCCATTGATCTGCAGCTGCTTGATAGCAGCCGGACGATAAACGTCACAGGCAACGAGAAGCGGCTTCCTGCCCTTTGCCTTAAGCTTACCGGCAATCTTGGCAGTGGTTGTCGTTTTACCGGCACCCTGAAGACCGGCCATCATGATGATGGTCATATCGCTGGCAGGCTTTAACGAAATCTCAGTTGTTTCCGATCCCATCAGCTTTACCAGCTCTTCATTTACAATCTTTATTACCATCTGTCCGGGAGTCAGACTGTTCTGGACATCCTGTCCGATTGCCCGCTCCTGTACAGCACTTATAAACTGTTTAACAACCTTAAAACTTACATCGGCTTCCAGTAAAGCCATCTTCACTTCTTTAAGGGCTGTTTTCACATCGGCTTCGGACAAGCGTCCTTTGCCTCTTAAATTCTTAAATACATTCTGTAATTTATCGGATAAGCTCTCAAAAGCCATCTAACGCCCTCCTAATGAGCTTCCAGCTCGATGATTTCGCCCGATATCTCCTCAATGCGATGGATCAGATTCATATCTGAACTGCCGGCAAACTCCTTTGTCAAACTCTGGATTTCTCTGGCCAGTTTTTTTGTCTGCTCAAACTTTTTTACCAAATGAAGTTTTTCTTCATAATCTTCCAGAATCTTATTACACCGTTTAATGAGGTCATGGACACCTTGACGGCTGATTCCCTGTTCTTCTGCAATCTCACTTAAAGAAAGGTCGTAAAGAACCACATCTTCATAGATATGCCTTTGATGCTCTGTTAAAAGAGCGCCGTAGAAATCATATAACAAGCCCTGTCTTGCAATCCTCTCCATATCATCACCTGGGATATCATACAATATTTTTTATAAGGTGTCAAGTGTTTTTTCTTTACACCCCTGTTTTATTTTAAATATATTTTTCTATGGGAATCGGTCTTTCAAGAAACTTCTTCATAAAATAATAAAGTTTTCTGCTGTGTACGATATAACTGCCATGCCCTTCTCCGGGAAGGATTTTAAGACAGCTGCCTTTGATTTTTGAGGCAAGATAACGGGTGTGGGATTCACGGACCATATCTCGTTCTCCAGCCAAAAGAAGGACCGGAACAGGAATGCTCTCCAGCTCTTTAACCGTTATCTTAGGTTCTCGAAGTATCATCCGAAGCTTTGGATCATGATTTATGGATTCCAGCAAAGCGAAAACTTTAAGCCAGTACCATTTTAAACCTTGAGGATAGGCGTTGGCACCGCAAAACACCAGCTTTGAGAATACCTCCGGATACCGGGCGGCAGCCAGAATCCCAATGATTCCGCCGTCACTGAATCCGCAGTAACAGGGTTTTTCAAGTTTCAGCTTCCTGACAAATTCTGCCACGTCTTCCGCCATCACCTCATATCCCAGCATTTTAACTCTGGAACTTTTTCCATGATCTCTGGAATCCAGGGCGTATACGGTATAATCTTTACTTAAAAGCTCCGCTGTCTCATTAAAAATACTGTGATCCTCTCCATTCCCATGGACAAGAAGGATAGCCGGGCCGCTCCCTGATACCTCATAGTATAACGAAACTCCATTTGCTTCAATATACACGGCTTCTCCTTATCTGGCGGGAACAATTTCGATCCAATAGCCGTCAGGATCACTGATGAAATAAATGCCCATGGCAGGGTTTTCATAGCAGATAACGCCCATTTCTTTATGTTTCTTATAGAAGCTTTCATATTCATCCGTTTTAAATGCCAGATGAAATTCACATTCTCCCAGGTTATAAGGCTCTTTTCGTTCGGTTAAGTAAGTCAGTTCCAGAGTAAAATCACTTTTTCCATCACCTAAATATATCAGTTTAAAGGAACCGTCTGACGCTGTTTTTTCACGCACAGGGTTAAGGCCCAGTGCATCCTTATAGAATGTTAAGCTCTTTTCCAGATCAAGTACATTAAAATTAAAATGGTTAAATGTAATCATACCGCCGTCACTCCTTTTCATTTTTCATGCCAGCTGCGTTTTCCCTATTACCGGTTACGCACCTGTCTTAATCATATCCATCATACCATACCTATGATCCCACTTGTCAACTGCAACCGTATATCTTGTGTGGGAAATGTTAAAAGGTCCGGCCTTTCAAAAAAAGCCGGACCTTATTATGATTCTTATTTTTTAGGCATAAGTGCTTTCGTGCCTCCCATATAGGGCTGTAACGCCTCAGGAATCCTCACAGTTCCATCCGCCTGTAAATTGTTTTCCAGGAAAGCGATCAGCATTCTTGGAGGAGCAGCAACGGTGTTATTTAACGTATGGGCAAAATACTTTCTTCCATCGTCTCCAGAAACACGGATTTTAAGCCTTCTTGCCTGAGCATCACCTAAATTAGAGCAGCTTCCCACTTCAAAATACTTTTTCTGTCTTGGGGACCATGCCTCCACATCCACTGATTTTACCTTTAAATCCGCCAAATCTCCGGAACAGCATTCCAGAGTTCTTACCGGGATATCCAGGGAACGGAATAAGTCAACCGTATTCTGCCATAATTTATCATACCAATCCATACTTTCTTCCGGCTTGCAGACAACGATCATCTCCTGCTTTTCAAACTGATGGATCCGATACACACCACGTTCTTCCAAACCATGAGCGCCTTTCTCCTTACGGAAACAAGGGGAATAACTGGTTAAGGTCTGAGGAAGCTTTTCTTCCGGAAGAATGGTATCAATGAATTTTCCAATCATGGAATGCTCGCTGGTACCGATCAGATATAAATCCTCTCCTTCAATCTTATACATCATGGCATCCATTTCAGCAAAGCTCATAACGCCGGTAACCACTTCACTGCGGATCATGAAGGGCGGAATGCAATAGGTAAAACCACGGTTGATCATGAAATCCCTTGCATAGGAAAGTACGGAAGAATGAAGCCTTGCAATATCGCCCATCAGGTAATAAAAGCCATTGCCTGCCACTTTTCTTGCGCTGTCAAGGTCAATGCCGTCAAAGCTTTCCATGATGTCCGTGTGATAGGGAATCTCGAATTCAGGAACAACCGGCTCACCGTAACGCTCTACCTCTACGTTCTCGCTGTCATCCTTACCGATTGGTACGCTGGGATCAATGATATTCGGAATCGTCATCATGATCTTTTTGATTCTTTCTTCCAGATCACGTTCCTTTTCTTCCAACTGAGCCAGATGATCAGAAGCATCGGTCACGTTCTTCTTCATTTCCTCTGCTTCTTCCTTTTTTCCCTGTCCCATCAAGGAGCCGATCTGTTTGGAAAGTTTGTTACGTTCAGCTCTTAAAGCATCCCCTTCCTGCTTCGCTGTACGGTTCTGCTCATCAAGTTCAATGACTTCGTCAACTAATGGCAGCTTGCTATCCTGGAATTTATTTTTAATGTTTTCCTTTACAATTTCAGGATTTTCTCTTACAAACTTTAAATCTAACATGGTATTCCTCCTGGTTTTTCCTCAATATTTTCTGCGAAAGTTGTCCCGCATGATAGTCTGCCGTTGATTATACTACAAAAAAAGGGCAAAGAAAAGCCCCTTTCCTAAAATTCCTCATCCTTCGCTTCATTCTTATCCCCGAATCAGCATAGAAAGGATTTCTTCAAAGCACACTCCGTTTTTTATCGGGACATGCAGCTCATCGGATTTTATAATACTGGCCTTTACAAAACCGGCCGCTTTTTTCACTGATTCTGTTAATGGAATCCCTTTCACGGTCTGGGCTGCGAGGATGCTTGAAAAGACATCCCCGGTCCCCGGACGTTCACTTCCCACATGAAGAGAGCGCAAAAAGCGGGGCTCCCGGTTCTTCTCTGCCACGACATTGGTCACATAGTTGCCTTCCCTTACTCCCGTGATCACCACGGAATCCGGTCCCATATCCCATATCTCTGCGGCCATGGAAAGAAGCTCTGAACGCTTCCATCCTGTCGACCGGTATTTTCTGCCGGTTAGGATACAGGCCTCTGTCAGATTTGGGGTTACAATGTCACCAAAGCCCACCAGTTCCTTCATACGGCTGCACATCCGTTCCGTATAGGTCTGATAAGCCTTGCCGTGATCTCCCATAATGGGATCTACCAAAACCGTTGTTTCCGTTGTTCTAAACTCCTTAATCATGTCAATGACAATTCCAATCTGTTCCTCGGAACCTAAAAACCCGCTGTAAATCCCGTCAAAGGATAAATCCAGTTTCTTCCACTGTTCAATATATAAGGGCATTTTCTCCGTATAATCGTCAAAAAAGTAGGTGGGAAATCCGGTATGGCTGGATAGAATGGAGGTGGGAACCGGACAACACTGTACCTTTAAGGCGGAAAGAATAGGAAGAGCCACTGTTAAGGAACAGCGGCCATATCCCGACAGATCATGAATAACAGCAATTTTTTTCTGATGTTTTTCTGATGTCATAAGAGCTCCTAACAAATTTTTGTAAATAAACCGGACTTAATCAGGGAATTTCTAAGAGGCATGTAGATGATGACGGAAACAATGGCGGAGGTAATTGCATTAATCGAAGTGGCTGCAACGTTCCACGCCAGTGTAAGCTCTGCCGCCGGTTTCCCCAGAATCAGAAGCTTGTAATAATAACCGACCAGCGGATCAAAAATTACATTGAACAATAGTCCCCCTGCAACTGCCGTGATGGTCCAGGTCAGAATATGCTTTTTGTCAGAGGATTCATTGATCTTACCGATTCTATGGGCCAGAAATCCTGTAATAAGGCCGATACACAATTTTAATACAAATGTCTTTGGCGCATATACCACATAAACCGGATCAAAGAGGTCTCCTATGGTCATACCGATCGCGCCGCCTAATCCGCCGTACAGCCCGCCTAATAAAAGTGCTCCCAAAACACAGACCGCATTTCCTAAGTGAATGGAAGTAGCATCTCCTCCTGGAAGTGTGATCTTAAATTGCAGGAATGTAAATACTACGTAGGACATAGCGGCAAACAGTCCTGTCAGTGCGGTTTTATAAATTCTGTTGTCTGTTTTACTCATTGGTAATTCCTCCCTTGCTGCTCTTGTTGTTCTTTATCTTAGCACGCAAGTGGAGTGATATAAATATCCAGTTCCGATATATTAAACCATGCCAGTCTAGTCATGGGATTGGATACAGATTAAGGTACCGGAAGCAAATTCGATTGTACCCTCTTCACCAGTCAGCTCATTGCTGATGCATAAGCTGGTTCCTAAGTCAATGTCCTTTTCATAAAGAGGATACTTGAAACCGGTCAGTGTGATTTTCTTCACTTCGCCGCACAGGGGAAGAAAGGAGATATATTTTCCCCATATTGTTTCAGCCAGAAACGTTCTCCCTTTATCAATCACTGTGATCCAGTTCTTATCATCAACAATGGCAGCTTCCACACCCTTTTTTAGGCAGGCATAAAGAAGATGGAGATTGCCGATAAAATGATCCATTCTTCCTCCTGTTGCCCCCAGCAGGACCAGCTTTGAACAGCCGAGTCCTATGGCGGTATTTAAGGCAAGCTCTGTATCTGTTTCATCCTTTTCCGGTTTGTGTATTTCCCAGGTAATATTGTCTGAACTGTTTTTATACTCTGCCAGGATATCTTCTGCTACCGAATCAAAATCTCCAACAATGGCATCCGGCTTTAACTGAAGTCTGGAAAGAGCTGCCAGTCCCCCATCTACTGCGATGATTTTATCAAACGTTCTGTTTTCTAAGAAGCTGCCGGCAAATTCATAATCTATGATTCCCCCGGTAACGATTAAACCTGTAGTTTCTTCTTTCACCCTTCATAATCCTCAAATATTTTTAAGAATGCCTTTGTATTCTCAGCCGCATTTCCTTTAAATACAGCGGAACCAGCTACAAATACATTGGCACCTGCTTCGATCAGTTCTCTCACGTTATCACAGGTAACGCCACCGTCAACCTGGATATCTGTCTCTAAATTCCGCTCCTTACAGATGCGCCTTAAGGCCCTGACCTTATCCAGTGTATACGGAATAAATTTTTGTCCGCCAAAGCCTGGGTTTACCGTCATGATTAATACCATGTCCACTTCCGGCAAAATGAAATCCAGGACAGATAAGGAGGTTGCCGGATTAAGGGCCACTCCGGCTTTTAGCCCTGCTTCCTTGATCTGGTTTATGGTACGGTCTAAGTGGGTGCAGGCTTCCGCATGAACACAGATGAGATCAGCTCCCGCTTCTTTGATATCATTGATATATCTTCCAGGTTCTTCAACCATCATGTGGACATCGAATACCCGGTCAGAGCAGCTTCGCAGGCTTCCGATAACCGGCATTCCAAATGAAATACTGGGCACAAATGCACCATCCATCACATCCAGATGAATGTACTGAGCTCCTGCCTCCGACACTTCAGCTACCTGCTGTCCAAGATTTTTAAAGTCTGCCGCTAATATGGAAGGGGCAAGTTTAAGCATATTAATATCTCCTTTTCTCTTTTAGATCCTGATATAAAAGCCGGTAATTCTCATATCGGCCCCGGTTTATTTTTCCTTCTTCTACCGCAGCTTTTATGCCGCAGGTTTTTTCTCCTATGTGCACACAGCCCAGAAACCGGCACCCGTCTTCATAGGGTTCAAACTCCGGAAAATAATCCTTCAGTTGACCGCACTCCAAGTCTTCCAAGTACATGGAACTAAATCCCGGCGTATCCATAAGATACGTATCCCGTCCGATGCCAAAAAGCTCCGAATGCCTGGTCGTATGCTTTCCTCTCTGGATTTTCTCACTGATATTTGCAGTTTCCATCTCAGCCTGAGGATAGAGGAGGTTGGTTAAGGAGGACTTTCCCACTCCGGAAGGTCCAGCCAGAACCGTGGTTTTCCCACGCACCAAATCTCTGATCTCCTCAATTCCCTGATCGTCATAGGTACTGGTAAAATACACAGGATAACCAGCCGCCTCATAGATTGCTCCAAGAGCCAGCTTTTCTTCTCTATTTGTTAAATCAGTTTTATTAAAACAGATTTTTACCGGGACCTCCTGAACTTCCATCATAACCAAAAAACGATCCAGCAGATTTAAGTTGGGTTCCGGATGGGTGATGGCAAATAACACCAGCGCCTGATCCACATTGGCTACGGCAGGACGAACCAGGGTATTGTTCCTTGGGAGGATTTGATTGATGTTTCCTTTCATTTCCAGACTGTCCAGAATTGAAAATTCCACATCATCTCCAACCAGAGGTTTCACATTTTTATTGCGAAAAATACCCTTTGCTTTACATTCATAGATGTTTTCGTCCGTGCCGTGCACATAGTAAAAGCCTGCAATTCCTTTCAAAATTTTTCCTGTCATATATTTTCCTTTTTTCCTGATACCCGAAGGGTGTGTTCCTTACGATTGCGGTACCGGAATAAACGTGACGTAATAAGAATTAATTATATCACCTGTTTCTACATTCACGATTTCTACTGTCCCGCCGGAGACGCCGTAAGCGCCTTCTATATTTTTAAATGATACGGGAAGCGACTGGTCGCCTGCCATGGTAACAGGTCCCATTAGCTCTCTGATTTCGTCCCTTCCATTCACCGACTGTCTCAGCTGTATCTTTAAGGTAAGCTGGGTGCTGCCGGAGCCTGGTCCGATAATATTTTGCAGTGAATAAGACTTTTCAATGGAAGCCAGATACTTATATTTGGCCTGTTGGGCGGTTCCGCTGCTGAGGACAAAATCCACGGCAGTTCCCGCTTCTACCTGGCTGTTTTCAGTTAAGGACTGACTGATGACGCTGCCACGAGGAACCGTCTCAGAGGCGGCTTCTGTAACCGTTCCCTGAACCAGCCCTGCATCAGCCAGCATCTCCACAGCGATCTCCTGGGGCTGGCCGACAATATTCGGAACCGTGGTCGGATTGACAAGAGCCGGACCGGTGCTTAATACCAGCGTTACGGTTTCTCCTTCTTTTGCCTTTTCGGGACTGTAGCTGATTACATATCCAGATGCTACGGTTTCGCTGTTCTTCTGCTCCACATTGACTGTCAGGCCATTGCCCTCCAGCGCTGTTTTGGCAGAAACACCATCCATCTTTTCTAAGCCCAGCTTTGTTAAATCAATGGTCTCATGCTCTGGTCCCTTGCTGACCACTACATAAACAGCAGAATATTTATCAATTACTGTACCCTCTGCCGGGTCCTGGGACACAATATCACCTTTGTCTACGGTATCATCAAATACATAATCACTTACCTTCATGTACAGACCGCCGTTATCTTTTAACTTCTGCTCTGCAATATCCGTAGCCAATCCTACAACGCTTGTCATTTTCACTTTTTTATCGCTTAACGTTTCTTCCGTAGAAATCTCCGCAGTTGGTTCGGTTTCCTTGGGAGAACCGGAACGGAATAATCCGCCCACTTTAGAGAACACAATAACCAGTACGATCACAATGAGAATGGCAACAACAACACCTGCCGCAGTGAGCAGCCTTTCGATTTTAGGATTGATGTCATCCTCTGTATCCTGTTTTCTGGCTTTGCTGCTTCCTTGCTGCCCGCCCGCGCCTTTTTCCGGGCGGCGTTCCGGCCGCTGCTCCTGATTTCTGTTTCCATTCCGGCCGTTAATCGGATCTGCCTGGATCTTCCGGCCAGAACGGATCTGTTCTAACTCCGGTTTTCCGATAATAACTGTCTGGGAATCATCCACCTGGGAATTATATTGTACAAAATCTCCGTCAGGATTCACAAGAGCCTTCCGTAAGTCGGATATGACCTCATGCATGCTTCCATAACGGTACTCCGGTTTCTTTTCGGTACATTTTAAAATAATATTTTCAAGACCTACCGGAATGTTCTCATTATAATAACTGGGCGGGGTGATAGGGTCTTCCAAATGGGCCAGGGCAACCGTCACAGTATTATCGCCCTGAAAAGGGACTCTGCCAGCCACCATTTCGTACATGGTGATGCCCAGAGAGTAAACATCGCTTCTCACATCACTGTAACCGCCTCTTGCCTGCTCCGGAGATATGTAATGGACAGAACCTACCGCGGTAGCACTTAAGGTCTGGGAAGAGGCAGCCCGCGCGATTCCAAAATCAGCCACCTTTACTTTTCCATCCCTGGCAATGATGATATTCTGCGGCTTGATATCCCGATGTATGATCCCTTGTTCATGGGCCGCTTCTATTCCCTGTGCAACGGAAATAGCAACACCAATGGCCTCTTTCACATCAAGGCAGCCTTTTTTATTAATATAATTTTTTAATGTAATTCCTTCAATCAGTTCCATAACAATGTAATGGAGATTCCCTTCATCCACTACATCATAGATATTTACGATGTTGGGATGGGAAAGACGGGCAGCCGCCTGGGCTTCCATTTTAAACTTGCTGACAAAACCGCTGTCTGAACTGAATTCTTCCTTCAAGACCTTTATGGCAACAGGGCGGTTTAATTTATGGCACAGGGCCTTATACACATCTGACATCCCGCCGGAACCAATCTGCTCCAGTATTTCATATCTGTCCTGTAAAAATGTCCCCGGTCTTAAGATCATAAGCTTACCTCCCTGCCAATTTGCGGATCTATTAAAACAACAGCTATATTGTCTTTTCCGCCATTATCATTGGCTATTGTAATCAACTTCTCTGCCTTTTCCGGCAGTTCCAGTTCCGAGCATATAATTTCTTCTATCTCAGCGTCCTCTAGCATATTACTGAGTCCATCGGAACACATGAGTACATAATCCCCTGGTTCCAGGCTGACTTCAAAAAAATCAATCTCCAGCTTATCCTCTGTACCAACCGCTCTTGTAATAATATTCTTCTTTTCCCGGTAATCCCGGCTTCCCCGTTCCAGTTGGCCTAAAGATACCAGTTCTTCCACGTAGGAATGGTCCTTTGTAATCTGCTGCAGGCGATTCCTTACCAGATACAGACGGCTGTCTCCTACGTTAGCCACATACATCGTAGTGTCTTCGATCACTGCCGCCACAAGGGTTGTTCCCATGCCGTTTAATTCTGTGCTTTTCATAGATTCTTGGTAAAGCATTCCGTTGACCTTCAAGATTTCCTCCCGAAGAAGCGGAACAATACCCAGCGAATCCGCCTGTTTTAAATGAGCCACCAGACTTTCGGCAATATATCTGGAGGCATAATCTCCGGCCTGATGACCGCCCATACCGTCTGCAACCAAAAAAAGATTGGGCAGAGTGCCCAAGGGCTCCGTCTGGGCATAGACATAATCCTGATTGGCCGTACGAACCCTTCCGGTATCCGTCATAGCGCAAGCCTTCATCGTTTTATTCTCACTTCCTCTTGATTTCTATAGGCAACGAGCCAGGCGCAGTATCTGACTCTTGATTTAAAAAGCTTTTCCTAAGCTGTCCGCAGGCGCCGTTAATATCCCGTCCCATTTCTCTTCTTATAGTAACATTTATTCCGTTTTTTTCAAGAAGATTTTTAAATGCTTCTATAGCCTTTCGGTCTGACTGCACATAATTACGCTCTTTAATAGGATTTACCGGAATCAGATTCACATGCCCATGTTGTCCTTTTAAAAGAGCGGTAAGTGCGGATGCTTCCTTCAAATTGTCGTTGACTCCGCTCACCAGGCTGTATTCAAAGGTAAGCCTCCTCCCGGTTTTTTCAAAATACGTATGGCAGGCATCCAGTACATCTTTTAGAGGGAAGCGATTGGCAACGGGCATCAGGGTTTTCCTCACTTCATCGTTTGGTGCATGAAGAGACAATGCCAGAGTAATCTGTAAATCCTCTTCAGCCAAACGAAGAATTCCCGGAACAATGCCGCAGGTGGATACCGTTATGTTACGCTGGCTGATATTCAGCCCATTTTCATCCGTAAGAAGACGGATGAATTGAACCAGATTATCATAATTGTCTAGAGGTTCTCCGGAACCCATGACAACCACATTGGAAACCCGTTCTCCGGTTATTCTTTGAATCCGGTATATCTGATCAAGCATTTCAGAAGGAGTTAGGCTTCTTTCCAGCCCGTCAAGTGTGGAAGCGCAGAACCGGCAGCCCATGCGGCAACCCACCTGAGATGAAATGCAGACTGAATTTCCATGCTTGTACTTCATTAAAACGCTTTCAATCACATTTCCATCGGAAAGGGCAAATAAGTATTTTCTTGTTTCATCTATTTTTGAAATCTTTTCCTCAACAACTGTAAGGCATGTAAATTCTGTCAGCTGCAAAAGCTTTTCCTTCAGTGCATTAGAAAGATTGGTCATTTCATTAAAATCAGAAGCCAGCTTCTGGTGCATCCATTCATAAAGCTGCTTTGCACGGAAGGGCTTTTCTCCAATGGACACCATATAGGATGTTAAGTGCTCCATATCCAGAGATTTAATATCTATCTTATCCATTAT
>Ga0213825_1000196_pt1 | contig 45604 bp, 33 predicted proteins | sample MC6MC0900MG_FD_179896 | JGI IMG/M metagenome (GOLD analysis project Ga0213825, IMG submission 179896) | Enriched soil aggregate microbial communities from Iowa State University, Ames, United States - MC6-MC0900-MG | ecosystem: Environmental > Terrestrial > Soil > Unclassified | place: USA: Iowa...
ATAATTCATCTTATTTTATAATTTGTATGTAAAGAATGTTTTACACCTTACAAAATCTAAAGGTGGATAAGTGATGGAAAATAGAATCAAGGAATACAGAGAAAAGAACGGTTTTTCACAAGGCAAATTAGGAGATTTGTGTAAAGTAACAAGGCAAACAATCAATGCGATTGAAAATAATAAGTATGACCCAAGTTTAGAATTGGCATTTAATTTGTCTTATGTTTTATCTGTTTCTATCGAAGAATTATTTATTTTTAAATATGAAAGGAATGAGAATTAGTGACAACTGTAAAAAAAGTTAGTTTAATATGTTCTTTAGTTCTTATTATTGCAATTGGGGGCTATGGGATATATGAATGGATTACAAAAGAAATAATTAACGCTTCTACACTATTCTTTGTATTTTTAGGTGTAGGGTTTTTATTCCAATCTGTTACTTGGGGTGAGATGGATGGAAAACACGAAAGAGAAAAAGATGAACTTGAGAAACATATAACTCTTTTAAGTTCAAAAATTAGTTATTATCTATTACTTTTATTGATGATAATTGTCTTAGTTGTTTCAGAAAAAGTATTTGCAATGAATGATATAAAGAATATCCCCCTTGTTATTGTAATTGGACTAGCTTGGATAACTATGCCGATTACTGAATTCGTAGTTTCAAAAAAATACCGTTAATAATATGGCAATATTTAAAATCAAAAATTTTATTTCTTTCTTGCTAACATGGAGCTTTAGCTAAATAAACTATAAAATAAGCGGCTGAAAAAGTGACCAACAATTGACCTAAAATGATTTTTAGTAGCAGTTAGTGATTAATAGTGAAAATACTATGATTGAAAATCGTTACATAAATAGAGCTTTTGATTTACACTGAAACTTTATGAAAGTTATAATTAAGTACCAAGCTGATATTTTTCAAAATGAGCCTCTAGACATCGAGGATTTTGAACAAACGCTTGAAAAATGGCATTGTCGTGGGTGTAATTTTAGGGAATTATGTGAGCAGATATAAAAAATAAATAGCACTTTTATTTTAGTTTTCTAGCCTTACAGAAAATAATTATTGATGACTAATGGTAGAAGTTTTCTTAAAAATGTTACGGTACATTGAATCTTCAAAATACAAATAAAGGTAAAGGAAGGATCTTTGTTGAATGATAAAAAATTTGGGATAGTGTTCACCCTTATATTCGGTAGTTTAACCCTTTTAATTGTGTTTATATTATTGTTTTTTTCGTTTTTTGGTGAAGAAATACTAGAATTCTTTAAAGATGGTTTTTCAGAGGATTATTAACCTGTAATTTAATTTCAAAATGTAAAAAGAATAGCTTTGAAGACCGCTTAAGCATAAGTGGTTTTTTTGTTTAGTCCATTAATCGTAGTGAATACAATAAATAAACCGAATCTAGCTAACTGTTCATTGGATTGAACTATAATGGTTTAGTTTAGTGAAAGAAATAAAATTTTGATTTCAATTTAAAAAAATAGGTTGATAGATGGGGTTTATGTTATATTTTAATAGAATTGGAGGGTGATATGATGAATATTAGAGAAGCAAATGAATTAGATTATCCTGATTTAAGGCGCATTTATCTGGAATCACGCCGCAAAAACTTCCATTGGGAAAATGCAGAGGAATTGACATTAGAAGATTTTGATAATGATACAACTGAAGATTATGTAATTTTAGTTGAGGAAGACGGTAAAATTCTAGGGTTTGCGGCACTATACTTAGCAGATAACTTTATACATTGTCTTTTTGTTGACCCTACTTGCTCTGGTAAGGGTGTTGGTGGTTTATTATTGAATGCCTCCATCAATAAAATGAATACACCATTAAGTTTGAAATGTGTGTCAGAAAATTATAAGGCACTCAAATTCTATGAAAATAAGGGTTGGAGGAAAGTTGTTGAAGAAGGGAAACCTGGAGAAAAGTATTGGGTTTTGGAATACAAATAATTGATTTATTAATTGATTCAAAACTAATAGATACTATAAAGAATGAGTGGTTAGTTGTATTTGTTTTAGCTTGGTGAGGACAAGAAGTGAGGGGGAATTATATTAAATACTCTGAAATTATTGATTTTTTACATCGCTATATTTCCATTAAAATCAGTAGTATATTCAGAAATTAATTTTTCTAAAATTAAACCTGAGTAGGAGGAGAATAATGAAAAAATCATTTATTGTGTTACTAGCAGCATTTTTATTTGCAGTAGTAAGTCCAACAAATTCAGAAGCAAAAGTGATGTATGATGGAGCAGAAGTTGTAAAAGGTCAAACCGGAAAAATGACCTTTAAAAAAGACATCAAGGTATACAAGAAAAATCCAGATGGCACATTTGATTCGTTGATGGTTAAGCGCAATAATTTCTTTAAAACGTATGATATTGAGAAATATGATGGCAAAACATTTTATCAAATGGGGCAATATCGGGTACAAGCAACGGATTTGGTAGTTTTCAAAGAAGTACCAATCGATATTCGTACATCTTTCTATAACAATCCGGCATTGGTCATGATTAATCATCTTGGTGTTGAAAATCCTGGATATCCATATTCCTACATCAAATATGGTGAGTATTTAAAAGTTGGAAAACGTGAAGAGGTTTGTATTCCAGCATCATTACTAGTTTCTATTGAGAAGGGCAAATTATATCGCCATTATTGTGCAGGAGATATTGAAGGAGGACCTGTAATTAATACCGGTATTCTTGATAGCACTGATATTCGAATTTTTGAAAAGATAACAAGAAATGAAGGCTCCTATATATTAACAGAAGATACAGAGCTATATAATGGTCCAATGATTACAAGATACTCTAGAAAAGAGTTGAAGGGAACTGTCTTTTATTCATCAGGAATTGAGATCAATGGTTATTTGATGGTGGGAGATAAGAATTTTGATTTTATTCCAGCAAATCTATTAAAGCCAGTTGTAGATAAGTGATAGATTATGAAATATATATAGCTCTCTTATTTATTTGATAAGGGGGCTATTTTTATGTTTGGTTGACATACAGATAGGATAAATGCTTATTGGAGTACCCTGGTTAAATAAATCGTAATAATGGCACTTCTTCTTTATTTAACTTCTTTCAGCAGAAGTCTCCCACCTCTATAGGTGGTGAGATGAATGCGAATTTAAGCTACTTTTCGGAGGGTGTCCAAACACCCGCTGAAAGAAGTTAAAGCCTCCGGCGGATGTCACGGAATCGGAAAGGAGTTCTTTGTATAAGCTCAAAGCCGATTCCGGACGCAATTATGCCAAGGCATAATTGATCTTGAAACAATGTGAAAGTATTTTTTAGTATTAATTCATTCCAATGAGTCAACAAACTTGGAATACTTTAAAACCTCGAAAATGACATGTAGAGGCAATAAATAGAAAGAGGAATTTGCATTTTTCATCAACTTGTATTAAATTATACTAATACTATTAATTGATAATGAGAGAGGAGGCAAAAAGTCATGGAAACTGTTTTCAGAAGAATTGCAACAGAAGTAAAAACATATTTACAACTTGATGATTTACTGTCAAAGGGACCAGTCTGTACTTTTTTAAGTAAACTTCATATAGAAAATAGCCGGAAGCTTTTTGCCTTTGTTCTCTAAAATTAGAACTTTTAATGTTTGTGCATATACAAAGCCATGATTAGACGCCGGATTTAATGGCGTCTTTTTGTGTTCTACAGGTGAAGAATTGGGATGGACACAATGATGAGATGTTTGTCACAAAGATTATTGTAATCCCTCAATATAACAGTGTTAGAAAGGGTGAGACTTGTTGTTTAAAAAACTTAGACAATTTAGGAATGTTTCAGTGTGCGATACGCTTCTAATTTAGAAAATAATTAGAAGCGAGGACACAAACTATGAAAAAGCAAAAAATTTTTACACCATCATTTCTTTTTTTATTTATAAGTAATTTTTTAATCTTTATAGGCTTTGAAATGTTATTACCAATTTTACCAGCCTATTTATTAAGCATAAATGCCTCTTCTATTCAAGTAGGCTTGGTAACAACTATATTTACGATAGGTGCCATTTTAATCAGACCTTTCGTAGGTTACTATTTGATTGATAATAAAGGAAAAAGTCTTGCAATCGGAGCAGGTATGATTTTATTGATCGTTACTATGCTGTATCCTTTTCTTAACATTATTTGGCTTTTCCTATTGTTTCGATTTTTCCATGGAGCAGCATGGGGGGTATCAACCACAGCCAATAGTACAATGGTTGTTGATTTAATTCCTAAAGCTAGATTAGGAGAAGGAATGGGATATTTCTCTATTTCAACAACAGTTGGCGCTATTATTGCACCGAGTATAGGTATTCTTATCTATAATACCTTTTCCTTTCAACTATTAATTTATTCATCAGTAATACTTAGTCTGTTAGCGATAATAGCGCTTCAATTTGTCTCTTCATCTACACCTGTTAAATATGAGAAGCAGCCATTTCGATTTGTAGAAGCGATTTTTGAAAAGGATGTAAGGTTCCAAGCATTATTGACCGTTATTACGACACTTGGCTTTGGAGCGATTATAACCTTCTTAGTACTTTATGGGGAACAAAAGGATATAAAACATATTTTCTTATTCTTTCTTATCAATGCGACTGTTTCCACTTTATTACGACCATTTACAGGAAAATGGTTTGATAAAAATGGACCATGGTCTATTATCATTGTGTCAGCCATATTAGGATTTTTATCACTTGTCGTGTTATCCTATACCACAAATAATTTAATGCTTATCATTGCAGCGATTTTATTCGGAGCAGGTTACGGAACAATGATGCCATGCCTACAAACATGGACTGTTCAAAAAGTAGATGAAGCAAAAAGTGGGGCAGCCAATGCAACTTTTCTTTCTAGTTTTGATGTTGGTGTTGGCATTAGCGCATTTGTATTAGGAATTTTAGCAGAATGGATGAGCTTAGAGGTGATTTTCCGTCTTGTTAGCCTAAGCTTTATAATAGTTGGTATTCTAGTTTCCACCGATTTTATAAGTAATAAGAAAAACAAACTTGAATAAGTTTACAGTAACTAATCCAATCAAAAGGACCAGGTACTCCATTTGATGGAGTCTGGTCCTTTACCTGTTTTATAGAACAAAAGAGTAATTAGCTTTTAACATTAACTTTGTTGAGTTGCTTTATATCCTGTGCACGTTCCCATTCAAAGGTAATTAATGTTGGACTATCTAAATTCTCATCCATTAAGGAAACAGAAGAGATTCTACTATTATCATAGAGCTTAAAGTAATAGTTTTTACTTTGTGAGCACATTGCTGACGTATAAATTGTATAATCCGTATTTCCTTCCTTTGTGAGAACAACACCCTTTGGAATATTAACAGAAGAAAGGATATGGAATAGGTTTGTTACGCCCTCCACTTCATTTTTCGCTTCTTCCGTATACTTCTTCCAGTAAGCAACACGTAGGAAACGAGCTGATGGGGTGAAATCGCCTGGAAGACCTAATGCACCTGCACCTTGTCCAAATGGTGTTAGCTCTAAATCACTCATTGTAATATCATTTGGTGGGTAAGGATTAACACCAATATAAGCCCGCAGATTCGTTTGATGCCATTCATAGCCAGGGCTATTTGTCATTACACCAATTGTCTTACGGTGGACGGTAATTCCTGTTTTATCTGGCTCAATTACAATTGTTTCACCTGAGGCATCTGTGAAAGTAAAGTGCAGAGGAGGAGCGAATCCAAGAATGGCATTGGCTTCATTAATAAGTGTAAATGCCTCTAATCTTGTCAGCACATCATCAATGGTTACACAGTTACCTAAAATTTGTGATACTACATAAACCGGATTTATGCCTCTTTTACCTTCCTCAAGCTCCTCTGCATACGTCGCAAATGTTGCATAGTATAGCATTGCTCCCATTAAGCCCTTTTCATTAACACCATCGTATAGAACAGGGGATGAAATATCAGTGCTACCCATCCCAATGAATGCATATTGATTATTTATAACAACATCTTCCTTTTCAAGCAGTCGTATTCCGTAATTACGTGGCACAATGATAACTTTACTATCTGGTTCCATTGTGAAATCCATTGTTCGAGCAAATAGATTTTTCTGATCTGTTGTGTGAATCGCTAAACTACTACAACCTAACATGAACACCACTCCTTTGAAATTATTCCTCAAGGCTTTCATTAATGAAAATCCTTTTATAGGAATTTTTGTAGGTTTTACCCTATTTATAGAGTAGCATAATTTATTGGTAATTCAAACATAAATGTTAAAACTTAACAATATTTACAAACTTGTTAATAGAAGAATAAAATATTTGCTAGAAAATAAGGGGAGGGGAAATAATAAATTTTAAAAAAGTAGTACAACCATTTATTCATAGTCTGTACTACTTTTTGTTTTTTGGTATTTTTTCAAGTGGTAAGATTCCAGTTTTCTGCGTCCTGTCGAATTTCAATAAAGCGACGATATACACCTTTTTCTTTCATTAATGAGTGATGTGTTCCCTGTTGAATGATTTGACCATCTTCTAAAACAATAATTTGATTGGAATTCTGTATTGTTGCTAATCGATGGGCAATGATGATGGTTGTTTTTCCTTGAATTAATTTTTCTAATGCAGCTTGAATAAGTGTTTCGTTTTCTGGGTCAAGACTTGCAGTTGCTTCATCTAATATAATAATGGGTGCATTTTTCAAAATAGCGCGGGCAATCGAGATTCGTTGCTTTTCCCCGCCAGATAAAGAGGAACCACCATCACTAAGAACCGTATCATAGCCATATTCCAGCGACATAATAAAGTCATGGCATTGTGCCTTTTTTGCAGCTTCTATAACATCATCTCTAGAAGCGTTCGGATTTCCAAAAAGAATATTATTATAAATGGTTTCATTAAATAAATAGACGTTTTGAAATACCATACTAATCGATGATAATAAGTTGTTTAACTGCATAGAGCGAATGTTAGTGCCACCAATAGAGATTGCTCCAGAATCAACATCATAGAATCGGGCAATCAAATTGCAAAGAGTTGTTTTTCCAGAGCCAGATGGTCCAACAATTGCTGTAGTTGTACCTTCCTTAACTGTAAAGGATACATCCTGAATGATAGGTCTTTCATCATAGGCAAAGGAAACCTGGTCAAAGTGGATCGCAAATTGCGTAAGCTCGGTATCTTGACCCTCTTCGTCAATATATGTTGTATTTTCAATGGCTTCAAGTTTATTGAGCGTATGATTAATCGTTTCCAACACATGTGTTGCATCGCTAATGGGCTCAATACTATCAAACATGACAAATGAAAATAACGTAATAAGGAACATATCCGCAAGTGTCATTTCTCCATTCATCACTAAATAACAAGCAACACATACAAGTAATATAGAAGCCAACTTTAAGGCTAGTCGATGTCCGACATTGAAAACACCGAAACCTTTCTGAATAGTTATATTAACTTGCTTGCTATTGCGAAAGGCATCCTGTATATTACGGGAAGCAATTCCTTCCTGATTAAAGTTCTTAATAACAGACATGCCACGTAAGTACTCTAAAGTAGCACTAACAAGCTGATGCTGACTTTGCTGATGGAAGGTAGCATTTCTACGACTATGTCTTTGTAATAGTCGTAGGAACATAGACGATACAACAATACCACTAATTGCTACGAGAGCCATAATTGGCTGATAGAGTGATAAAAATAAAATCATTGTACATGTTAGAATATAGCCATTGATAACGACATCAATCATTTTTATCCCCATCATTTCAAAGAAGGACAAATCTGTGGTAACAGTACTATTAATATCACCTATCCGATGCTGCTGAAAAAATCCAAGTGAGACCCTTTTCAAGGTATGTCCCATTTTGATCCGATGATCTGCTGTTATTTCATAGCCAATGCTCTCCTGATAACGTGCCTTTAAATAGGCAAAGATAAAACGACCGAAAATGGTGAGCAATAATAACAGTAACAGCAACCAGATTGCATCTATCTCTAAAGCGTTTTTTCCATAATAGTCATCAAGCATCATTTGCAAACCATGGGCAGTTATAACAATCGGAAGGGCAATACAAATAGACTGCAAAAACGACAGTATAAATCCAAGGTATAAACGTTTTTTGTATGGGCCAATCCACTGGATAATTCTCATTATTATTTTAATCATTTAAAGATACCTCCTGAGATGGATTCGTATCAGAGAGGAGTCCATGTTCTTTTGAACCAATATGAGCCTTCCATAATGTTTGATAAAGTCCATTCGTTGCGAGCAATTCATTATGGGTGCCAATTTTATGGATAATGCCATCCTTTAACACGACAATTTGATCAGCATGTTTAATCGTGGATAATCTATGAGCAATGACAATGAGTGTTTTATCTTTCGCTAGCTCGTTAAAAGCTTTTTGTATTTCTGCTTCATTCTCTGGATCAGTAAAGGCTGTTGCTTCATCCAGTATTATAATTGGAGCGTTTTTTAAGATAGCACGTGCTATGGCGATACGTTGCTTTTCCCCACCAGATAGCTTGTTGCCTGCTTCACCAGAATCAGTATCATAGCCGTTCTCTAGTCGGGCAATAAACGTATCACATCTTGCTAAACGTGCGGCACGATAGACTTCCTCATCACTAGCGTGTGGATTTCCCATTCGAATGTTTTCAAAAAGACTAGTTTTAAATAAAAAATTATCCTGTGCTACATAGCTAATCTTTTTTGCCAGCTCATTAGGATGAATATTTTGAATATTGGTATGTCCAATCATAATGGAACCGTCAGTAACATCCCAAAAACGTGCTAATAGCTTGGCAATTGTTGATTTTCCACTTCCAGAAGGGCCAACAAGTGCAGTATAGCTTTTTTCAGGAATGGTTAAAGAAAGTTGGTGAAGCACATTCTGCTCATCATTGTAGCTAAACGAAATATCATTTAAGACAATATCATAATGCTCCAAAGCTATTATTTCTTCCGTAATAGGAAGTGATTCCAAATTTAAGTATGCTTTTGTATCAGCAATGGCATATTCAATCGCCTTGAAATCATTGACAAAAACAGTGAATTTCATAAGTGGATAAATAAGCCCCATGGATAAAATAAGGCAAATAATTAATTGTGCAGGATTAATAGCACCCTGATAATATAGCCATAAACCGATGGGTAGAGTACCGACAAGGGTAGATGGTAAAATAGCATTGCCTAATGTCATCCATGGCCATGTGCCACGAAACCATTGCATTGTATAATTTTTAAAATCTGTAATAGCATTTGTGAATTTTTCATAGGAAGCATTTGTTTGATTAAAGGTTTTAATGACCTCAATACCCTCCACATATTCTACGATAACACTATTTACATGATTGCTTGCCTCCATATAGTGTTGATACTGGGTGTTAAAATTTCTCATCATAAAGGCATACACAATCAGTGCAACTGGAACTGTAATAAGAGAGGCAAGAGCTAGTCGATAGTCAATCGTCAGCATATAGACAAAAACACCTATAGGCAGAAAGAGATTTGAGATACCTTCCGGAATAATATGTGCTAATGGCAATTCTAAAGTTTCCACGCGATCAATGAGGACATTTTTAATCGTACCAACTGGTTGATTTAAAACATGACCTAGAGGTGCTCTTATTAATCGTTCAGCTAGTTGCAGACGAATTTCCTCCAAAATATGATAGGCAGCACGGTGAGAGAAATAACTAGAAATTGCATGAAATACTGTTAAAGCAATGTACCCAGCTGCTGCTATAGCAATCCAAAAAAGAAGACGCTGCATTGTTTGGGTTCCTTCAATTAAAAGCAGTAGTATTTGATAAACAGCCACATATGGAACTAGCCCGCCTATGACACTCATAATGGCTAAGAGGACGGATAAGGCTAGCGGTACTTTAGAGCTCCCTGTAAATTGGAGGATAGACTTTATCCAATGTTCTTTTTTTTCAATCTGTTCCACCATTTCACACCCTTTGTTTGTTAAATAATGTAATGTCCTTCATCATGCCCTGCGATAATTCAATGGTTCCGTCACAGCAAAGTGCAATCATCTCAGGATCATGTGTGATAATGAACACAAGCTTATTTTGGTTACGCAAAATATTCATGCAATTTGCAAATTTTCTCATATGATGATAATCAAGTCCGCTCGTTGGTTCATCCATAATCATCACTTGTTTATCTGCGGCAATTGCAGAAAGTATGGCTACACGCTGTTTCTCCCCACCTGATAAAGCCAGTGGATGTGCGTCTTTTAATTCAGAGGCACCCAGTAAAGCCAGTAGATCTAATGCTAGCTCTTCATTTGGCTCTGGCATAGAGAGTAAGATTTCTGCTAGCACGCTTTCTGTAAAAAGCTGGTGATGTACGTCCTGCATAACCATGCTACTAGCCTGAACGCATTGCTTTTTTCTAAATTTCACATTATTGATGTGAAAGGTAGGGGAGGCTTTTCGGTTGAGACCTGTCAGGGCTTTAGCGAATGTCGATTTCCCAGCACCATTGTGACCAGTAATAGCCATGATAGCAGGGAATGGAAGGTCAAACCCTTCAATTTTTAGCTGAAAATCATGATTGAAATAAGAGAGTGTCTCCAATTTAAAACGTGCTCCTTGATCCAACAAACGATCATGCTGAGGCATCAATTCCTCAAGATGAATCGCTCGAAGCCCTAATTGATAAAGTGCTTCATTTGACATAGTGAGCATCTCCTTTTGGGTAAAAATATGCTTAATTTCCCCGTCCTCCAAATAAACAAATCGATCTGCAAGATTCTGTAAGTAATGAAGTCGATGTTCAGAAATAACGATCGTTTTCCCCTGACTTTTCCAAAAAGCAATCATTTCCCCAAGCTGAGCTGTTGCTTCATTATCTAAATTTGCTGTTGGTTCATCTAGAATAATGATGGGAGGATTATGTATGGCAACTGATGCACAGGCTATTCGTTGTTTTTCTCCACCTGAAAGATGGAATAAATTTCTTTGTAAAAGTGGCTGTAGTTCAAACTGTTCTACCATCATAGCTTTTCTATTTAGTATTTCATAAGAGGGCAAGCCAAAGTTTTCTACTGTAAAAACTAGCTCACTGTCAGTATCGATATTGTAAAATTGGGTTTTAGGATTTTGAAAAACCGAGCCTGTAAGCTTTGAAATTTCGTGAATTTCCATTGCTTGAATATCTTGATTGGCTAACCGAATAGTCCCTTGTAATTCGCCATTAATGTAATAGGGGATAAGGCCATTTAATAATCGAGTAATCGTAGTTTTTCCACAGCCCGACTTTCCACAGAGCACAATAACCTCTCCAGCTGAAATCTCTAGATCAATAGCGTTTAGCGCTTTTTTCGATTGATATTGATATTGAAAGGAAACATTTTGAAGCTGAATCATAAAAACACCTCCCAAATAAAAATAAGCCAAACAACAATACAAGTGGTGATTAATAGAAAATCCTGCAGATAAAATTGAAGCTGACTGACATTTGTTCTTTTGTTAGGAGCAGATAAACCGCGAGTTAAGGATGCCATTGTTAATTCATTACCAATCTTTGAGGCTGATACCATAAGTGGAATAAGACGATACTCCATTGCTTTTACTGGGTGCAGCAGCATTGAAAATCCTGTTAAGCCTCGGAATGCCATAGCTTGTTGTATATAAATATATTCATAACTTAATGTTGGGAAAAAACGGAACATAACAGAGAGTGAAATAATGAATCCCCTTGGCATATGTAGTTTTTCCAAAGCTGCAACAAGTTCACTGATAGATGTTGTAGATAGAAGAAAATAGCCCATCATAATACCTGGAAGTAGCCTTAGGGAAATGGAGATAATCCCTAATGACAGAAAGAACAATACACCGTGTATATAAGGGGCTACCGTGTACTGAAAAGTTGTAACGGATAATAGTAAAATCAAATAATAGGAGGCTATTTTGTATTTCTGATACAGCAATAGCAAAATAGCCGGAATTCCCCATAGAATCGGTAATATGTACAGAAACCAGCCATTTTGTGGAGCACTTACAGTAATGATATTTATTGTAACTGTCAACAGCAGCTTAGTACGTGGATCTATTTGTATCCATTGTTTCATTAAACAATCCCCGATTTCTTGAAGTGCTTTGTTAATAATTTAGTACCAATCAAGCCTCCTATTAGACTTGTAGCAAATGTCATGACAATGAATAGAAATAGTGTCCAATCAGGAATATAGCTGTTTAATTTATTGGCGTACTCAGCACCATATTGAACAGTAATATTAGAAAAGTAAGTAGTTCGATGAAGATAAATAGGAAGATATAGACCAATTGTCCATAAACTAAACACAGCAAAGGATAATGTCATGGAAAATGTACTTGATTTTAGCTTTATAAAAAGTATGTCTGCAATGAAGCCACAAATTAGACCTGTTAGAAGGGGATAAAAGCCATTACCGCCCATTAACATCATGATTAATCCACAAATAATACCACTCATCGTAATCATGCCGAATTTCTCAGTTTTTGCTAAAAATAAAATAAAGGGAACACCTCCAAAAATACCAATTAGAGCTGGTAAGATAGCATTGAAAATGGGGATATACCCTAATAGCGAGATGGTAAATAATAAGGCAAAATAAATGCTTGTATAAATGCCTACTGTCATAAAGTCTTCCGTCCGTAATGCGAGATTTTTTATCATGTGAATAGCTCCTTTCGAAATGAAGAAATAATCATCACAGGTTATTTCCTTTTTTTTTGGAATATTTAGGGTTATACTCATGTCGAGTATATTTGAAAATGAGAATCATTGTCAATTGTTATTTTAGGTAAAATATTTTTTCAAAAATAACCAATAAAGACTATTGTATTTATTTTTACAATATTTTAGAATCTATGGTAGTGGTCGATAATGATAATCATTATCAATTAAGTAGACTGAACTTTCAAGGATTTGAAATAACTTATAAGGTGTTGAATTTATGTGTTAAAAATTAGTCATATTCAGTGCAGGGTATATGATATTAAAAAGGCTGTCCATGATTATGAAAAAGCTGGATTTCAGGTTGAATGGGGAAGAGACCCTAAAAATTCACTAAATGCATTTATCTGGTTCAATCAAGGGCCATTTATTGAACTATTTGAAATGAAGCGATTTATGTCTCCGATACAATTTCCATTAGGGATTCTCTATGGTAGATCGATGAGAGAGCGCTGGGTGAAATGGATGATTCAGCGTGAAGGGCTTATAGATTTTGCATTAGAAGGCTATGAAGAGGATATTGCAAAGCAAGAAAATTTACATTTAGTGAGAAATGAACTCAATCATTTAGGTATTAGTACATCAAAGGTGTTAAATGGACGACGAAAGAAACCGACAGGAGAAATTGTTACCTATGGCTTCTTTTCGCTGTCCCCTTGCGATTTACCTTTTGTTGTATCAGCCTATAATACACCTCAGAGGCCAAAGCAGATTGAGCATTCAAACGGCTCTCAATATATTCATTCCTTGACGATTAGCTGTCCAGATGAAATGGCAGAAATATTAAATACCCTGCTAGTTGATAAGGCAATGCTAACAATTAAGGAATCTAAAAAATTTAACATAGATGGTATTACCATTGAAGGACTGACAGACAAAGTTGATACTAAATTACTACATGGAGCAAATTTAATACACTGAGGGTACATAGTTACGAAAAAGGTGAGGAGTGAAAATAGGATGCAAGTAAAAAAAGAAATAATCCAGTTAAAGGCACAGGGAATTGAGTTATGGACGAATCAGGGAAAGCTTCATTTTAAAGCAGGTAAGAATCAGATGACTGAAGAAGTGATGGGATTTCTAAAAATGAATAAAGAGGCGATAATTACTGCTTTGGAGCAAGAAGCGCAAGCTAACACATTCCCATTAACCCCTATTCAATCTGCTTATCTACTGGGCAGCATGAACAGCTTTGAATATGGTGGTGTTTCCAGCCATATTTACATGGAGCTTGAATATGACCATCTAGATTGTGAGAAGGTTAAACAAGTATGGACGACGTTAATAGAGCGGCATGAAATGCTACGAACGACCATTCATCGGAATGGCTATCAAAGTGTCATGGATGACATACCGAACATTGAAATTGCATTTGAAGATTTAATGAGGAATGGTGCCGAAGATAAGGAGCGACTACAGGAAATTAGGCAACATTTGGGGCATAAAATCTATACACCTGAAAGCTGGCCGCTTTTTGATATTTCATTGAGTCAACGATTACATGGCACGACTATGCATATTTCCTTTGATTTTTTAATTGTCGATTGGGCAAGTATTTGGATTTTATTAAAAGAATTTGAAGAGCTTTATTTTCATGAGGATGTTATATTACCAGCAAATGATTTCACCTTTAAAGAGTATGTAAAGATAGAGGAGGAGATGAGGTACCAGAAGAACTATCAAGAGGATAAAGACTATTGGTATAACCGAATTCAAACGCTTCCGCCTTCACCGACATTACCTAAATTGTCATTAGTACAGGATGAAAAATGCTTTGAACGCTATTTTATTCAATTAGATAAAGCCGCTTGGGATAAATTTAAATCTTCCATTTCCAATAAAGGTAAAACGGCTACTAGTGTTTTGCTCGCCTTATATAGCCAATGTCTGGCGAAATGGAGCATAAACAAGCATTTTACCATCAATTTAATTCTTTTAAATAGATTACCTGTCCACCCAAATGTTCACCGAATTGTTGGCGATTTCACATCTATTAATTTAACAGAGGTTGATTGTAGAAGAGCTGAAACGCCTTTTATAGATCATGTTCGTCAGATTCAACAGCAAATGTTTCGAGATTTAGACCATAGCAGTTTCTCGGGCGTAGAGGTACTGAGAGAAATAACAAGACAAAAAGGACAAGCATATGCTTTAATGCCTTTTGTCTTCACCAGTGCTATTAATCTTATCGATTCCAATGGATTAATCGGAAAAATGAATGAGTATGGTATTAGTCAAACACCACAAGTATTTATTGATTGTCAGGTCATGGATGATGACAATGGCTTGCGTGTGAACTGGGACGTGAGGAAGGGTGTATTTCCAGCCAATGTAATAGCTGATATGTTTTCCGCATTCGAAATCGCCTTATTAAAATTAGTCCATGAAGATCAAGCCTGGGAATCAGCAGCTTTGGTAAACTTGCCAAATGAACAAACAAGACAAAGAGCTAGTGTCAATAATACCTATTTGAACCAAGCAAAATGTTTGTTACATCAAGGCTTTTTCGAACAAGCAAGTCAGCAGCCTACACAAATCGCGGTCATCGAGGGGGAGCAGGAATACTCTTATGCTGAACTAAGAGATAGGGTGTTTACAGTAGGTAATCTACTTCAAAAACATCAGCTAAAACAAGGGGATAAGGTGGCCATCATTTCTGAAAAATCCATTTGTCAAGTGACAAGTGTGCTGGCTATTCTATCGCTAGGAGCAGTCTATGTGCCGATTGATAAGGCTCAGCCGATTAGTCGAATCAAGAAAATAATCGATCAAAGTCAAGTAAAGGCTATCCTTGTGGATGAACATCAGCCAATCTATGAAAGCTTAGAGGTACAATGCATTGCCGCTCATTTACTAGAACAAAGAGAAAGCATTTCCTATGACGTTTATAAGGGTGATCCGGATGAACTAGCCTACATTATTTTTACATCTGGTTCAACAGGAGAGCCAAAGGGTGTTGCCATGTCTCATGCTGCAGCCATGAATACAATTACAGATATTAATAGGCGATTTAGTATTACTAGCCATGATCGTGTTCTTGCCCTATCTAAGCTTAACTTTGATCTATCAGTTTATGATATCTTTGGTTTGCTTACTGCTGGTGGTACGATTGTCTATCCAGAACAAGGTCATTTGTATGATGCAAACTATTGGTTATCATGTCTGCAAACTAAAAAGATAACATTATGGAATACAGTGCCAGCATTAATGAAAATGCTACTAGCTGTTGATGAAACGGAGCAATTCGTAATAGATTCCAAGAAAACGATACTGTTATCAGGAGATTGGGTACCACCAAAAATGGTTAAGCAATGTGCAACTGCATTTCCAAAGAGTACCATAATTGCCCTAGGCGGTGCTACAGAAGCGGGTATTTGGTCCAATTATCATATTTGCAGTGAAGAAGACTTTGAGAGAGAGTCTATACCTTATGGCTACCCTTTAGCAAATCAATGCTTTTATATTTTAGATGAACATAATGAGGACTGCCCGAATTGGGTTCGTGGAGAGCTGTATATTGCGGGAGATAGTCTTGCACAAGGCTACTATCAGAATACTGAAATGACAAATGAACGATTTATCACAACGATTAAACAGCAGCGGCTCTATAGAACTGGTGACTATGGAAGATATTTGGACAATGGAGAAATTGAATTTATCGGACGTCTTGATAATCAAGTGAAGTTACGTGGAAATCTTATTAACCTAGGGGAAATTGAATCATTATTAAATAAACATGAGCAAGTAGACGATTCCTGTGCAGTCGTACTAGATAATAAGCATCTTTATGCTGTCGTTCAACTAGCAGAGTATGCTCCAAACAATGTACTATGTAATGATTTCATTGATTATCTTGAACAGCTATTACCGTCCTATATGGTTCCCGTCAAATTATTTATTTTATCGAAGCTTACACTAAATGCAAATGATAAATTAGATCGCCAATTGATCAAGAAACAGGTGCAGCAGCTAGTACAGGAGGTTCAAGCTGAAGAGAACCTACAACAGGCAAAAGTAATCACTCAATTAGAGGGAACACTACTCCATTTTGCACAAGATATTCTTCAGATCGAACATATTCAGGTGGATAAAAATTTATATGACTATGGAGCAGATTCCTTATCCTTATCACAATTGGCAGGGAAGATAAAAAAGTCGATTGAGAATGAAAATCAATATCATAAAATTACTTTTGACTTTATTCTTCGTCAATTGTTAAATGAGCCAGTTATTAAATTACTCGCACAAAAAATAATGCAACATACAGTGACAGAGACGCAGGAAAATCAATATATAAATAAACGAAATCAAGCCCAGACGATAGGTTTATTAAAGAAGGAATCCTCCTCTCATGGTGAACCATACCGAATTGTCGTTCATGCAGGATTAGGGACAATGAATGCCTTTAAATATTTAAACAAGCATTTAGCACAACAAGATTTAGGAACAGTTATCAGTATTTCTATTCAAGATATAGACCAGTATTTAGCCATAGATAGTGCCATGTTAATTGATCATTTAGCAGATGATTATGTACAACAAATTATGGTAAAACAAGTGAAGCAAGTTCAATTAATTGGCTATTGCATGGGTGGGTTGATTGCTCTTGAAATGGCTAGAAGACTGATGGAAAGAGGTGTGGAAATAATTGATTTTACGTTAATTGATAGTGCGCCGGTTTTATATGATATCGAGGATTCTATAGCACTAGAATTAATCTTTATTACGAATTTCTATATTACTGTTGAGGATGTTTATAAAGGTGCATCCAATCAACATTTGATGGAAGCTATTATGCATATTTTCTACCAACATAATAAGAGTTTAAGCGCATCAAGTCTTGAGAAGCTTAAACATATAGAAGAGTTTAAAGAAATTTACTGCTTTATCAAGAATTTATCACAACGAAGCAGAAAACAGCGCTTTCAGGATTATCGAGCTGCCATAGAGAAAAAAACGGGTGAAATCATTCCAGATGAGATGCTAGAGGGATACTATAACATTTATTTACACAGCTTTAAAGGGTCCAATGTGCGACCAATGGCATATTTCGGAGATATTCGCTATTTAGTGGCAGAAGAGGATATGGACTTTATTTTTACCGATAGGCAGGGCACATTAAAGTTTTGGAAAGACCTGTGCATTGGTCATTTTGAGGAAATAGCGATTGCTGGGAATCACATTACATGTATTGAAGATGATGACAATGCATCTCGTGTGGCTGACATCTTGCTAGCACCAATTCAAATGGGGAGTATTAGTCAATATGAATAAAAAATACTTAGGAATCATTGGCGCAACAGGTCAGGTTGGTGTGGGAGCTGTTAAAACTTTATTGAACAATTATTCAGCTTCATTATTACTAGGAGGTCGGAAGATAGCAAAGCTTATGGAACAGTTTGGGGAAGAGTCTGAGACCATGAAATACCAAGCAGTAGATGTCTTTAATGAAGCTAGTATTCAAGCCTTCTGTGAGAATTGTTACTTGGTTATAAATGCAGCTGGACCCTCTTCCCTCATACTTGCACGAGTTGCTGAAGCTTGTCTAGTAACGAATACTACCTATATTGATGTATCTGGTGATAAAGCAATGAAATTGGCAATAGAGGATGCTCTTGCAAAACACAATAATCCTATAACATGTGCCATATCCGGCGGTGTCTATCCTGGCTTGACAGAAATGTTTGTAGCAAATTTATTACGCCAAAAATGGGTCGAACGTATTAGCTGCTATTTTGCTGGTAAAGGTAGCTTTTCTGAAACAGGGGCTTATGATATTATCTCCAGCTTAGAAAAAGATGAGGGCTATGGAATGTCCTATTACAGGAATGGGGATATAAAGAAATTAACTTCAGGAATAGGGAGCCAAAAGCTTTTACCTGCTCCATTTCATCAAGTATACACACTCCCCTTGATGAACGAGGAGTTTATAGCCTGTATAAAAGAATATAGAGCTGCCAATGCCTTTTTTTATAATACCTTCGCTACATCTAAAATACTGAGTGATTTTATTATGATAAAGGCTATGCAGCTATATAAAACTGAGGAGGAAAAGCGTGCCTCTGCTCATCGTTTAATTGAGACCTACCATACACAAGATGATGAACATGAGGGTTTTATTATATATGTTGAAACAGAAGAAAATGGTAAAACACAAACAAGTTACTTACAAAGTAATATGAATTGGAACTATGGCTCTGGAGTTGTAGCTGCTTGTGTGGCGATGCAAATGCAAGAAAGGAATAGTACAAATAAAAAAGGGTGTTACTTTGCGCAATCAATAGTTGATGTGGAAGAGTTGATGCAACAACTCATAAAAACGGAATGTATTTCAATTATAGGGGAGAAATAATGTGGATGTAGAAAAAATGAAAATCATTAACATGATACAGGGCTATTCTCACTCATATATCGTATATAGCGCGGTTGAACTTGGAATTTTTAATGCTTTGTTTTCCAAAAGCATGACAAATCAACAATTGGCCAAAGAGCTTCATCTTTCTCCTTTATTATTAGAGCGATTTATGAAGGTTCTGATAGCAATGGATTTCGTCTATCAAGAAAATGATCAATACTCGTTAACATCTCTAGGTGAAAAATTATCAAATGATAGTGAAGATTCCATGGCTGCAATGATTTTATTTAATGGCCGTATATGCATGAAAGCGTGGGGCTATTTTTATGAAGGATTAAAAAATAATCTTTCTCCTATTGAATTGATGGAGGGAGAGGCATTTTTTGAAATCAATGAAATGAGCCAAAATCGCTTAGGTACATTTAATGACATGATGCGTCAATCAAGTTCACAGTTAAATTTAGAGCTATTATTTCAGACAAGAAAAGTGGCTGATATTAAGAGAATTGTTGATATAGGAGGTGGTGCTGGTGATGTAATAACACAGCTTTTACAAGGATTTCCATTAGCGGAGGGAATCATCCTTGATAAAGACTATATCAAAGCAGAAGCAGAGGAAACGATTCGTATATCCTGCTTACAGAAGAGATGCCAATTCATCGAAGGAGATTTCTTTTTACCTCTTGAGCATAAGGCGGATATGTATGTCTTATCAAGAATTCTCCATGATTGGGACGATCGTCAGGCTACAGCCATACTCAGCAATATTGCAGCGGTAATGGCTAACGATAATGTATTGTTGATTATTGAAAAAATACTTCCTGAAAAAGTGTCAAGACAAGCACTACCCGCTTTTTTAGGGGATATGCATATTTGGACATTGTGTAATGGCCAGGAAAGAACTGAAAGTGAGTTCGAGCAACTGCTCCAACCGGTCAACTTATATATTGCTAGGAAACATTTTACGGATTCAGATATTGTCATACTGGAGGTTAAAAAGGATGAGCAGCATACAGATAGAGGAAAAGATTACGAAATTTTTGGAGCATTATGAGAAAGAGGGCTATTTGGAACCATTGTCGCTTGCAGATGCTTTAAAAAATTGGGCAACTATGTACAAGAAGAAGGTAGCCCTTGTGGATCAAGCAGGATCATTAACTTATGAGGAGCTGTATCAATCAGCTAACTTCTTAGGACAGGGATTACTAGCGAAAGGTATTAAAAGGGGGGACAATGTACTACTACAATTACCAAATAATATATTTTTTGTAAAGGCTTGTTTTGCACTATTTATAATAGGCGCAAGACCTATATTATTATTGCCGACACATCGAGAAAAAGATATTACGAATGTCGCTAACCTTACAGAGCCTGTAGCAATCATTATACCATCCACATTCCACGGCTATGACTATCAATCTATGGCTAAAAAGGTAGCAATGAAACAGCCAAGTATTTCCTTAATCATTACAGATGAACCAAACGATACATGTATTTCATTGGGAGATTTAGAAAACCAGTTTTGTGCACAGAAGGATGACTTCATGGAGCATCAATCCTCTTATCAAGACATTGCTTTATTTTTACTATCAGGAGGTACGACAGGATCGCCAAAGGTCATTCCAAAATTACATACTGCTTACTTATGTAATGCAAAAGCAGCAGCAGACCGTTGTCAGGTGACAGAAAATAGTACTTATCTTGCGGTATTATCCATTGCACATGATTATCCGCTTTGTTCACCAGGAGTTCTAGGGACTTTAAGTAAAGGCGGTAAGGTTGTATTAAGTTCAACGAGTACATTTGATGAAGCACTAGAATGGATTGAAAAAGAGCGAGTTACCTTTACCTCTATCGTACCTGTTATAGCAAATTTATGGGTAGAGTCTCTCGCTTTGGAGGAGCATGCAGATGTATCTTCCCTTGACTATATTTTATTAGGAGCAGCTAAGCTAGAGAAGCAATTGGCTCTCCAATTGATGACACAATTTCAATGTCAGCTAATTCAGGGTTATGGTCTAGGAGAAGGTATTACTTGCTTCACTTCACCAGATGATGATATTGACACGATTATTTCATGTCAAGGTAAGCCGATCTCAAAAGGGGATGAATTTAAAATTGTTGATGAGAACGGTGATGAGGTTGCGCTGGGAGAAGCAGGTGAGCTGATTCAAAAAGGCCCCTACACTTTCTTTGGTTACTATAAGTTACCAGAAATAAATCAGTTAAGTTTTACGACAGATGGTTTTTTTAAAACAGGAGATAAAGCACGTATAACAGAGGAGGGGAATATTCAAATTCTTGGAAGAGTGAAGGAGCAGATTAATCGAGCTGGGGAAAACGTAATCCCGAGTGAAATTGAAAGCTATCTTCTTGAGCATAATGACATTGTGGATGCTTCCGTTGTAGGTGTTGCTGATCAGGAATTAGGGGAACGAATCTGTGCATTTGTTGTAAAAAAAGATAGGGAGCTTTCGTTAACGGAGCTTTGTCAATTTATGATAGAGAACGGTGTAGCAAATACTAAACTTCCTGATCAATTAGTGTATGTAGAATCTATTCCCTATATTAATGTAGGGAAATCCGACAAGAAAAAATTAGTCGCACAATATCTAGCTTAGGAGGAACTTCAATGGAGACAGAGGTTTTATTAAAATGGCAAGCATTTAGAGATGAAGTATGCAATATGTTGAATCCTGGTGGGCAAATAGCGGACGATGCAAACCTACTACATATGGGCCTTTCATCTATTGAAATGATGAAGCTTATTAACGTAAGTAAAAAACTTGGTTATCGATTGACTTTTGAGCAGTTGGTAAAAAAACCTTATTTAAAGGACTGGCGACAATTATTGTTAGAGGAGGCTATTTCTGAGGAACAGTTCCCTCATATGCAGAGCCAAAAGTATGTGGATATGTATGAGCCCTTCCCTTTAACCGAAGTTCAGCATGCCTATTGGGTTGGTAGATATGATGGACAGTATCTAGGCAATGTAGGCTGTCATGGCTATTTAGAAATTAATGTGGAACAGATTGATACAGACAGATTAGCAGCTTCATGGAAGAGGCTACAGGAGCATCATCCAATGCTGAGATCCTGTTTTACAGCAGATGGGCAACAATTTATTGTAAAACAATCACAGGTGAAGCCCTTAATCGTTCATGATTATCGAATGGCGGATGATCAGCAAATCAAACACCATTTAGAGGAAATACGAACGCAAACTTCTCATAGACTACTAAAGATTGACGAGGGGCAAGTGGCAGAATTACAAATCACTTTATTACCAGAAAATAAAGGTCGTATGTTTTTCGATATAGACCTATTAGTAGCAGATGTCCAAAGCTATCAAATACTATTAAGGGATTTAGCTGCATTGTATAATCGCAACGCGGAGCCCCAAGCGCCTCTCGAATGGAATTTTGCTACATATTTGGCGGAAAAAAACGAAGAAAATCAACAGGAGAGACAGGAGGCAATGGCCTATTGGACAAACAGGCTAGAAACACTACCCACAAAGCCTCAATTACCAGTCTCGAATAAGTCTGAAATAAATGCAACATTTTCTCGACGCTCTTATTTTTTACGAGCGGAGCTATGGGAAAAACTAAAATATACATCAGCAAGATCAGGCGTCACTCCTGCTATGACACTACTAACCATCTATAGTCTAATTCTTAATAAATGGAGCGAAAATAATCATTTTCTTATCAATCTCCCATTATTTAATCGGCAATCAACAACAAAGCATACGATTGAAGAAGTGGTGGCTGATTTTACAACAATCCTTCTAGTCGAGGTTGATTTACAGGAGCAACGAACATTTTTACAGGATGTACAAACCATTCAAAACCAATTTCATACAGATATGAAATATACAGCCTACTCTGGTGTGGATGTGCAAAGGGATTATGTGCGTCTGCATAACAGTGAACAACAAATTGCTCCTGTTGTTTTTTCCTGTAATATCGGATCGCCTTTATTGAATGAAGAGTTTAAATCAGTATTTGGCGATATCCATTATATGATTTCCCAAACACCACAGGTTTGGTTGGATTTCCAAGTGTTTGAGCAGGATGGTGGCTTACTATTAATTTGGGATAGTATTGATGATGTATTTAAGCCACAGGTCCTTGATGAAATGTTTACAAGCTTTAAACAAACAGTGGATAGTGTTGCTAATAGGAATGATTGGTCGATGCCACTCCATATTCCGATAACAGAGCAATTAGCGATTAGAAAAAATGTTCAGTCGGAAATGACAGTTGAGCCAACTTGCCTACATGCGCCATTTTTTACACAAGCTCAACAAATCCCTAATGAGCAAGCATTGATATTTCCTGCGCGACAGACATCAATCACTTATGGTGCTTTACAGGAAAAGGCACGACGCATTGCACAATATTTGCACCTAAACGGTATCCGAAAGGGGGAGGTAATTGGACTATTAATGGAACGAGGCATTTCTCAGATTGCTACAATTTTAGGGATTTTAGCCGCAGGAGGAGTGTATGTACCAATTGGTCTAAAGCAGCCATTGTCTCGAAGAAGAAAAATTTATGAAGCAGCGGATATCCGGTTTATTGTAACAGACCAACCTCACCTAGATGATGACAGTGGCGTTTCGTATTTATCTGTTGAAGATGCAGAACGATGTGAGCAATGTTCTGAAATCATCTATGATGCGGCCTCTCCTGCTTACATTATTTTCACCTCTGGCTCAACGGGTGTGCCAAAAGGTGTAGAGATGACGCATGAAGCTGCATGGAATACCATTTATGCTGTCAATCAGCTTAATCAAATCAATAGTGAAGATTGTGTATTAGCTGTATCTGCAACTGAATTTGATTTATCAGTCTATGATATGTTTGGCTTGTTGGCGGTTGGTGGCAAGCTCATATTACTAAGTGAAGAGGAAGTGCGACGGGCAGATAAATGGGTACACTACATTAAAGAATTTGGTGTTACATTATGGAATTCTGTACCTATTTTATTTGAGATGTTATGTACAGAGCTAGAGCATGAGGAGAAAAGCCTCCCATCAATTAGGTATATTTATTTATCTGGAGATTGGATTAAACCAGATTTAGTACAGCAGATACCATTAAAAACGCCTCATGGTACCTTGATAGCCATGGGTGGAGCCACTGAAGGTGGGATATGGTCTAATTATTTTAAAGTAACGGATGATACTGTTCATAAATATCCGAGTATTCCATATGGGTTCCCGTTACCAAATCAGCAGTATCGTGTCGTCAATGAAAGAGGCGAGGATTGTCCAAACCAAGTTGCAGGTGAACTATGGATTGGCGGTAACAGTATTGCTGAGGGCTATAAGGGAAATAGCCAGCAAACGAATAACCAGTTTATCTCTATTGATGGACAAAGATGGTATCGAACAGGGGATTATGGCAAGTATGTAGATGATGGCGTTTTATTATTTTTAGGTCGAAAAGATGAACAGGTCAAGGTTAACGGACATCGGATTGAATTAGGTGAGATTGAAAGAAGCCTGAAAAATAAATCGTGTATTAAAGATGCGGTAGTTCTCGCCACTAAACAAAAAAACGGAAATCAACTTCATGCTTTTATCACAGCTGAGGATGTTGGTGATCTTTTTGATTTTCAGACGACATCTTCCAACATCCCTAAACTTGTTAGAAGCGTGATAGAATCAGTTTCTCAAAATTCAGACACTAGTGACTTTGATTATTTAGAAGCGATGCAGAAATTTATGCAAGAAATCGATCAATTAACTTGCTATGGGATAACATCGATTCTACAGCAAATGGACTTTCCTATGAATAAAGGAGAAAGCTACAATATTAAACAACTAATAGAAGAAAAGCAGATAGATACGAGGTATTATGAGCTTATTTTCCAATGGTTTAGTTTACTACATCAGCTACATGTAGTAGCGACTATAGATCATATCACCTATACAAATAAGATGGATTTATCAGCCTGTCAGCTACCTCCTCTCGCACATTACCCGAATATGATGAAATTCAGTACTTCCTTTATTGAGAATGGGCAAGCACTACTAACAGGAAAAATATCACCAACTTCTTTATTATTTTCTGATAATGCATTATCACCGATGGAGGTGATATGTGAAGAACCAGGGGCTATAGAAAGTCATCGTCTAGTAGCAACCATTATTAATAGGATTAGTACAGCTAAGAAAAAGCCAATACACATTTTAGAGCTTGGAGCGAGAAGTAGCTCATTTACAGAAGCTATCATTCAGCAATTGGCAGGTGTTGATTATCATTATACAATCACGGATGCTTCTATGTATTTTAAAGGTAAATTCGATTCCATTCTTTCAGACCAGATAGAATTTACTATATTAGATATGGAAATTGACCCTATTTTACAAGGCTATACATGCCATAAATATGACCTGATAATTGCCAATAATTCACTACACAGAATAAAAAATTTACCAGAAACGATGCCTTTTATTGAGCAGCTTTTAGATGTGGATGGCTTGATGATCACTACTGAAAACACGATGAATAGTAGTCTGCAGCTCATTACAACAGGCTTTGAGGAACAAGGATTTACACAATTTGAAGATGAAAGAAAAGAAATTTGTCAGCCATTATTAGCGGATACTCAATGGCTAGAGGTTTTTAAAAAAGCTGGTTTTTCAAATGTGAATGTGGTGAATCATCCACACCTATATGCGCACCATATTTTTATTGCTCAGTCCTCTCCTGTGAAAAAACAAATTAATCAGAGAAGGCTAGAGGACTATGCTAGAGAGCAATTGCCAGATTATATGATTCCTAGACATATAACCTTACTTCGCAAAATGCCTTTAACGAATAATGGGAAACTAAATCGTAAGCTATTACTTGCCAGCATTGATATAGAGGCTCAGGAGCAGGCAGAACCAACACGTTCAATGACGACTATGGAGCAAAAAATTGCAAATGTTTGGAAAGAGGTATTAGAGAAATCGCATATTTCCCTAGACGATAATTTCTATCAACTTGGTGGAGATTCATTAATTGCCACACAACTTAATAGTCAATTACAGAAAAAATTGAATGTACCCACCTCCTTAGAGGCAATTTTTAAATATCCAAAGTTTAGTGATTTTACTCATTATATTGCTGAGCAAACAATGGCTGAAACAGAGGAAAAAATGGCTACATCTTTTGCAAATATAGAAAGTGATACAACCCATCTATATGAGCCATTCCCATTAACGGATATTCAACAATCCTATTGGCTCGGAAGAAATAGTGTATATGACTTAAGTGATGTGTCAGCTCATTGTTATTTTGAGCTTGAATGTGGCGAACTGGATATGGAGGCAGTAAATGCGGCTTGGAATCAATTAATTCAGCGTCATGATGTCATGCGAGTGGTTGTATTGAATAATGGATTGTCTCAGCAAATTTTGAAGGATGTACCAGCTTATCAAATTCACATTAATGATTACAGGAATGAGGATCATTTAGCTTTTACTAATGGAGTACAAGCAACTAGAAATCAAATGTCCCAGCGTAGGTTTGATGTTAGCAAATGGCCATTATTTGATATTGAGGCAAGCTTAAGTCCAGATCAGACAACACGATTACATGTTAGCTTTGACAATACCGTATTTGATGGCTATAGCATTTTTCTGCTATTTGATGAGTGGTATAAATTATCTTATACGCCGACTCAAAATTTACCTACCATCAATATCAGCTTTAGAGATTATGCTATTGCACTGGCGGATTTAAAAAATTCCACTCAGTATAAAAATGATATGAATTATTGGGAAGACCGTGTTCAAAAGCTACCGTCTGCCCCAGAGCTACCACTAGCGAAGCAGCCAAATGAAATCAAAGAACAAAGATTTACACGCTATCAGGCAGTTTTAACGAAGGATAAATGGGGTGCTATGAAACAAATGGCTCACCTACTTCATTTGACGCCTTCTACAATTATTATGGCAGCCTATGCAGAGGTATTAGGCAGATATAGCCGTCATCAGCATTTTACATTAAATTTAACGCATTTTAACCGTCTACCTTTACACGAAGATGTTCATAAGTTAGTAGGAGATTTTACTTCTTTAGTATTGATTGAAATAGATCATCGTCACAATAGTAATTTCATTATGCGCTGTCAGGATGTGCAAAAGCAATTATTGCAGGATCTTGAACATACACTCGTGAGTGGTGTGGAAGTCGAGCGAATGCTGCGAAAAGACAGGAACCATTTTAACGATATTGTGATGCCAATCGTCTTTACTAGTGGCATTGGCGTGAATAAAGATCATTTGGAGGATATTTCTTATCTAGGAAAAATCATTTATGGGGCATCACAAACACCTCAAGTTTGGTTAGATCATCAAGTATTCGAGCAAGATGGGGAGCTCATCCTATCCTGGGACGGTGTAGAGGATTTATTCCCTTCAGGCTTATTGGCTGAAATGTTTGATGTGTATCTGCAGCTTTTAGATCAACTAAGTCAGGGTATGACAGCGTGGCAACAGATATCTACTGTTATTAGCCTACCAGATGCAAAACAACGGGAGATCATTCATGAGGCTGCCATAATACCAACATCGGAAGAAACGCTTGTCAGTCTAATAGAAAAACAATGGCTTACATTTGCGGCGAATCCAGCAATTATTGATGCAACGAAGACAGTTACCTATAAAGAATTAGGTGAAATGTCAAAAAATATAGCATCAGCTATTCGTACAGAGCCACCTCAGACAATCATCATATTAATGGAAAAGGGATGGCAGCAAATTGTTACAGCACTAGGAATTATGAGAGCAGGTTCAGCATATTTGCCCGTAGATGTGGATACACCTTTAGAACGACTACAGCAGATTATCCAGCAAGCACATATCCAAACAATTATTACTACACAGTCTTTATATAGTCGATTCAGCCATTTAAGTTTAAACATTTATACAGTTGAGTCACTTATTGAAGCTCGGTCAGAGAAAATGACAACACTTCGTACAGTATTACCTGATGATTTAGCTTATATTATTTTCACATCAGGCTCTACAGGCAAGCCTAAGGGGGTTGAAATTACTCATCGGAGTGTGGTGAATACCATTTTAGATATAAACAAACGTTTTGAAGTAACATCTTCTGACCGTAGTATAGCTTTATCGAATTTTACTTTTGATTTATCTGTGTACGATGCATTTGGCTTACTCGCTGCAGGTGGGGCAGTGGTCATACCTGAAGTGAAGAGGCAAAAGGACCCTGAGCATTGGTTAGAGGTAATGCATAAACATCACATTACGATCTGGAACACAGTACCAACCTTTATGGAAATGTTTGTGAATTACCATCAAACAGCTACTACTATTGCAGAGCAGGGGCATTCTCTAAGATGGGTGCTATTAAGTGGTGATTGGATACCATTAACCCTTCCCAAAAAAATAAAAAGTATTTTCAAAGATACGCAAGTTGTCAGTCTAGGAGGAGCAACAGAATGCTCCATTTGGTCCAACTATTTTATGGTAGAAATGATAGAAGATTCATGGAAGAGCATTCCATATGGGAAATCACTTTCACATCAGCAGTTGTATGTATTGAATGCCAATTATGAGGATAGTCCTGTTTGGGTAAAAGGTAATTTGTATATTGGTGGTACCGGTTTATCGACAGGATATTGTAATGATCAGGAGAGAACGAATGCCCATTTTATATACCATCCAACAACAGGAGCTAGGATTTACAAAACGGGAGATCTAGCCAGATATCTTCCTGACGGTAATATTGAATTTTTAGGTCGTGAAGATCAACAAATTAAAATGAATGGTCATAGAGTAGAATTAGGGGATATTGAAGCCAATTTATGCAAGCTTCCGATTGTACAGCAGGCTGCTGTCATCATGCAGGATAATAAGTTAATAGGCCATCTAAAGCTTCATAAGGGTATTCAGCATGATCTAGTTGAAACAATGACAACAGATACGAAACTTTCTATCAGTCTTGAGACAATAAAAAATGAATTAGAGCATATGAAGCCAACCCTTCCTATGACTGAACTTTCCGATTATACAGCAGCAATTGAATGGCTTAGTGTCGGTACGATGTTTTTAGATTTATCTGTATTGAACATCTTTAAAAATCAGGGTCAAGTATTGATGAAAGCAGAAATAATAGGAGCTGTTGCGAATACGTATGAATCGTTAATCGGTCATTGGCTAGATTATCTAGTCGAATATGGTTTTATAGAGAGGAAACAGGCTAGTTATATCGTTAATTTCAGTAAAGAAGATGCTTTACAATATATGAATAATAAATTAAATGATTTTCATCTTGGTGAAACACAGCCAATATTCCAGCAATTAAAGGAGCAACTAATCGTTTCTCAAGAGGCCAGACTTGCCATTCTAAAAGGCGAGCAGCTAGCAAAGATTTATTTAGTAGATTCTCAGGGATTTTTAACACCCGAACAATTAGGTCACTATAATTTATGGAGTCAATACACACAGGATTTAGTGAACAATATGATAAGCATATTATCAAAATCTAATGAAGAACAAGGACTAAATGTCTTGGAGCTTGGCACAAGAACAGGTCAGGGGAGTCATCAATTTGCTCAGCATTTTAGTAGCTCTGGTCAATATACCTATGCTGATGAATCATCTGATTTTCTACATCGTAAAAAGGCGGCGGCAACTCACGAGTATGTAAAATTTAAGCAATATGATGTTAATCTCCCTCCTGATAATCAGGATATGGATCTTCATACCTATGATCTAATCATTGCAGAAAATACACTCCATAGAAGTCGTCATTTAAATAATACGATGACCTATTTAAAGCGACTCTTAAAGCCAGATGGTCTTATTATACTAACTGAGAATGTTAAGAATAATGCACTATTACTAATTACCGTGGCATTTTATGAAGAAGGCTATCAACAACTTGCTGATGCTAGAAAGGTAGAGAAATTACCGTTACTTGATTGCGAGACTTGGCAACAATTATGGAAAGATGAAGGCTTTAACTATTTATTGGAGTGGCCGCGAGATGACATTAAATGGTTTGGTGAATACATCATGATGGTAGAAGGACCTTCTCAGATTCAAAGATTAGACCTTGTTCAATTTATAGAAGAGGTAGAGCATACTCTTCCTAAATATATGTGTCCAGATGATTATTTCGTTCATGAATCCTTCCCAGTAACAGCTAACGGAAAAATTAACCGCAAGCAGCTAGCACACTATAAAATTTCTTATCAAACTAAGCTTGTAGAACAGGGGAGACAAGCAGTAACGCTAGAAGAGCAAACTATTGTTCAAGCTTGGAAAGAAATTTTGGAAACGGCGTATAGCAGTGTGGATGATAACTTCTTTGAGCATGGTGGTGACTCGCTTAAAGCAATTAGATTTATTAATCGTCTTAGTGAACTAGGGTATACCTTAACGTTAGAGAAATTATTTTTACATCCTACCATTGAAGGAATGGCTGCACATCTCGTTGCACAGAAGAATGATCAGAATAAGGAAGAAGCACATGTTATTGGTACATTATAAAATGTTGCATAGAGAAGAAGGTATTTTTTATTTGAATATTTACTAGCTCTAAACAAAATGTGCAGTGGTGCCATTTTTGCAGTGGCACCATCGTGTCATCTATTCGATTAATAAAAACTAGAAAAATGAGAGAGTGATACAGTAGTGACCCAAAAGTTACGTGTACTTGTATGCGGCACAAGATTTGGCCAATTTTATTTAGAGGCTATCCAACATTCGGCGCTTTTTGAACTAGCAGGCATTCTTGCACAAGGCAGTCAAAGGTCAAAGCAGTGTGCCAGTGTATATAAGACAAATTTATATACGAATATAGAGGACATACCTCATGACATTGATATTGCTTGCATTGTTGTTCCTACAAGCGTTATGGGAGGTTCGGGCACAGAGCTTGCAATAGCATTCTTGAAAAGAGGCATTCATGTCATATTAGAACAGCCTGTACATTATCAAAATTTAATAGACTGTTACCGGATGGCCAAACAACAGCGTGTTAAGTTCATGGTTGGAGATTTATACGGTCATTTACCCTTCGTCAAGAAATTTATAGAAGCGGCTCAAACGATATTACAACAAGAAAAGCCTTTATATTTGAATATCGATATGGCAACCCAGGTTTCATTTCCACTAGCTCATATTTTAACAAAACTACTTGGGAATATTCAGCCCTGGGAGGTAAAGGATACGATTACTGGCAATATGCCGTTTCAATTGCTTTCCGCCATGCTAAAAGATATTCCAACAACGATACGAGCACAAAATCAAGTAGATGTTGCTGTCTCTGATAGTTATATGCACTTAATGCATCATATTACATTAGGGTTCGATAGTGGAAAATTGACTCTTTTTGATACGAATGGACCCGTAATATGGACACCTAGAATGCAAATCCCTGCTATTTCACTAGTTCCAAAAGGCTTGAAACAGGAGGCTTCTCTTCCGCTCACTAGCCCTGTGATAGAGGATTTTGCGTCAAACAATAACGCTACCTATCATGACATTCTGACAAAAACTTGGCCTTCTGCTATTTTACAGGATATTGAAAGATTAGCGAATTGGATTACCCATGATATACATTCGATCGAGATGGCAAAAGAGGGGCAGCAGATGATTCAAGCTGCACAGCTATGGAGCGGACTCACGAGTGCCTTAGGTTATCCAAATGATTGTGAGCGAATCCCTCAGCCATTTTTAAATATTGAAGACATAAAATTACAGCTTCGGAAAGAAGAATCGATGGAAGCACGCTATGAGCTGCTAACAATGGATGGTGTTCAACAGGCTGTAACAAAATTTAATGAGGTTTGTTTAAAAACGATTCTACTTGAGCTTCAAAAAAACAATATCTTCACTTCAAAGGACAAGATATATCATGTTGAAGAAATTTCTCAGGCTCTCCAAATCGATGATAGATTTCAATTTATAGTTAAAAGATGGTTAACGGCACTTACTAATCATGGTTATATTATTTGTCTAAATACAGGCTTTGTATTAAATTATCCAGTGTTGACTTCAGAAGAGCTAGAGAAGGCGTGGCAAGAGCTTATATCAGTATGGGCGGATCAATTGATGCCTGCCAAAGTCATGAATTACTTTTATAAACATGCTGAACTACTAGGAGATTTAATAAAGGGTAAACAATCTGCTGTCCAGCTGCTTTTTCAAGAGGGTGAGATGGATGTAGCTACATCCTTATATAAGGATACAATGATTGCTTATTTTCTAAATAAAGAAGTCGCCAGCATTGTCACAGCACAGATTGCGATAAAAGATAAGGTAAATATCTTAGAAATTGGGGCAGGAACTGGTGCAACCACAACAGTAGTCATTGAAAGTATTCTAAACAATCAGCTACAAAATAACATGAACTGCTATTTATTTAGTGATATTTCAAATTATTTTATTCATGAAGCCAAGAAAACATTGCAGCACATCAGTTGGCTCGAATTTATGAAAATAGATGTAGAAGATAGAAAGGACTTGTTTTTAGTTGAGAGTAATTCTCAGGATATAATTCTAGCTGCTGGTGTGTTAAACAATGTAAAAAATACAAAGGAAATATTATTGATGCTTCAATCGCTATTAAAAAAAGATGGTTTAGTCATTTTAACAGAAGCAGATGGTGAGTCTATACAAATGTTAATTTCACAAGTATTTATGATGGAGCCTGCAAATGATAAAAGAATGGAAACATCCTCTACTTTTTTAACGACCACACAATGGCTGGAAATATTTAATGAGGTGGGCTTCAGGTGTATTTCAATACAACCTGATAAAGGACATAAACTATACCCGCTAGGACAGCGATTATTTGTTTTAGAAAATACGGAAGGAGAAAGCTGAAATGGATTCGAAAATATGGTTTCCATTCTCATGTGATAATCATAGTGATATCAATATTTTTTGTTTTCATCATGCGGGTGGTTCAGCCTCAAATTATAAAGAGTGGGTAAGGAAATGTACGCAAGTAAATATGTATAGTGTAGAACTGCCGGGGAAGGCAACAAGAAGAAGTGAAGAGTCGATTTTAAACATAGAAGAGGTAAGTGTCAAAATAGCCCAGGCAATTTCACAGATTTCAATAAATAAAAAGGTAGTATTATTTGGTCATAGTATGGGCGCTGCCATTGCATTTGAAGTGGCACACTATCTTGAAACAAATACTCATACACAACTACAATTTTTAGTCGCTGTGAGTCGGCAAGCACCTCACTGTCAGGGTAAGGATAAATATCATTCTGCCATGCCTGATCAGAATTTAATAGAGGAATTATATCGACTTGGTGGTACACCGCCGTTGCTTTTAGAAAATCAGGAATTTCTAAATTTTGTCATACCCTCCATTAAAAACGACTATATCTTGCATGAATCTCATTGCTACAAGGGACAAAAATTGACTACGCCTATTATTGCTCATTTTGGAGAAGAGGATCCAGATCTTTCTACCGCAGACTTACGAAGATGGCAAGAGGTGACGCATCATAACTTTATCCTTCAAAAATTTCAGGGAGGGCACTTTTTCCTTTATGAAATAGAGGATTCTTATTTGCAAAGCTTAGAGGATACTATTATACAAGGCAGTGAAAGCGTAAGATGACCAAGGGCAATCCAATAAATGTTTATTTATATAGAGCAAAACAAGTTCATAAACATAATTCCGACCTTTTTAAACGCTTTCTTCTATTAAAAGAAGCAGGATTAACTGACATTCATTTTCAATATGGTCCATATGGTAAGCCATTTGTCCATGTGCCAGATGTTCATTTTAATATATCTCACTCTGGACAATATCTAGCTGGGGCCGTATCAACTTGTAGCTTTATTGGCATCGATATTGAACAGATTAAACCTATAGATTTTGATTGTATTGATTTTTTTATGAGTGAAAAAGAAATTGCTCATTTTAAGGGAATTCAATTACTGGAAGAAAAGCTAGATTATTTTTATATAATATGGACCCTAAAGGAAGCGTATTCCAAAATGTTGGGTATGGGATTACATATGACATTAACAGAAATCAGTCTGGATAATCAGCAAATAAAGTCAACATGCAAGGATGTATTTTGTCATTCCATAATGGTTGATAACCTTTATCGGCTATCTCTTATTTGTAGTCAAGAGATGAATATAAATATTGTACACATCACAGAAGATATAATCATACAGGAATTAAAGCATAATCAATTTATCTAAGTAAGGGGAGACTATGGAAAATATTAAACTATCTGACATCCTTAATCATTTTAGCAACAATGATACCTTTTTGAAGACGCCTGAAAGATTATTAGTATTCAATGGGGAGCAAACAAGGTTTCAATTGGCTATGAATGATTCTATAACGCTTATAGAAGAAATTAGGGCAATTCAAAAGGAATTTAAAGCACCGATGATTATTGGAGCAATCCCATTTGATCAACGTAGTAAAGCAACGATTATTATTCCAGATACCTTTGTAAATTACCATCATTCCAATTTGATCGATGATTTACAAACTGCAAACCAACCCTTGTCAATAGAGGACAGCATTGATTTACCTAGCAGACTTCAATTTAACGAAATGGTTCAAGAAGCAATACATTCCATTCGTAAGCAACAATTTAGCAAAGTTGTGCTTGCAAGATCATTAAAATTTCGTTTACAGGAGGAGCCACCCATCACAGCATGGTTAACGAATTTACTACACAAAAATAAACAAGGCTATATTTTTTCTATTGCCTTGGATAACGCTCAAAATCTGATTGGTGCTAGCCCAGAGCTACTTGTGAAAAAGGAAGGAAATATTGTAACGATTAATCCTTTAGCGGGTTCACGTAAAAAAACCTATGATTTGGTAAAAGATAAGGCTATAGAGAACGAGCTACTCCATGCAGAAAAAGATTTACATGAGCATAAAATTGTTGTGGATTATATTTGTGAGAAATTGGAACCCCATTTAGGAGAAATAGAGTACAATGAAAAACCAGCTATTCTTTATACAGATACAATGATGCATTTATCCACTGTCATAAAGGGAAAAATAAAAAATGATACGACGACTGTATTGGATGTAGCACAGCTATTACATCCTACACCGGCCATCTGTGGGGCACCACAAAAGCCTTCATTAGAGTTTATACAGAAAACGGAGCCCTTTAATAGACGCTATTATACTGGAATTGTTGGCTATATGGATCATTATGGCGATGGGGAATGGATAATTACGATACGTTGTGCTGAAATTAATCATAGGGATATTACATTATTTGCAGGGGCAGGCATTGTCAATAGCTCTGAGCAGGATAGTGAATATAATGAAATCTCTGCGAAATTTACAACGATGTTACAGGCTATGGGGCTAGCACAGGAATAGTCTGCTTTTAATAAAAAGAGGCTGAGACAAACGTGTTTCAGCCCACAAAAATACCGAACTATCCAATGAAATGCTCATGAAGTGTTTCGGATTAGTTCGGTTTCTCTATTTATCGTGTTTTGTTGATTTAGAGATTATTTGGCTTTATGAAGGAACCATTTAGTTATGTCCCAGCACTTCATTTATCTATTGCGGAAGATACGTTTGGCCTTTAAAAGTAAGCTTAGAAGCGGAGATTAAAATTTCTTTATTTTCTAGGAAATAGGGATCTAGTATTTTGTATAAAGCATCCCATTTAGCTTCAGCCTGCTCCTGTTTTCCATCTTTATCAAGAGTTATAGCTTCTTCATATAATAATTGTATTTGTTTTTTATCTGCTGCACGAATTTCAAAATCAAAGTCAGTGATAAACTCCTCAAACTGAATTGGTTTAAAATACGGGTTGATTACTTCATAAAATTCTCCCCATAGCTGATCGGAAAGCTCAATACTGTTGTCTTTATCTGCTTTTTGAGCTTTTTCATAAATTGTTTTTAGTTTTACGACAACGTCAGCAGGAATGTCTAATTCCATACTCGCCGTGTACTCATCAAAGGGAGTAGGTGGATATAGCTCATCTAAATATGGTTGCAAGATTTTATAAAATTCATCAAACTTTTCTTGAGCTTTGACTTCTTTACCTGCTTTCTCAAACTTTACCCACTCTTCATAGATGCTTTTTAGTTGCTTTTTCTCACTATCCTTAATCACAATATTTTTCTCACCGAACCCATATTCATCTATATATTGCTCAAAGGATATTGGCTGCCAACTGGCTAATACATAAGGCTTTGTGATTTTATCCATTGCAGCATACATCTTTTCTACTTCTTCATACTTCTCTTCTTTTTCTAATTTTTTGATTTCAGTAAACATGCTTTCCAATTTCTTTAGATCTTCAGTTGGTATCTCTTTAGGTAATCCTTTTTTATACACATCAAATGTGTAGAATTCAGCATAATCCTTTAATACACTTCCTTCTACAGTAATTTCCTGTCCCTCAACTAAGTTCATTTTTTCAATTTGCTCATCAGAAAATTTGTGAAAACCAATAAAGTAGTTTTTACCGTCTTTGCCTTTTACATCGATCCCGTCTCCTACAATATTTTTTATAGTTCCCTTTATTTGTTGTTCGATTTGGATCGTCACATCTTTTGTTGTTTCCTGTGAGGTTGCTCCAGCTTGAAGCGGTGTAAAAACAGCCATTCCTAATGTTAGTGCAGAAGCAATCATCCAAGTTTTTCTAAGTGGTTTTCTCATCAACATGTCTCCTTTTATTCAACTTGTTACCAATTATTAGACGTATTGCCATTGCAAAAAGTTTTATCTTGTGAAAAAAATTAGGAAATACTTTCTCGAAAGCTTTTTAATTGAAATGAATCAAACTGGAGTGAAGAAAATTGAAAGAGGAAAAGAAAAAATCCCTAGCTATTTATGAAAACAAATAGCTAGGAATTTTTAAAAATACCTGTATTTTAAATATAATGAGTTGGTTTTTTATTTCCTCTTTCATAATTATCCCTTAGCATTTCTGTAAAGTCCTGAGCTAATTTGGCTAATGATTTAGCATCGACTGAAGGGAAGGAGGGGAGTATTTCAAACAATTCAGGATCAAAGGATATTTTTTTTCCTTTATACGACCCCATTATAATTATTTTTATTAACCCTATTTCGCCTAATCTTTTATAATGCTTACTCGTTACGATTATATCATTTTCAGCATGTAAGTTAAGCCATCTTCTTACTCGAAATTTATTCATGCAATTAACTCCCTTTCCCACAGGAACATAACACTACCAGGTTAAGAAAAACCCACAAGTAGAAAGAAACGTTAAGGTGATTTTCAATTATTGAGGAATGTAAACCTGACCGTTAAGTGTTAGCTTAGAAGCAGAAATTAGAATTTCTTTGTTTGCTGTAAAATACGGATCTAAAATAGTATAAAAAGCGTCCCATTTTGCATCAATTTTTTCTTGCTCTACTTTTTTATCAAAAGCTATGATTTCCTCATAAAGCGCTTTTAATTGCTTTTTATCAGTTTCACTCACTTCGAAAGCAAAGTCAGCCATGTACTCTTCAAATGTTTGGGGTGTATAGAATTCATCCATCATACTATAAAATTCAGTCCATAGCTTTTCGGAAAGTTCTTCATTTTTATCTTTTTCTGCCTTTTGAGCATCGTCATAGATTGTTTTTAGCTTGGCTAACGTTTCGGCAGGGATAGCTAATTCCGTGTCTGCCATATATTCTTCGAATGTTTGTGGCGGATAAAGTTTATCTAAATAAGGTTGAAGAATTGTATAAAAAGCTTCAAATTTTTCATCTGCCTTGTCTTCTTCAATACCAGCTTTTGCAAGTTTCACCCATTCATCATAAATTGTCTTAAGCTGTTTTTTGTCCTCAGCTTCAATGACGATATTATTTTCACTAAATCCAAAATCTTGTAAATACTCATCAAAGGATTGAGGCTCCCAGCTAGCTAAGATGTAAGGCTTTGTGATTTTATACATATCCTCATAGATTTTAGCAATCTCATCGTATTTCTTTTCTGCCGCTTCTGTAGAGGTATCTTCAAGCACACTAGCTTCTTTTTCAAGTCTTTTAATCTCATTAAATAACTTTTCTAATTTTGCTAGTTCCTCAGTTGTTATTTCTTTTGGCAGATCTCTTTTATAAACTTCAAAAGTGTAGAAATCAGAATAATTGTTAACAATGGAACCTTCTACTGTGATTTCCTGTCCCTCTGTTAAATTTAATTTTTCTAATTGTTCCTTAGAAAATTTATAGAAGCTAATAAAGTAATTTTTCCCATCTTTTCCTTTAAGATTGATCCCATCTCCATAATTATCTGTAATTGTCCCAGTAATTTGTTGTTCCATTTGAACTGTAGCATTGTTGGGTGTTTGCACGGAAGTAGCTCCTGCCTGAAGTGGTGTCAAAACAGCTAATCCTAATGTTAATGCTGAAGCCATCATCCAAGTTTTTTTAAACGGTTTTTTCATCTTTGGTTGTCTCCTTTATGACTGAAATTGTGTTTCCATTATCTATACGATTTACCAGTCAAAAGGTTCCGTTTTTTTCAAAAAGTTAACATAGTAGGGTGTGATTATTTAATCGTTGTATAATAGTAATAGTAGTAGTACAAAGGATAACTTACTTTTTTTAGGGGAAAATTTAGAGATGGTAGGTGAGGACATTATGGGAATTGCAGAAGTCTTAACAGTTGTTTTTATTGTATTAAAGCTTACAGATGTTATTTCATGGTCTTGGTGGCTAGTATTATTGCCGGCTATTATATCGTTTAGCATTTACATAATTATATTAGTGGTGAAGCTAATCATAGTTATTATTGCAGTAGTAGCTGTGAAAAATCGTAAAGAAGTTTAGGATAAAGAATTATGAAGTAAATGAGTGATACGGGGAAAAACTTATGCTGACTTTTTGATGGGTGAACTGCATGGTAAAAAATAATACCATGCAGTGATAGTTTTATTTTGAAAGCTGGTATGTTTTAACTGCGGGTGGCACATAGGTAGCGCATTTATCTAAGAGTACCGCAATATTGTCGTCAACTAGCAATGTATCACGATTATGTGCTTGTAAAAATTGCTCATTCTGCATATGGTTAAAGAATGAAATTAGTAAATCATAATAATGATTGATATTCAAAATGCCACATGGCTTTTGATGAAGACCAATTTGATTCCATGTATATACTTCGAATAACTCTTCCAATGTACCTGGGCCACCAGGTAATGCGATAAAGCCATCAGCTAGCTCCATCATTTTACTTTTTCGTTCGTGCATCGTATTGACCACGATCAGCTCTGTTAAATGCTGATGTGAGATTTCTCGTTCCTCCAGTAATGTAGGAATAACGCCAATGACCTTACCACCTTCCTGCAGAACTGTATCTGCAACTGTACCCATGATTCCAACACTAGCTCCTCCATAAATTAAGGTAATTTGACGCTTGGCTAATTCTTTGCCAAGTTGAATAGCCCCTTCACGATAGGCCTCTGAAGCTCCAATGCTTGATCCACAAAATACTGCAATACTATTCATATATAGCTCCTCCAAATCAAATCTGATTGTTTCCTCCGATTAACAGGGAATAACACAAATAAATGAAAATCTACCTGTACCTCTCAATTCTACACACCAATCAGTGATAAAAATGTCCACTGATAGAAGTTTCATAGTATAGTATAATTTAATTTTGAGAGGAATGAAATGGAGGATTGAAAATTGAAAATAAATGAATTCCAGCAATGGATAAAGGAATACTATGATACGCGTGGATGGTCTGAATTGAATATTTTTACTCGTATTGGTTTTCTTGCTGAAGAAACAGGAGAAGTGGCAAGAGCTATTCGAGCTTTAGAAATTGGCAGAGACAGACCAGATGAAAAGGTTCAATCGTATGAAGAAAATAAGCAAGAGTTAATAGAGGAGCTTGGCGATGTTTTAGGGAATATTATTGTAATCGCTAATAAGTATGATATTTCCTTAGAAGAAATTTTCAACGCTCATCAAGATAAGCTAATGAAGCGTTATCAGGATTGAAAGGAGAAATTAGATGGACTATCAAGTTGAAATTTTACAAGAGAAGCACGATGCTTTCACTAATTTTTTAAATGCTAAAATTCGTGACTATAATGATGAACATTCACAATACCATCAGGAAAGCAGACAAAAGGGTTCGATATGTCCCTTAAATCTCATCGTCACTGATAATGAGCAACAATGGATTGGCGGAATCACGGCAGAGGTTTATTGGGGATGGGTTGAAATTAATAAGTTTTGGTTTAGTAAAGATTACCGTGGAAAAGGCATCGGTGGACAGTTATTAGACACAGCAGAAAAAACAGCCAAGGAAATGGGTGCAACAAGAGCATTGTTAACTACATATGAGTTTCAAGCACGTACATTTTATGAGCAGAGAGGCTATCAGGTTGTTGGAGAAATAAAAGATTATCCGCCTGGTAGTAGTTATTATACAATGGTGAAATTACTCGATTAACACAAATTGTTACTGATTCATAAGGTATATGAAGGGTACTTCAATATCGTATTAAAAGAATTAGATGAATAATAGATAATATTGAGTCAATGTGATTCTATATCGCATTGGCTTATTTTTTAATATCAGGATCAATTACAAATAGGAGGAATGTACAATGTCACTTTGTATTACTAAAGAATTAAATATTCAGGATAAGCAATATATTAACGACGAACTTTACAGGTTTAATTTAAAACATTTTCCACAAGATTTGCGAGGAAGGTATGAAGAAATCTGTCTATTTCTTAAGGATGATAAAGGACATGTTCGAGGTGGGATTCTTAGTGAGATATGTTGGAATTGGTTGGAAATTCATACTTTTATAATAGATAGTGGAGTAAGGAAATCGGGTTACGGTACTAAATTATTATTAGAGCTTGAAAACATTGCAATAGAAAAAGATTGTGATTTCATTAAAGTAGATACTTTAAGTTTTTCAAGCCCTAGAGTTTTATAAAAAGAATGGTTATCAAGTGTATGGTTGTATAGATAATGTAGGTAGAGAATTTAAGCATTATTATTTGAAAAAAGATTTAAAGGAAATTTGAATGATTATAATGCTATATGTAACATTTTACTGAATTGGCATTGTAATACGCTTTAATACATAAGAGCTATAAAAAATATATAGCTGAAAAATGACTAAAAAACACTCCCAAATGTCAAACTTATAAAAAAGGGGAGATTTCGTGTGTATTCGATGTCGAATTTTAAATTACTTGTTGAAAAGCAAGCAGAGATTGATACTATTTATCAGAATTGTGATGACTTAATACAATCAACGGTAACGCCTAAAATGGACGAGGAAGTTAATAAATTATTAGATGCTATGGATAAAAAATTAACAGAACAAGGCTTTACCATTACTAAGACATCCACAGGATTTATTGCCAAGTATCAAGAGGCTGTTATCAATATTGATAAGCATTCGAAGAATTTGGAGGAATGCTTTTTTGTTAATTTAAATAATTATGCAGAAGATCAAGTTTCCATAGTTTTAGATATGACAGATTCGATGATACCGAAGATATCCAATAATCTTGATGGCTACTCAGAAATTATCGAGCAGATGACGGATAAATTAAAGAAAGCTAAAAGTCTTGAAAAAGCTTGTATGTCACCGAAATTTATTTATAAGACACAGAGCAATATGGTTTTTCATTCTGCTGAGGAAGTTGTTGATCACTATTTTCAATAACAGGAAAGCCACCCCGAAAAAATAGGGTGGCTTATAGTGGAAGTTCTAATGCTTAAATATGCCCGCTACTATATTTAAACTATAAATTTCCTTCCGAAGATTAACATAATCATTGTTAAAATCATGAAATATAGAGGCATTGTGAGTAAGGAGCCATTATGCAAGAGGCTCATGCCAGAAGTTATAAGACTCACCAGCAGGTAATAGCCTAAGCTAAAAATAGCACCTGCTGTACCAATCACATCTTGAAAGCTGACAAGAGCTAAGCTTAAGCAATTGGGCAAAGCAATACCTGCCCCTAATAACATAATAAATATAGTACCTATTATGCTACAAAATAGTATATGACTAGATAATGGTAATATACTAACAATTAATTGTAATAAAGCGCCAACAATCATCACATAGCAGCCCAAATGGATTACTTTTTCAGGCTTAAAATTGATGACGAGTCTTTTAGAAATCATTGCTCCAATAATAGAGGCAAGTGCCACAAAGATGCCAAGAAATCCATAGAGACCTGGAGATATATGAAAGTGCTCAATAAAAATAAATGGTGCCTCAGCATAGTAACTGAATAACAAACCATTTATGCCACCAATCAACAAGCCAAAAACAAGGACTTTAGGAGATGAAAGAATGCGCTTTACAACTGGAATAATAGCGATTCTTTTTCTCGTTGATCTATCTGTTGTTTCAGGAAGCCTCAAATAGGTGTAGATAAAAAGCAACATACTCATTGCAACGAGAACAAAGAAAACGGCTCTAAAGCCAAGTGCTTGATCGACCCAGCCACCAATGAGTGGTCCCACTGCAGGGGTAAAGGCAATGACGGCAGAAATTTGTGCAAACATCGCATGTCTTCTACTACCAGAAACACTTTCCCGTAAAATTGTTTGCGTAATGATGGAGCCTGTTGCTGCTCCAAAAGCTTGAATAAATCGACTAACCAATAGAAAAGATATCGTTTCAGCATAAAAACACATGAAACAGCCAATTCCGTAAAAAATTAAACCGCCTAACATTGCCGGTCTACGTCCAATAAAATCAGAAAGCCATCCCCAACAAAATACACCTATGGCAAATCCTATAAAATAAATACTTAAAGTGAGCTGTACGGCACTATTTGAAGTATTCAATGCATGCGAAATATCAGGAAGAGACGGAGAATAGATTGTCTCACTAATCTGTGGAAATGCCACAAGTACAATCATTAATAGTAAAGATGGTGCTACATGTTTTTTCAACTTATTGCCCTCCTACAAGCAAAATCTACTTTTTAATGAAAGAGTAGATTAGAGTAGCTAGGGAAAAGGCGGGACCATTATTAGTATACGTTCATAGGATGTCATGTTATCACCTTAATATGCTTGAAGTAGGAGTGCATAGTCATATATAGTATAATTTAACTTTATATATATAGCAATAATTACTATGAATAGAATAGATTGAAGGAGGGGTTATATGTTTCCGATTTTAGAGACAGAAAGACTTATTTTACGTGAGCTGACACTGGAGGATACAAGAAGCATTTTTCATTGTTTTTCTCATAAGGAAGTGACACGATATTATGGGCAAGAACCATTTACAGAATTTAAGCAAGCAGAAAAATTAATAACGCTTTTTTCAAAAAACTTCACTGAAAAAAGGGGGATACGTTGGGGCATCGAACGAAAAGGAACAAAGGGAATTATCGGTACTGTTGGTTTCAATGTTTGGTCTCCAACACATAAACGAGCCGAAATTGGCTATGAAATTCATCCAGATTATTGGCGAAAGGGCTATACATTGGAAGCGATAACTAAAGTAATTTCTTATGGCTTTAATGACATGGGGCTAACGCGAATAGGAGCTGTTGTATTTTTAGAAAATGAGGCTTCTAATCAATTGCTTATGAAAATAGGGTTTCAACAGGAAGGAATTCTTAGAGACTATATGTACCAAAACGGTGAGGCATACGATACATTGATTTATTCCATTTTAAAGGCTGAAGCTCATCATCTTATTTGACTCCATTTATTGGTTATTAAATAGTGATATTGTAGTAGTTTTGTAGATTCATTTTTCGGTTATATTGCTAATAAGAAGCTAGGTGTTAGGAAAGAAAAAATAGGAATAGGTTAGGGGCTTTATACCGATGGAATTACAATATAGTACAGCTTATTTTCAAAAGTTAGATTTGCTAGAAGGGTTATACTTAGGTCAGGCGTCATTAAGAGAAAAGATGCAGACCAAAAATGGAAGCGCTCGTTATGGGGAACGCTTTGAACAATTAGAAAAGGCTATTGTGAAACTAAATAAAGAAATAAGAATATTAGAACGTCACATCATTCAGTCTGTAGATTCGGTTATAGTTTGATCATTATAAAAACAACTCATGCTAATATTTTTGAATGGCATGAGTTGTTTATTGTGATTTTGATAAGTTTAGCTTATCGAAAATGATAATTAACATTAATTTTTTTTATGTTCAGAAGAGGTTTACAATAAGAATACAAGATTATCCATATAAATTTTGAAAAGAGTGATGAAGATGGGCATTGATTTCCACAATATGAACAATCAATCAACGTATACAACTCGGTATGCAGATTTCTCATGGATGGAAACGATTAAAAAGCTTGTTCCGTTAGTAAATATTTCTAGAGCTGCTGATATTGGATGTGGTGGAGGAATTTACTCTAAGGCATTAGTAGAATTGGGCGTAGCTTCTGTCATCGGTGTAGATTTTTCTAAGGCTATGTTGGTGGGAGCGAGGGAAAATTGTAAGGATTATCATCATATTACATTTAAGCAGGGAAATGCATTGGATACAGGCTTAGACAACAGTAGCTTTCAGGTAATTCTCGAACGAGCATTAATTCATCATATTCAAGATTTAAAGGCATGTTTTCAAGAGGCGTATCGAATATTGGAGGATGATGGAATCTATATTATCCAGGACCGTACACCAGAAGACTGTCTTTTAAAAGGCGATGCCAGTCATATACGAGGTTATTTCTTCGAGTATTTCCCTAAATTAAAGGAGCATGAAATAACGCGTAGACATAGTAGTGAAAAAGTAATGGAAACACTAAAGGAAATTGGATTTAAGGAGATACAGGAAGTCAAGCTGTGGGAAACAAGAAAAGTCTATGAGGAAAAAGCACAATTACTCCAAGATATTAGGAATAGAACAGGTAGAAGTATTTTACATGAATTAGAAGAGGAGGAGCTGCAACAATTAGTAAAGCATATAGATGATTCACTGGACACAGACAGTACGATAGTTGAAAAGGATAGATGGACCATTTGGAAAGCAGTGAAATAAAGATAGTTTTTAGGTTTTTTTATCATCGAGGGATAATCCAATCCGTATTTACGATTGATTAACCCTATAATTTTAAATTAGCTCTCGTTTTGCTTTTAAACGAGAGCTTTCACTATTAGTCACCAGCTAGAGTGAGGAGGTATTTATCTCGATCCTTTTCGTCCTGCATTTTATTATCAACGAGCATCGCACCGTACCATACCTTTGTTCTATCATTATCCACTAAAAATTGAATATTCACTTTCTTTTCTTTATGACTTATTGGACAATCTCCTTTAAACTCTACAACCTTTTGCCCTTTTTGCGTTTCAAAATATACCCAGTATGGATTTTTACAAGCACTTGCCAAACCAGATTCTAACGATTTTTGATTGTTTTCAAAGGAATAATTTTTAACGTATGTAATATATTCATTATCTGTAATGTCCTTTTGTGGACCGTAAAAGTACCAAAATACCCCTAAAATCCCAATTGGCACAATCCATAATATATTCCTCTTGCTTAATTTCCCCATGTTTGCATCCCCCTTTATT
>Ga0213825_1000205_pt1 | contig 44506 bp, 47 predicted proteins | sample MC6MC0900MG_FD_179896 | JGI IMG/M metagenome (GOLD analysis project Ga0213825, IMG submission 179896) | Enriched soil aggregate microbial communities from Iowa State University, Ames, United States - MC6-MC0900-MG | ecosystem: Environmental > Terrestrial > Soil > Unclassified | place: USA: Iowa...
AAAAGCCATGACCAGGGCTCTTGCCAGCAGCATGGAACTGACCATTCCATCCATCTCCGGCTTCTTATGAGGCAGAAGCACAAAACCTGTCAGTATATAAACCAGATCATCTTCTTTCACCGTTTCACACAGCATTTCCGCCGCTCTCATGGTAAGAGGCTCCCCCATCTGCTCCCGGCTCCCGGCATAAAGAATCCGGCATACCCCATAGCCCCTGGGATCTAAATTCATCAGAGCATCCAGGTTTTCTCCCACATTTCTCTTTTCCAGTCCGCCTCTATCCATCATCCACTCCTAATCAAATATACGATCTCTTCCTGTATACTCTAAGTATTCTTCCAAAACAGCTTCCTGAATCTTCTTTAACGTCTCCGGATCCTTTCCACCTACAGGCTTTCCGTCAATAACGTCTGCATGAAGGCAAAAATTAGAAGAAGAAGTCACGATGACCTCATCGGCATCCATAAGCTCTTCTATGGTAAATGCCCGCTCCAGTACCTGGATTCCAAGCCTGTAGCAGGCCTGAATCATATGGGTCTTTGCAATCCCCCGAAGGATCAGGTTATCATTGGGATGGGAAAGGAAGGTTCCGTTTTTTAAAATAGAAACATTGCTGTGGGCGCACTCCGTCACCGTATCTCCTCTGTGTAAAACAGTTTCCATTGCTCCAGCTTTTAAAGCCTCCTGAGAGGCAAGCACAGACGGGAGAAGATTTAATGTCTTAATATTGCAGTAAAAAAACCTGGTATCTTCCATTGTTATCAGGCGGATGGGAACATCAGGGTCTTTTAGTTTATTTGGCCTTATCATGACCCACAGCTTTCCAAGCATTGCCTCGTCATAAGCATGATCCCTGGGAGCCGTCCCTCTTGTCACTTGCCAGTACACAAAATGAGTATTCCCCTCCACCATGGAAAGAAGTTTGGTCAGAAGTTCTCCAAGCTCCTTCTTATCCATGGGGATCTTAATATCCAGGGCTTTGGCACTGGAGTAAAAACGGTCCAGATGATCTTCCAGAAGATATATTTTGTGATTCCCTCCAACGGTAGCATCATAAACTCCATCACCAAAAAAATGAACCCGGTCCTGAAAGGGAACCATCAATTCCTCAGGGGCTCCGATCCTTCCATCATAATAAGCAAGCTCTTTCATAATATCTCCTTTTCACTGGAACAAATCCCAAATTTTAACTCCACGAATTTCTTAATTAACTCCACACAATGATCCAGCCCCAGACTTTCCGTATTCAGGCAAAGGTCATAATTTTCAGGGTTCTTCCACTGCCTTCCGGTATGGTACATATAATAGGAATTTCTGTATTTATCCAGTCTGTCTATATACTTTACAGCCTCCTGTTCGGATATTCCCTGCCGCTCCATCTCTCTTTTTAAGCGGAATCCATAGGGAGCATCCAGATACACGGATACTACATTCGGCTCATCCTTTAAGATAAAATCCGCTGCCCGGCCAATGCAGACGTAGGATTCATGATGAAGAAGCTCCTGCAATACCTTTGCCTGATAATTAAAAAGGTTCTGATCCGATAAAAAATTACCGCTTTCCTTAGGAATGACTTCACCGCTGTAGACTCTTCTTGAGGCACGGTATAAAAAAGTTTTTTTCGTATTCTCATCTGCATTTGCAAAGATCGCCTCATTGATCCCGCTGTCTTCCGAAGCCAGACGCAAAAGCTTTCTGTCATATACATCGATCCCATAATCAGCCGCCAGTTTTTTTCCAATGTAGCTTCCGCCTCCGCTTCCGCAGGTACGGGTAATGGCAATGGCAAAATACTTCTTATTCTCATCCATGGTCGTACCCCCCTATTGTCCTAGATATGCTTTCTTTACTCTGTCATCCTTTAGCAGTTCTCCAGCATTACCTTCCATGGTAATCTTCCCTGTTTCCATGACATAGGCTCTGTTTGATATGGATAAAGCCATTTTTGCATTCTGTTCCACAAGTAGAATGGTGATTCCTTTTTTGTTCACTTCTCTGATAATAGAAAAGATTTCCTTTACCAGCAATGGAGATAGTCCCATAGACGGTTCATCCATCAGGATCATCTTAGGTTTTGCCATAAGAGCCCGGCCTACGGCGAGCATCTGCTGTTCCCCGCCGGACAAGGTTCCTGCCAGCTGTTTTTTCCGTTCTTTTAATCGGGAAAAACGTTCAAATACATCTGCCATATTGGCTGCCATGTCTTTTCCATCGGTAAATGCCCCCATCTCCAGATTCTCTTCTACGGTCATCTGGGGGAAAATATGACGCCCTTCCGGCACATGTGCCAGCTTTCGATTGATGATCTTGCTGGGTTCTGTTTTTAACAAATCGGCTCCGTCAAAAAGGATCTCCCCCTTGTCAGCTTTCTTTAACCCTGAAATAGTTCTTAAGATCGTGGTTTTTCCTGCTCCATTTGCTCCGATAAGGGAAACGATTTCTCCATCATAAACTTCCAGAGATACTCCATGAATGGCTTCAATGGCTCCGTAAGACACTGCCAGATCCGTTACCTTAAGCATCTTTCTCTACCTCCTCATCGTCTTTTCCCAAATAGGCTTCAATGACCTTTGGATGATTGGCAATCTCCTCCGGAGTTCCGGATGCAATGGTGGTGCCGAAATCAAGGACAGAAATCCGTTCACAGATTTTCATGACCAGGCTCATGTCATGTTCGATAAGAAGCACGGAAATCTTAAATTCATCACGGATATAGTTGATAATCTCAAGGAGTTCTTCCGTTTCTGTCGGGTTCATCCCAGCTGCAGGTTCATCAAGAAGAAGGAGTTTCATATCCGTAGCCAGGGCTCTGGCTATCTCCAGACGCCTCTGCTCTCCATATGGAAGATTTCCTGCTTCGTAATCTTCTTTTCCATTTAGATGCACGATTTGAAGCAGTTCTTCCGCTCTTTTTGTTAGTTCCTCCTCCTGCTTCCAGTAAGACGGCGTACGAAAGACGGCATGGAACAGATTGTAGGAAAGCTTGGCACTCATGGCTGCCTTTACATTATCGATTACGGTCATTTTCTTAAATAACCGAATATTCTGGAATGTTCTTGCAATTCCCGCTTCTACAATCTGATGGGTCTTTTTCCCATTCATGGACTGACCATTTAAGTAAAAGGATCCTTCCGTCGGTTTATAAACACCAGTGATCAGATTGAACACTGTGGTTTTTCCTGCGCCGTTTGGACCAATCAGTCCGACCAGTTCCGATTCTCCGATTTCCAGATTAAAACTGTCCACCGCTTTTAATCCGCCGAACTGGATTCCCAGGTTCTGTGCCCTTAATACCGGCATGGTTTCTTCTGTTCCTGTCATAGTTATACACCTCCTTCTGTTTTTTTTCGGTTCTTTTCCCAACCGCCTTTTCTGCCTGTCAGACGTTCACATACACGAATGAGGGAAAATTCCCACGCTCCGAAGATACCGCCTGGTTTGAATATCATAACCAGTACCAATACTACAGAGTATGCCAGCATACGGTACTGGGAGAACTGGCGCATCATTTCCGGAAGAGAAGAAAGAAAAGCCGCGCCGATGATGGACCCGGTGATGGAGCCGATCCCTCCGATGATTACCTCTGAGAGAAGCTCTGCGGAGTACATGAAATTAAAGTTGGTTGGAATCATGGCTGTCATGTAATGGGCATAAACACCTCCGCCGATTCCTGCAAAGAAAGCTGCTACAGTAAAGGTAAGCACTTTATAATAAGTAACATTGATTCCAGAAGCAGACGCTGCTATATAATCTTCCCGAATGGCTTTCACTGTTCTGCCAAATCGGCTTCGCACGTACATATACATAACCGTGATGCAGACTACCATGATCCAGAAGCTCCAATAGAAGTTAGAAAGCTTTATAATACCGCTCATGGTTTTCCCGCCCCCGGTAATCGAAAGATTGCAAAAGAGCACCCGGATGATCTCCGCAAAAGCAATGGTCACAATGGCAAGATAATCCCCCCTTAAACGGAGTGCAGGAATCCCAACAAGGACTCCGGTCAAACCGGCTGCAATCCCTCCTGCAAGAAGAGCAACCAGGAATAATGCGATATCGGGCAGCCCTTTTCCTGTAAGTCCATTGGACACAATGGCAGAGGCATATGCTCCCACTGATACAAAACCCGCGTGGCCGAGGGAAAATTCGCCCATGCAGCCCACTACTAGATTTAAGGAAGCCACCATAATGATCGTATAACAGGCGGTGGTACTGATTCCCTTGATATACTGAGTGGACCTGCCAAAAGCATTGTTTTCAAAAAGCAGGACGAACAGGAAAAAAACTGCCAGAACCCCCAGGAAATTAAGGAAATAGGAAACTTTAAACCTCTTTTCCATGATCCACCCCCTTAAACTTTCTCGCCCACATTCTTGCCAAGAATGCCGGACGGCTTCACCAATAGAATCATGATCAGAATGGCATAGGTAATCGCTTCATACCAGCCCGGTGCAAATAGCTTTACATAAATCTCAATGAGACCGACAAGAATTCCTCCAAGCATAGCTCCGGGAATGACTCCGATCCCTCCAAGGACAGCGGCAATAAAGGCCTTAAGTCCCATCATGGAACCCATATCATTGGTGACGCGAGGGTATTTGGCACAGTACATAAGGGCGGCAACTGCTGCCAGTGCGGAGCCAATAGCAAAGGTCATGGTAATGACTTTATTGACATTGATTCCCGCCAGAATGGAAGCATCCCGATCCTGAGGAACCGCCCGCATGGCTTTCCCTATCTTGGTACTTTTTATAAATATCTGAAGGCCCGCCATCATAACAACCCCGATACCGATGGTCAAGATAACATTCAGGGGAAGGGCCACTCCAAGCACATTTACAGAGGGTAAATCAAATATTTTCTGGACATTATGGGGCTTTGCACCAAAAAGAACCATGGCCAGATTTTCAAGAAACAGACTCATGGCAAGTGCTGTAATAAGAGCTGACATGGAGCCGGCCCTGCGGACCGGCTTATATGCTATCACCTCAACCAGAACTCCCACCGCAGCGCATATGACCACGGCAAGGAAGACGGAAATCCAAGCTGGCATTCCGGCATGGATCATCATAGGAATGGTATAAAATAAAGTATAGGCTCCAATCATGATGAAATCGCCATGAGCAAAGTTAATCATACGGATGATTCCATATACCATGGTATAACCAAGTGCAATCAAAGCATAGATAGCGCCCTGATTCAGTCCGTTTATCAGGCTTTGAAAGAATAATGAGAATGTCATAGGATCTTCCTCCCTCGCTTTATTCCTTTGTTCCTTCCGGTGAAAGAGTCATAAGCCATTTCACCTTACCGCCTTCAAAGGTATTGATCGCTACGGATTTCTCCGGGTCGCCGTTTTCATCCATAGTAAAGGTTCCTCCCACTCCTGTAAAAGTCATTCCGGTCATCCCATTTACAAGGGAAACCGTATCTGATGCACCGCTGTTTTTGGCTGCTTCCACCAGCATATAAATGGCATCATAGTAAAGAGCGGCACAGGCATTTAAGCTTTCCGTACCATACTTATCCGTATATTTGGATACAAAATTGACTACAGCCGGAGCAGTATCTTCCGAAGAATAGTGGTTGGTAAAATAACAGTTCTCAAAATTATCTTCAAAGCCAACAGTATCGGTTCCATCCCAGCCATCGCCGCCCATAACGGCCCCGTCAAAGCCTGCATCCCTTGCCGCGCCTACCAGAAGAGGAACCGTATCTAAGAAAGCGGGATAAAACAGGAAATCTGCTCCTTTTGCCACCACCTGGGAAGTCTGGGATGAAAAGTCTGTATCCTTTGTGGTACATTCTCCCACATATACTACATCAATTCCGTTGGCCTCGGCATTCTCTATAAATGCATCTTTTAAGCCGTTGGAATAATCATCATCCTTGGCATATATAACGGCGGCTTTTGTCCAGCCTTTTTCCTTCGCAAACTGGGCAGCCATTTTGCCCTGATATGGATCAATAAAACAATTCCTGAAAATGGTGGAACCTTTTAAGGTTACGTCTTTATTAGTAGCTCCAGTTGCAAGAAGAAGCATATTGTCTTTGGAAGCCTGTTCGGCAACGGGAAGGGTAACGGAGGAAAAAAAGCTTCCCACGATAGCGCTGGGGCCTTCCTTCATCAGACTGTTGTAAGCATTAATAGCCTGCTTGGCATCACCCCCGTCATCTACTATTTTTCCGCCATTTACGATTTCAACCTTATAACCGGAATCACCGTCGTTGATTTCTTCAACTGCCATGGCAATGGCATTCTGTGCGCCTTCCCCATAAACAGCAGACCCGCCTGTGACAGGGCCGTACACGCCGATCTTAATGGTTTTCCCGTCTTCTCCTTCCGGAGCAGACGCCGCAGCCTGGGTGGACGATGCATCCTGGGTAGCCGATGAACTTACCGCAGCTGTACTGCCCCCTGCGGCACTCTGCTGTGCAGACGAACCGCAACCGGCAAGGAATGCTGCCGTCAATGCTGTAATAAGAGTTACGGGTAATAATCTTTTTTTCATAATCGCTTCCTCCTCAAACTATTATCATACAAGACGAAAATAAAGACGGAGCAAGGAGGCTTCCCTAAAATACGGGGAAAACCTCCTTGTTCTCCTTAAGAGACTTATTTGCTTTATGGACTTGGATCACAAACAAATATCCATAAGCAAAAGGAGCCGCAATCGTACTGTGTACGCTTGAGACTCCTTTGTTCTCTTGATTAATATGTTGGTAGGATTATAGCATTTGCATTTTTAAAATACAAGTGATTTTACCAGCTTTGTGTTTTTTATGGTCTTGACTTAATTTTCTTAATTATTCAGCCCATTTTGTAATTACAGCTATCACATGATTACATACAGTCCTTCATGGTCATGCCTGCACCGCATAAACCTTCAAAATCTTTGGTAAAGGCATTTACAGCCATGGTTACAGAGTCATTTTTAATCAGCCCCTCTATGACATCCGGAGATATCGTAGACGCGCCGACTCCATACTGGCAAAGTTCCAGTACCTGTTGAGAATTCTTAAAGCTGGCAGCCAGCACTTCTGTTTTTAATCCATTTTTCTTGAAAATATCGTGGATGTCCTTGGCTGTCCTCACGCCGTTTGCTCCAAGATTATCGATCCGGTTTACATACGGCGCCGCATAATCTGCTCCGGCTTTTCCTGCTAAAAATGCCTGCATCTGGGTGTAAATCGCCGTGGCTGTCACATTGGCCCCTTCCTTTTTCAGGTCTTTCATGGCTTTCAATCCTTCTTTTGTGGTAGGGATCTTCACAAAGGTATTCATTCCAAGCTCCTTTTGGATCCTGTGAGCTTCCTCAACCATTCCCTCCGCATCTGCTGCAACCACCTGCACATGAAGCTCTGCCTCCGGCCCAATAAATTCACGGATTTCCTTCAGGGTCTCAAAGGGCTGCTTTCCGTTTTTCGCCAGAATACTGGGATTGGTTGTAACACCATCTACTGCAAATGTGTCATATATCTCTTTAATTTTTTCAATACTTGCATCATCAATAATAAATTTCATGCCTCTGCTCCTCTCCCTCTCATGAATCCAAAATGATAATCTTTCCCCTTAAATTTGCTTACCTTGGGAAAAAACCGGAGTTTGAGGATGGCTCGTCTTTCACATATAAATGTGCTGTGTCCCCCATTCCTTTACATCGGAAATAAGCCTCACCCTCTATCCTCTCTTCTGTCTCCAGTGTCGTGACCGATGAAGGTGCCAGGAAAAAACCATGCCACAGCAATGGGGCCGGGATTCCAAGCAAATGGGACAGCATAACGCAGCTCACACCAAAATGGCAGAAAAGAACAATGGTATCGTCACTCCCCGGAATCGCCCGGTACATTCCGCCTTCTCTCTGATACCCATGTTTCTTTAATATTTCATCAAGCCCGGCAGCTACTTTTTCATATTCTTCTTTTACAGGCCCTGTTTTCATTCTTTCATTTTCAAACCATAGATCCCTGTCATAAAGCTCCTTTTGGTTTGTCCAGTAACCGGGCATAAAATCCCAGGGTATGGTTTTGGTTTCACCGGCCCCGTTATCAACCGGCGCATGGAATTCTCTGAGCCAGGGTAATATCTCTGCCTCGGCATGTAATGTTTGCAATGTTGCTTTAGCAGTATCCTTTGCTCTTCCAAGAGGTGAGCAGTAAAAAGCGGAAACTGATAGCTTACTGATCCGTTCGGAAAGCAAATCTGCCTCTTTCCAGCCTTTTTGTGTGAGAGAGTCAATGGAATAGTCTGGTTCCCCGTGCCTTATTAGAATTAGCTTCATACCTGTCCTCTTTTCTGTAGTAATAATAGTCCTTTTAATCATAGCATTTATTATAAACAAACACAATAAAACCAGGGGCTATTGCAAAATAGGTGATTATTCCTCTATTTTGCAACAGCCCCTGGCATTTTACATTAATACATCAATCAGTTCCCTGACAAGAGAACGAATCATCTCCGCACTGTTTAATTGATCCTCCGTATGCATCATCAGCAGGGAGGCTTTGATATCCTCACCGGCTGCCTCTCTCTGAATCAAATCTGCGTGAATTCTATGAGCCTCTGAGAAATAGGCATCGCCTTCCTCTAGTTTCTTAAAGGCTTCCTCCTTTGAACCGCTTTTCACACACTGAAGTGCCTCAAATGCGGCTGATTTTGCCATTCCCGCATTGCTGATCAGTGTAACTGCAGTCATTTCTAAATTTTCCATTATGTGTACTCCTTCATGCTCCTGTTTGCTTTACAAATTCAGTATTTTCAAGGCTTGATCTAAAATAGCAGCACCGTTCATGGTTCCATAACTTCTCATATCCATTACTTCTACTGGTATCTTGCCCTCTACCAGCTTGTCTACCTGAGGTTTCTGGAATTTTACCTGCGGCCCTAATAAAATAATATCTAATGTATCAATCAAGTCCTTGCACTCTGAAATCGGCCGGGCATTGATCTCTGCCTCCAGGCCTCGTTCCTTTGCGGCATCTCTCATTTTTTTAACAACCATACTTGTGGACATACCAGCATTACACACCAGTAATATATTCAACATAACGTAACCTCCTAAATATTATTAGCCATAGCAAATATCGTAACCTTCTGATAATTATGGATGACTTTGGAGTAGTTAAAAATAGTTCCGTTTGATAAATAAGCAATATCATTGATAATCAATGCCGGATCACCTTCCTTCAAGTGAAGCAGCCCAGCATCCTTTTTGCATAACTTATCGCTGGTAATATATTTATCAGCAAATGAGATATTCATCTTCAGCCCTTCCTGAATGTATTTATAAATCGAGCTTTCAATAATCTCCTTATTCAAATATGGGATAATGTCTTTATTGTAATAAGTATATTCGACTGAATAATAAAAACCATCCACAATCCGCAGGCGTTCAATATAATGCAGCGGCGTACCGACCGCACATTTCATCTGATCCGCCAGCTTCTCATCCGCCTGGATCTCTTTAAATTCAAGGCATTGGGTGCGTATATCCTTGTCCCCGTAACGGCTGGACAAGCCTCGCTGCAGCGCCAGTGTAAGATAATCACTTCGGTCATGGTTTCTGACAAACATCCCGCTCCCCTGTAATTGATAAACCACTCCATAATTGCACAGGATGTCAACCGCATTGCGAATTGTTGCCTTGCTGACTCCAAATCGTTCAACCAGCTGTTCCTCTGTCGGAAGTTTTCCGACAGAGTTATATAATCCTTCTTCAATTTCCTTAAGTAATATGTTCGCTATTTTTTTATATTTTACCATGTTGATTCCCTCAATTAACTTTCTTTTTCCTTACTATCTAAAATACTATATAATACCATTAATTTCAAGCAAGGGAACATGATATACCAACTGGTTTATTTATTTCTCTTCTTTCAAAAACAGATCATCCTGCATTTTTACAAATGGTAAATATACAATTACAGAATAGACAAGTATCACAAGCTGCGTGATTGCCCCCCGAATACCTCCCAGCAAAAATCCTCCGATGATCGGCGGTGTTGTCCACGGCAGTATCAAACCGCCGAAGGGCTGCATAAATCCGAAGCGGATGGCACAATACGTGATAATTACCGCACCGACCGGAACCAGAATAAACGGAACCAGCATGATCGGGTTTAACACAATTGGAAGACCAAAAATCACCGGTTCATTTACATTAAACAGTCCTGGTATAAAAGACATCCGGCATATGCTTTTCATCTGCTGGGAACGTGCCACGATAAACGCGGCAATAATCAGTCCAAGAGTAATTCCGGTTCCTCCAAACTTTGCAAAGTTTTCAGTGAACTGCTTGGTGATGATCTTTGCATTTTCATTGACAACCAGAGCCTGACCGGCATCCAAAATCGCCTGATTGGACATAGCATTGGCAAGAAGCAAGGAAGATACGATTCCATTGACAATATTCGGTCCGTGCATGCCAACCCAGAACAGCAGTGACATCAGTAAAATGATGATAAGTCCGCCTGGAAGGGTGTCTGATAAGGACTGCAGCGGTGCCTGGATTACTTTAAAAATAATCTCTGTCAGTGATAACCCGGCAAACATTTTGCAGATCTGATAGGCGGCCATGGAAATCAGCATGATAACGAAACCAGGAATTAATGCTGCAAATGCATTGCTGACACCTTCCGGAACACCATCTGGCATTTTGAAAACAATTTTTCTTTTAATAAAAAAGGTAAAGATCCTGGGCATCGTGATTCCGATGATAATCGCTGAGATTACCCCGTTTCCATTAACCCACGCTTTTGGAATTACTCCGTTTACTACATCACCATTCTGTGAAACAACTGATGAATTTGTAATAATCAAAAAGGATACAAGACAAAGCAGGCTGCAGGAAATCGCATCCACACCTTCGTTTTTGGCAAAGGTATAAGAAATGCCGAGAACCGCGATAATCGCCATAATGTCAAAGGTACAGGCGGAAACCTGCTTTAAGCCAATATTCCAGCTCTCACCGAAGATGTTTGTCATAATTCCGGCCCAATTGCTGATTGGGAAATTGGCAATCAACAAAAAGATGGAACCAACCAAGGTGATCGGCATGATGTACATGGCACCGTCTTTTAAAGCCATTACTGTTTTAAAGTTGGAAAACACCACCAGTTTTTCAGTAAACTTATCTAAGAATTTATTCATTGTAACTCCCTCCCTATAATGCTTCTCCTCTGGAAGCGATCACTTGCTGATACCAATAAAATGACGCTTTTTTCTTTCGTTCCAGGTTATTCTCATGATCCACATAAATAAAACCGTATTGCTTTTCATATCCATTCAACCAGCTGAGTAAATCAATTACTGACCATGCGAAATATCCCTTTAAATGAATTCCTTCTGCAATGGCTTTTTTTACCACAGCCAGATGTTCCTCGATGTATTTAATTCGTGGAATGTCCATGATCTCTCCCTCGATTACTGGATCCACATCTCCAAGGCCATTCTCAGTTATATAGAGTTTTATATCACCATAATTTTCCTTCAGCTGCTTAAGCCCACTTAAGAAACCTTCCGGTGAAACTTCCCATCCCCATTTGGTATATCGCCCATCATCCAGTTTAACCGTCTGATAAACTCCGTCAAAAGAGACCTGTCCAACACCACCGGTACTTGCAACCCTTGACAAATCCGCATCCGACTCACCTTCGATCAAGATAACCCGTTTCGGCTGATAATAATTCAGCCCCATAAAATCATTGAATGGGACAGCTTTACGGAGCAGTTCCTGTTCCTCCTCCGTGATTTCAAACATCACCTGACGCTCTTTTAAAATATCAAGGCAGTACTGGGGGTACTCCCCTTTTAATACCGGGTCATAGAAGAACGCCGTTTCAAAATAGTTGGCATGTACAGCTGCCTTTTTGCTGCTCTCCCGCTCATCGGCAGGAAAAGCCGGTGCCAACACATGAGTAATTCCAATTTCCCCGTATTGTTTAAGCGACTTATATAATAACACTGTCTTTGCATGGCTGACCATAACATTATGGATTGCCTGAAAAAATTTCTCCTGGCACTGTCTTATTCCCGGCGGATGAGCCCCGGTCATATACCCAAGCCTGGTAAAAACAATGGTTTCATTAAACGTAATCCAATGCTTTACCCTATCCCCGAAAGCCTGAAAGCAGACTTCTGCATACCGAAGAAACGCATCAATGGTTCCCTTGCTGCACCAGCCGCCCTGCTCTTCAAGATACTGTGGAAGATCCCAGTGATACAGTGTTACAAATGGAACGATACCATAAGACAGACATTCATCAATCAACTGATTGTAGAAATCGAGTCCTTTCTGATTTACCTTACCGTCATTGTTAGGAAAAATTCTTGTCCAGGAAACCGAAAAACGATAAGATTCCAATCCCATCTCTGCCATCAGCTTTATATCTTCCTTAAACCGATGATAGTGATCTACGGCAACATCACCGTTTGTTCCGTTTAAAGTCTTGCCATCTATTTTCGAAAAAACGTCCCAGTTTGATAATCCTTTGCCATCTTCGTCGAAAGCCCCTTCTACCTGATAAGCCGCTGATGCCGCACCAAATAGAAAATCTTCCGGAAATTTCATATTGTGTCCTCCTAAATCATTATTACTTTTTAAATTCATACGTATGATTCTGAATTATAACAATCATTTTGTTTGATGTCAAGTTTATCTTTTCTGCCAGAATAAGAATTTATGAATAATAAACAAAACCCTGATGGTTGAACACAGAAAAAAAGACTGTGTATAACCATCAGGGTATTTTGTTGTATCAGTCAAGTATATTCGCAATCCGCTTCGCTACTGCCTTTCTAACGATTCCACTACCTGATCCACAAACCCGCAGCTGCGAAGTGTTCTTTCCGCTGTCATAACCGGGCTTTCTGTTAGGCCCTGTCTGATACATGCTTCCGCATGTGCCACTTCATATTTCATTTCAAAATCAACCGTTCTCTCAATCAGCTCAACACCCTGGTCGGTATGTATTTCACAGCGGTCCGCCTTCCAGTATTCATTGGTCTTTATAAACCCATTTTCAAAATAAAAAACAGCAAAACTTTCTGCCGGTGCCCGCATAGAAATACGGCTGCTGATCAGAACATCATCCATTTTAATATTAAAACTGACAGAGTCCTGGACTCCTGTCTCCCCTCTGGTCCCCAGTGCCTGCACGATTACATCGGCAGGCTCCAGCAGATAATCAAGATATTCAAAGGTATAGGAAGCACTTCCATAAACAACTCCACCCTGATCCTTTTCATGCATCCAGGAAGCCTTTGGGCTTTGAAAGGAGGCACTCATATTCACTTGATGGAGTTTTCCTAACATTCCTGAATCAATATATGTTTTAACTAAATCAGTGACAGGAAGAAAAAGGCTCTTTTGCATCTCCATTACAAACAATCCTTTTTCCTTCGCCAGCTGAAAGATTTCTTTTGCCTGCGGTTTTGACAGCGTAAACGGTTTCTCGCAAAGCACGTGCTTTCCATAACTTAAAGCTTGCTTCATTTCATGAAAATGCTCCCGGTTTATTGTGGTGATATACACAGCCGTAATCTCCGGGTCCTGATATAGTTCTTCGTAAGAGCCATAAGCCTTTTCGATATTGTTTTCCTGGCAGAATGCCCTGGCTCTGTCAAGTGACCTTGACGCCACCGCAATCACCGATCCTCCATTGGCCTTTACTGCACCGATAAACCGTTTTCCGATGGCCGCCGTTGATATAATTCCATAATTTATTTTCATAGTATGCCCCCGTGGATTCATTAATTTTTAGCCTCCAGCCCTCGTCCACTTCTTCGTAACAAGTTGGCCCGAAACTGTAGCCACACTCTGTATATTGTTGCAGGCTATCAGGCAAAAATCTCTTTTTAAAACTTTGTCTGACACTCGCTGCATTCATTGTCATGCATTGAGATAATACCGCCGCAAGTAGGACAGGTGTACTTTTCTTTTTGTTGCCTCATAAATTCGGTTAAACCATGTTCTTTTACAAGCAAACTATTCTCGATTAGGCTTGCACCATATCGGGTGTTATAGCTTTTTTCAAGTCTTTTCATTTGCTTGCAGGGATAGTTAGTACACTCATAGCAATAGGAAAATCCTTTTGTCTTTACACAATCTTTTATCTTGCACTTGCTGCAATGATCCGGTTTTCCGTCATCACTCTTCAAGCATCCGTTACACGGCTTTTTGTGGTAGCAATGTTTATAACAAACCATGCAATTCATTCCGCAAGGAGCAAACATCGTTGTTTCAATATCTTCTTTCGGCATTATCATAGAGGTTCCCTCCCTCGTACTTTTACTCCACTTGCGCCGTGTACTAAGAATGTAAACATCCTTTTTCTGCTGACAGTGCTTTTAAAACCCAATCGGTCGAATAGTTATCAGCCTCAGCTGGGTATTTATAATCCAATTTTTCTGCAATTACTACAGCTATTGACCTGAATAAATCCATAGTTGCTAACAGTGAATTTTTAATGTCATTTCTTTCATAATGAGCGTAGCAGTCCGAAAGTTTTTGAATGATCCAATCTTCCGCCCATTCCTCGATGAAACGGCCATTGTGCCAAGTGTTATATTTCAGCCCATTGAAAGCGTGGGCATGGCACTCAATAATGGTTAATAGTTTCCACATCATATAGTTATCAACACATGATTTCGCCGTCCATAATTCACCACGCATTAATTTCTTTGCTGTCCAGACGGCATGATACCAAAAATCGTTTACCACATTGCTAAATTCATGTTCCGATAATAGAGTGTAAAGCGAATTTTCTACAGAAGGTGGTGGTAATGTATCTTCAATGCCAATCTTATCAATTAAAATGCGATAGCCACTTTTCAATATGCCAATCTCACCGCTTTTTACAGCGTTTTCCAATTGGCTCTTTGAAAGAATAACAAAATCAACGTCAAGTGCATCATCAAAAAGTATCCTTCTTTCTTTCGCGCCGCCAATTGTATTCTCAATAAAAGAAATATGGAAACGCCCAATCTGCTCAAGCCATTGATTGGATTGCAGGAAAATGTCTGGATTATCGACGATCATAACAATATCAAGATCGGAAAACTCGTCTGCCGGGTGGTCATTTCTAGTCCAGGAACCAATAATCATTGCTGCATATAATCCGTCATATTTATTTCCCCAGAGTACAAAGTTGTTAATGATATTTTCATACCGATTCATACTTATCCCCTCTCACTTTTGCTCCGTTCAACACATTCACATCCGGTGTTTACTCTTGTCCTCATTCTACCACAATCAGGAAATATCTGCCATTCTATTGTGGAAACTATTAACCGGAGCAGATCAAGCAGACTTCCATTTGCCTGGACGATTGGGACAGCAAGAGGTATCAAGATTTCACTTATAACGCATTTTCTTCAGAAATAATCTGACCGCCTTTGCTTCATCTTCCGGAACGCTTCCACCCCTTCCGATCCGGTCGCAAAGTCCAAGGAGAGCAACTTCACCGATATCGGTCTCCCGCTTCAGGCCATCAACATCTCCAAAAGGAAGCCCGTCTGTCACATACAAAATGTGCATATGATAACGGACCAGTTTTGCGACTTCCCTGATCCACTTGGCATCAGTGGAAAAACAGGACAAAAAGTCTTCTGTGAGATGTTCTCCCTCAGCATCATGGTTATATGCGGTAATTTTCTCCTTTCGGATTTTCGTCACTGCCGGTTTGCCGATATCATGAAGCAGTGCCGCCCACATCAAAGTCCTGGCATCTTTACTCTTCGCCTTCTGTTCTGCTGCCTGATCCACTACCATCATCGTATGATTCCATACGCTTCCTTCCGGATGAAACCGTTTTGACTGCGGGGTTTCTTTCATCTTGCCAAGCATGGAAAACGGGTAATCCAAAAACCATGGTTCCCTGCTGATTTGACCCAGATATTCCGATGGACGTTCATCATGGAGCAAATGATGATCCATCTGCCGGAATAGTTCTTCCTCATTTTTATTTTCTTCTGCCATAACATCTTCCTTTCTGCCGATTGATTACTATTGAAATATCCAATTTGCGCTGGTATTTATTATTTCAAATATTCACTAAAATAAACAACAAACGGCGATCAGCTACATAAGATGGTAGCTGACCGCCGTTTTGTCACATTTCTTGCTATTATACTTTTTGTTCCACAAAATGATCCGCATACTTATCCCAATACTCCATATACGTTCTATTATCTTTTCCATCAAAATTAAGCTGATACATTCGAAAGGTTACAGAAATATCTTTTGGCTGCCACTGTTCCACATATGAATATTTGTAGACCATGCCAAGTTTTTTCATTACTTCGCCGCTTCGAGAATTATTTACATCATGGGTGGCTGTAATATAAGGATATCCTGCATCTTTGACTTTTTTTACTACCGCCTTTGCCGCTTCCGTGACGATCCTCTTATGCCAGAATTCCTTTTTTAGCCCATAACCAAAATCGTGGCTTTCGCTTTCACTCAAACAAACATATCCAATCGGCTTGTTATCTTCTTTCAGGCAGATTGCATACCGATAGGCACTAGGATTGCTATCATATGCAAAGTATCTATCTTTTAAAAATGTCATTGCCTCCTCAGTAGTTTTGAGCGGAAACCAAGGTAGAAAAGCATTCACTTCCTTATCACTCATAATTTCTAAAAAATCATTAACATCTTCTGGAGTGAATTTTCGTAAAATTAGCCTTTGTGTTTCTATAACCGGTGTGTTTTCATTAACCATCTGAATCCTCCACTCAAATATCTCTTTTTCTACAATCAAAGTATCATAGTCATAAAAAGCGGTTCTCTTTACTCATTTTACTATATTGGCACAAACATTACAATTCTACTTAAGACAGTCTGTCTAGAGATATCCATTGTTTTTATTCATTTCATAGCCTGAAAGCATCAAATAGAAAATCCCCCTTGTATACTTGGTCGGTATCGGGGGATTTCTATCTTCTTATTGGCCAACCCCTTGTATTGGGGCGGTTGTTCTTTTTGTAATTCTTATATAGCATATCTGCAAACTGGATTCAAGAAAGATTTACTCTAGGAGTAATAAAAGCGTACTGGCTCAATGAGTTTAATCGGAAATTTCTCGGATATAAATTTCATTCATTTTCTTTCTCATCCTCAGAAATTCCTCATTGTTCCGACTGGGATGGATCCTGTTCGTCAAAAGAACAAATCCTTTTCTGCCCTTCAAATCCATCAAAATTGAAGTACCAGTAAAACCGGTATGATAAAGCGTATCCCTTCCATACTCCTTACTCCAGCCCAGAGTGCGTTCAAACTTTATAGTGCTGCAAAGCTTTTCAAACGTCTCTTCTCCAAATAAAAGCCGGGAATGTTCCAGATAGGCTTTAACAAATTTCACCACATCTTCCAATGTAGAAAACAAACCGGCGCTGCCGCACTGTCCTAACAGATAAGCCTTTGAGTCATGAACTTCTCCGCAGATACAGCCTCTTTGCTCCGTGCATTCCGTCGGGATGCATCGCTTCCTGCTTTCCTGAACCAGATAGGAGGTATCCATCATCCCAAGTGGGTTAAAAATATGCTCCCGGAAGGTCTCCTCAAGAGTCGTTTCGTCCAGATTCTCAATGATCTTTCCCAGCAGGATAAAACCCACATCCGAATATAGGAAGCTTTCCCCGGCTTCTCTCTCCCTTGGTGTGGTATAGAGATATTCCAGTAAATTTTCCCTGTCCCAGCTTTCTTTGTTCCGGATCTCAGCAGGAAGGCCGCTTGAATGAAGCAGCAGATGTTCTACCGTGACATCCCCATAGGAAAACCGGTTCAGGATCTCTTTTACCGGAGTAGAAAGACTTATCACTCCTTTTTCCAACAGTTGAAGGATCCGGGTAGTTGTTCCAATCACCTTAGTCAGGGAAGCAAGATCATAATACATACCTGCTTCCACATTCTGGTCACAATAGGGAACCACCGCCCCTTGCTTTCCGGCATACTTTAGGCGGATTCCCTGATCACTGACAAATCCCCAGCTGGCTCCCCAGATCACCTGGTCCCGAACAAGCTGCTCTGCCATTTCATCCAAAACCGTCTCATTTTTATCATTCCAGGCTTTTATCATCTGACTAAACTCCGTTTTTCACAGCCGCAATGGCTTCCCTCACCTGACCGCCGGATTCTAAAAGGGCTTCCCTGGCCTGATCTTTGCTGCAGCTGCATTCAATCATCACGATGGCAGCAGCCACATCCTTATCGGCCTCATAAAGCACTTTGAGAGCCAGCTCTTCTTTCGCACCTGTTAGTTCTATGATCATCTTTACCGCCCGCTTCACAAGCTTTTCGTTGGTGGGCTGCACATGAACCATATAGTTCCGAAATACCTTTCCAAGCCTTATCATGGCCCCGGTGGAAAGCATATTTACTACCATTTTCTGAGCAGTTCCTGCCTTCATTCTGGTGGATCCGTTGATTACCTCTGGTCCCACTACAGGGGCAATGGATATATCCGCGATCTTTGCCATGGCGCTGTCCTGATTGCAGGTCACGGAAATGGTAAAGGCACCTGTCTGTTTTCCGAATTCCAGGGCCGCCTTTGTGTAAGGAGTCCTTCCACTGGCAGCAATGCCGATCACACAATCATCGGCCGTAAGCTTCACCCGTTTTAAGTCCTCCACTGCCAGTTCTTCCGAGTCTTCTGCCCCCTCCACCGCTGTGTACATGGCCTCATCACCACCTGCAAGAAGGCCAAAGGCCCGGGTCGGTGATACGCTGTAAGTGGGGGTCAGTTCCACCGCATCCAGAGTACCCATACGGCCGGACGATCCTGCACCGCAGTAAATGATCCTTCCGCCTTTTTTAAAACGCTCTACAATTGACTCCACTGCTTCCGCGATTTGGGGAAGTACCTTTTCTATGGCTTCCGCCACCTTTTTGTCTTCATTATTTATTAATGTAACGATATCCAATGATTCCAGCCTGTCAATGTTCCGGGTAGCTTCATTGATTGATTCCGTTGTAAGCTTTTCTATATTGCACATAAAACTCCTCTATTTTTTTATTTTCAGCCCTGCTACCATCTTTCTGGTTTTGATCAGTTCCACTTCATAATGCTCTAAATTTTCCTGAATTACTCCCATATAAAGAAGATCTGCCATCATAATGGAGGTATGAAGAGAGGTAAACGCACCGATCCGCATGACCTTTTCGTTGTCCGGCACATGGAGGCATATATCTGCAATATCCTGAAGGGGAGAATCCCTTCTTCTGGTAACCGCTATGATCGATGCTCCCTGTTTTTCTGCAATCCCGCAGGCATAAAGAACTTCCTGAGACTGCCCGCTGTAGGAAAATGCGATCACTACATCCCGTTTATCAATGTAGTTGAAAAATTCCACCATCATATTGATATCCTGGTAAAAATTCGCATTTAAATCGGCCCGCTTCAGTTTATGGAACAGATCATAAGCAGGCAGCGAGGAACTTCCGATCCCCACCAGATAAATGCGCCGGGCTTTCTTTATTTTGTTGATAGCTTTTTTTAATGCATCTTTATTCAGCTGATAGAAAAAATCCTGAAATGCCGCATCCACCAGGGCATCCATTTTTCGGCACAGCGTATCTAAGTCATCTTCTTTGGAAATAATGGGGTCTACCATATCTTCCTTATCATTTTGGGCATCGGTTGCAGCAAGTGCCAATTTAAAACCTTCCAACCCATCAAAGCCAAGTTTTTGAACATAACGGATCACAGAGGCGGAAGATACCCCGCTTTTTCCTGCAATATCCACTGCCGTCATCCCAAGACAGTTTTTGGTGTCTGACAATACAAAATCTGAGAGTTTCTTTTCTGCCTTACTCATTTCATTGTATTGTTCCCTTATCTTCAACCGTACTGATTCCATTCCGCCTCCTCCTGAATCCGATTAATTTTACAGCATGTTTACGATTGACTGGTCCGACTCATTGGGCAGCATCTGAGCCGTAACACTTACTCCAAGCTGTATCATTTCCCGGATATCTTTTTCATCGTCTTCTGTCAGATTCACTGATTTTTTAATGGGTCTGCTTCCTTCTCTTTTTGCCACATTTCCCACATTAAAAGCCTTGATCGGAACTTCAGAACGGATCAGCGTTGCCATATCCGTTACATTCTTTGTTATAAGAAAAACCTTATCCTCTTCGTAAGCCTTTTCTGCAAATTTTTCAGCAGCCCGTTTTAAAGACAGGATGGAAAGCTTTACTCCCGCCGGTTTTGCCATCTTAAGGCCTGCAATAATCAGTTCATCTTTTACCGCTTCGTCGTTAACCACAATGATTCGGGAAGCTCCTACGGTATTGGTCCAAACCATAGCCACCTGACCATGAATCAGTCTCTCATCTACTCTCGCATGAACAATTGCCATGAATCTTTCTCCTTTTCTTCTTCCTATTCTTCCAGTTCACATGCATCATCCGATATATGAAAATACGTCATATGCTGTTTTCCCATCTCCAGGGAGGCATCTAGAAGCTCTCGGATATCTGAAATCATTCCCCTGGACATGTAGGCATGAAGGACCAGAGGAAGGTTGATGCCTCCGATTACCTCCATATTTTCATGGATACCGGACATTTTCAGTCTGGAAGCCATATTAAAGGGCGAACCTCCCGTCAGATCCGCAAGTACTGCCACCGCTTCACAGTCTTTAAGCCTCCGTATCCCTTCCTTCAGCTTTTCTGTCAGAAGTTCCGTGGAATCCTCCGCTTTAAAATCAACAGCTTCATAATATTCCGTCTCTCCAGCCAGCAGCTTTAACCCGCTGGTTAAACCAGAGGCAAATTCACCATGGCCGGTTACTATGATTCCAATCATACCACTATTTCCTTTCCTGTTACAACTTCCTTTTTCTAAAATAAACCAGCCACAAAGGTCAGCATAGATTGCAGATTGCCAAGTACCATACCCAAACCGATGAGAATAAAAATCAATTTTGTAGAATTCACCTTTTTCTTCCCAAGGAGCCAGTATGAAAATACGACGATACCAAGAGGAAGCAGGGAAGGCATGATTTTATCCAGCATATCCTGAAGGGCAAAGGTTACTTCTCCCATGGTAAACTGCAGATCCGTACGGTATTTGATTACAGAAGGGATCAGTGCCCCTACCACAGTCAGTCCCAGGATGCTGGCCGCCTCTGTAATAGGAGAAATTTTATCCGCAAACCCGGTTGCAAGCTTTCGTCCGGACTGATAGCCGATGCTGGTAAATTTATATCGTATCCATAATACCCCGGCACATGCAATGAGAGGTATGATAAGTCCAATGGGATTCCCCTGCATGGCGATATAGGACGCAATGGAGAACACGATGGCCCGGTAAATGGCGATGAACAACGTATCACCAACTCCTGCAAACGGTCCCATAAGTCCGGTCTTTAAACCGGTAATGGCCTCCTCCGCCTCAATTCCCAGTTCTTCCTCCAGCGCCATATCAGCACCGACGATCAGATGAGACATTGCCGGTGTTGTGTTAAAATAACCCAGGTGCATCTTCAGTGCACGTTTCATCTTCTCGGGATCATTGGAGTACAGCCGCTTTAAAACCGGCATGATGACATAGGCATATCCAAGGCCCTGCATCTTTTCATAATTCCAGCCAAACTGTAAAGTAAACAGATTACGCAGATATACTTTATTGATATCGCTTTTTTCCAATTTCACGCTTCCTGTCTGGTTTTTGTCAGCCATCGATTTCTACCTCCTCATCATCCAAAGTCTGCACTGCCACCCGCTCTCTAACTCTTGAAAGATGAAGAGCAGCCAGTGCCAGGCCGATCAATGCGGCCGCCATAACGGTAAACGTAGCGCCTCCAAAGGCAATCAGCACGAATCCGATGATAAAATACGGATAGTATTTTTTAATGGGCAGATAGCGCATCAGTATGGCCATACCCATTGCAGGAAGAATAGCACCCGCGGTTTTAAGTCCTGTCATAAACCAGGCCGGGATAATGGCATTTACTCCATTCACCACTGCCTCTCCAAAAATCAGTCCCAATGCAACCGGAATCACCCTGGAAAGGACCCAGGGCAGCAGTCCCAGTAAATTTGCCCGCTCCACTCCTTTGTAATCCGCATTTTCCGCACAGCGGTCTGCGTAATGCTGAAAGAATGAGTTGGTCATCCTTCCCAGAATGTCCATCTGAGTTAACAGCAATCCGATGGGAATAGCCAGACCGATTCCATATTCTGCCCCCTGTCCGGAAATAATTGCATAAGCGGTACCCATAATTGCTCCTGATAAATAATCCGGAACCGTGGCACCTCCATAAGTAGCAACGCCCAATGTCATGAGCTGCAATGTCGCACCAACAATCAGACCTGTTGGCAAATCCCCCAATAATGCCCCGGTAATTACAGCCGCAAATAACGGGGTATACAATCCGCATTGAATGGAAATCTGATCAACCACAGCAACCACGGTATACAGAATCAATGCAATAACAACCAACAAAGAAACTCCCTGCATGTTTTACCTCCTTTTCCTGCCTCTTGCCTATTCACTATATAGGCAATGTGTATGACTTTTCATAGTATAAGCGCTTATATTTAGTATTATAGCATGTATGTAACCATTTTACAATATGGTAATTAAAATAGTTTTAAATGTAATAGCATTACATTATTTGATAAAGTAATATGTTATTTAAAGAAATAAAAGGCCTTATTTAAGTGTTTTTTGGGGAGGAGGATAAACCAAAATATGATTGGCACCACTATGTAAAAAGTCAAAAAACAAAGTACCGACCGTCCGGGCCAATACCTTGTTTTTTTGTTTAACCGTCAAGTTGAAATAAAATGATTCTTGATTGTATCTAACCGATCAAGAATTAGATGTTTCAAGCTAACAGGGCTAATTGAGATGATCCTTTCACCATAAATCGTGAAATAATCTGCGATAAACGGTTCTTCCCCTTTGTTATAAAAACCTCTTATATAATATCTCCCATTTTCCTGAAACAGCTCCATAGATGGATAATGCTCTTTATAGAAAACATCCACGCCTTTGGCATTAACACCAACCTCAAAGTCAATGGAATCATGATCCCGAAACATTTCTTTCGGAGAAATAAGAAATTCAGAGAGCGGTTTTGCTATATATTTATTACAGGGCCGTACAGAATGAATTTTATCACAGCGGAACACTTGCGGCTTTTCCGTTTGAAAATTGTATGCCGTTGCATACCACTGTCCATAGGCAGAGGTTATATCAAAGAACTGAACATAATACTGCTTTTCCATCTCCCCCTTCGTATAGTGGATTTCACACACATTTTCATCAACCGCCATTTGCAGTATATCTTGCAGGCAGTTGCATTCATTCTTGCTTTTATAACTCCCCAAACTAAAAATCAATTCCATCTTACGTAGTTTATTGACTCGTTCTTCTGATATACACCCTTCAAATTTTTGCTTTAGCTTTTGTACGTTCAAGTGAAAAGGCGTCGATTGATAAGCGTTAAGTGTCTGCATGGCAAAATACAACGCGTGAACCTCGTCAATCGAAAATACAATAGGGGATAATAAGCGATTGGGAAGTATACCGTAATATCCGTTCCGCCCAGACTTCGAATAAATCGGCATGCCGATTTCTTCTAAGGACTGGATATCCCGAAGTGCTGTACTTTTAGAAATAGAATATCTGTCCATAATGCTTTTGAGACTGAAAAACTTTTTATCGTTTAAGTATATCATCATATCATTCAGCCGTTCTGATTTTTTCATGGATTTTTCCTCTTTCTAAGTTAAGCGGATATTCGCAATCCGCATTGGAACTTATTTAATTCGGTTAAATGGTTTCACAAAATGAAACCATTATACATTATACTGCAAACACAGCAATAAATAAAGCAAAGGAGAATTAAATTATGAATGCAAAACAAGAATTCACCCGACTGATCAATACACAAACTGAAATTGCTTTGGCTACTTGTACTGACGGCCAGCCCAGTGTGAGGATCGTAAACTTCTGCTTTGACGAAGCCGCCAAAGTGATGCTCTTTACCACGTTTGGGGATAATGAGAAAGTAAAGGAATTAGAATGCAATAATAAGGTATCATTTACAACCATTCCCCACTCAGGCAATGAGCATATTAAGGCGAAAGGCACGGCTAAAAAAAGCAGCAGAACGATATATGATGTAGCGGAACATTTCATAAAAAAAATTCCAGGTTACAAAGATATGATAGAACAGGCTGGAGATTACTTAATACTCTATGAAATTTCTTTTGAATCAGCCGTTGTCACCTTAGATTTTGAGAACATAGAAACATACGACTTAGCTGACTGATCGTAAGCTTAAATTATAGAAAGAATGGCATAGCCTTTACGCTGTGCCATTCTTTCTATATTATAATGCCTGATACTTTCCTTAATCTTACAGTTCTTCTCCGTTGGTTTCTATCACTTTTTTATACCAATGGAAGGAATCTTTCCTGATTCGGTTTAATGTACCATTTCCTTCGTCATCCTGATCCACATAGATGAAGCCATAGCGTTTCGTCATTTCTGATGTCCCGCAGCTGATTAAATCAATACAGCCCCACGTCGTATAACCAATTAAGTCGACACCGTCTGTTACTGCCTCCTTCATCTGCTTTACGTGCTCACGGATATAGTCAATCCGGTAATCATCATGAATGCTTCCATCCGCTTCCATCTTATCCCTGGCTCCCAGTCCATTTTCAACCAGGAACAGGGGCTTTTTATAACGGTCATACATTTTATTCAATGTAATGCGAAGCCCGATGGGATCAATGGGCCACCCCCACTCCGTCAGCTTTAAATAAGGATTCTTGATCGGACTGTCCAGTTTTCCAGCCAGTTCATTTGCATCCGGCCTGTCCTCTGTAACATGGGTCATGTAATAGCTGAATGCGATGAAATCCACCGTATAATCCCTGATGATTTTAAAATCTTCCGGTTCTGTTTCCAATTTTATGTTTTTTTCATTGAAATACCGTGACATGTAGGAAGGATATTCTCCTCTTGCCTGTACCTCCGGATAAAAGAGGTTGATTTGATCAGCCTTTAATGCCTGCAGCTGGTCCTCCGGCTTACAGGTTTTTGCATAGGACTCGATCCGGTTGATCATACAGCCGATTTTTGCATCAGGCATAATTTCTCTTCCCGCCTTCACGGCCAGGGAACTGGCTACAAACTGGTAATGAGATGCCTGGTAGGCAGCCTCTTCTAAGTGATCCACTCTGTCAGGAAAACTTCCTGCCCCTGTGTACAGGCTATTTAAGTTCATATTCATTTCATTAAATGTGATCCAGTATTTTACGTCATTCTTGTATCGTTTGAAGCATGCGGTTGCAAACCGGACGAAACAGTCAATCAGCTCCCGGCTCTGCCAGCCGTTGTACTTTTCTGACAGATCGATAGGCATTTCATAATGGGATAATGTAATAAGAGGCTCTATGTTATATTTTTTCAGCTCAGCAATCACTTTATCATAAAAAGCAAATCCGGCTTCATTAGGCTCGGTTTCCAAACCCGTAGGAAAAATTCTTACCCAGGAAATGGAGAACCGGAACACCTTAAATCCCATTTCCGCAAACAATGCGATATCCTCCGCATAACGATGGTAGAAATCGATTCCCCAGCGCTTGGGAAATTTATATTTTTCCTCATTGGCCTGGTACTCTTCCAGTTCCTTTGAGGTGACATTGAACGTAAAATTATTTACTTCTCCTGTTGCGTAGGGATCTTTATAGGCTGCATAATCCGATGTGGACATCCCTTTTCCATCTTCTTTATAGGCTCCTTCGATCTGATTGGCAGCGGTTGCCCCGCCCCATAAAAAACCATCTGGAAATCCGTAGTTTACTTCCTGTCTCATAATTATTCTCCTTTTTTGAATCATATTTGAATTGATAGGAACAGCTTATTTTATATTGAAATGTTACTGGAATACGATCAGTACTTCACTGGTTCCCGCCTGCGCCATATCCATAGGGAAATCCATTACATTCACATATTCATCTGAGTTTGTTACAATTACGGGGGTGATGGGATTTAAATGATTCTCCTTGATGAAATCTAAGTCCACCTTCATCAAAGGCGCTCCCTTCTCTACCCACTGATCTTCTTTTACAAGGACTTCAAAACCCTTTCCCTGGAGATTTACCGTATCTATCCCGATATGAATCACTACGTTTACTCCACGGTCAGAGATCAGACCGATGGCATGCTTTGTAGGTGCAATCATTTTTACCTGTCCTTGAAAGGGTGCTTTTACGATCCCCTCATCTGGAATAATAGCAATCCCTTTGCCAAGGATTCCTTCCGCAAACATCTTGTCAGGAACTTTAGCAAGTCCTACCGCTTTTCCAGTCATGGGAGCAGCAACCGGTATCTTTATCATCTGCCCTTCATGATCCTGGGAAATTTTATCTGCCCCCTTCTCCTCTGCCTTTTCCTTTCCTTCCAGAGGAAGAATTACCGTTATGATAAAAGCAGTGAGAAAGGAAGCAGCAACACCGATACACGCCCAAATAAAGTTGTTTAACTCCCCTTCTTTTAAGTAAGTAGGCAAAGCGGTAATTCCCGGAATGCCGAAAGCATAAGCCTTAACATGAAAGATGCCGTAAATAGCTCCTCCCACTGCTCCGCCTGCCAATGCTGCATAAAAAGGCTTCTTATATTTTAAGTTCACCCCATATATGGCAGGTTCCGTTATGCCAAACAAAGCGGAAAGTGCACTGGAAAATGCAATGGATTTCATTTTCTTATCCTTTATTTTAAAAGCAGCACCGAGAACAGCGCCGCACTGGCTCATATTGCTAACAATACTCATGGGAAGCAGTAAAATATCGTAGCCAACACCGCCCAGCCCGTCAAAGGTAGACGGGAAAAATGCATAATGCATGCCGGTTATTACGATGACCGACATAAGCCCTCCCATCAATAGGCCGGCCACAGGGCCCGCTACTCCAAACAGGGAGATGAAAAAGGCTGCCACATATTTGCCTACATAACTTCCCAAAGGTGCGATGAATACAAGAACCACTGGGGCTGTAATCAGAAGGGAAGCCATTGGCGTCACGATCAGTTTTAAAAAGCTCGGTACAAAACGGTCTATAAATTTATATACGATGCTCAGTAACAGGACACCCAAAATAATGGGGATCACCGTGGAATTGTAATCCATGACAGGAATATTCAGAAACAGGAATTTCACCGTACTGATCCCCTGTCCGCTTAAACTCACAAATGCAGGATACATGATGATTCCGGCAAGAGTCGCAGCCAGATGTTCATTCACTCCAAATTTCTTTCCCGCTGAAAAGGCAACCAGAAATGGAAGGAAGTAATAGGTGGCATTAGAAATCATATCTAAAACAAAATAATTGTCTGATTCCGGATTCAGCACTTTAAGAAATATCAGCAGCGCCAGGATCCCTTTTATAATTCCGGCTCCGGTTATTGCAGGTAAAATGGGATTGAAAATACCTGAGATCACACCAAACACTACGTTGATCGGATTTTCTCTTTTCTTAACCTTCTTAGTCTTTTCTTCCGAAGAAACGACCAGATCTCCCAATTCTTTCTTAACTCCTTCAAATACCTTTAATACCTCATTTCCGATGATCACCTGAAACTGGTCCCCCTGAAACTGGGCTCCTAAGACACCGTTTAAAGCCTGTATGGCCTTCACATCTGCCTTTTCTCTGTCTTTTAAGTGAAAACGAAGCCTGGTAATGCAGTTCCAGGCCTGGGTAATATTATCCTTCCCACCGCAATACCGGATAATTTCCTGAGCTAATTTTAAATGTTCCATACACAAAGTCTCCTTTTCGTTTTATTTATACTATTAAAATAAATCCTAGTTCGCAGACAATGCCTAATTGAATAGTAACACTCTTGTTTTAATTACTTATTTGCAACATTTGTTATTCTTTCGATATGAAGCAGTAAATAAATGATTTCATCCTTGGAAACATCCCAGGAATAGGCGTCAAGCAGACATTTAGCAATCTTAACGGCGCATTGGTAGCTTTTTTTATAACGGGTTTTTACCGTTTCCAATAAATCTTCATCGTTTAAACCTATGGTGTCCTTCATATGAGTTTCCTGCCGTATGATAAAATACCGCAGATGCACAATAAACCTGGAGTAGTATAAGGAATTCTCATCTAATATCAATTGAAAATGATAACTGACAATATCCAGGATCCGGCTAATGATCTCTGTAATTTTTAAAGTATCACTCATATCCTGACTTTCAAATTGGGCGTTTACAAAATGAAGGGCTATAAAGGATGCCTCCTGAGGCGGTAATTTTACCTGAAGACGTTCCTCGATTAATTTCACCCCCTTTTTTCCGATTTCATATTCTCTTGGATAGAGGTGGGGGACTTCCCATTGCAATGGATTTTCCACATTCTGATTTTTCTTTGACCGCTCGATAGCAAAATACAGATGGTCGGCAAGTATGATCAGGATAGAGGCATGAAGCTGTTTTTCCAATATCCTGGAGCCATATTGAATGATGTCTTCCGTGACGGAAACAATGTCTTCCGACAGGTTCTGAACCATGGAAGCCAGACGTTTATTGCTGTCATTGATGAAAAGCTTATTGACGGAAGATTCTGAGACCATATCTCCCTTCTTCCGGTTGAAACCGATCCCGGATCCAAACAGCACGACTTCATTATGATTCTCGTCGTAGGCAAGAACGATGTTATTATTCAGTGATTTAACAAACTCGAACATAGAACACCTCCTTTCTCGTTAAATTTTTTCTTTTTAATTTGTTTTAGTTAGCTATCATTTAAAAATAGAATAAAAAAAATCACCAAACACCAATATCCACTATTATGCGGACATTTGCATTTGATGATGCCTGATCGAGTCAGTAACACTCACTATTAACTTGTCTATAATATAGCATTTCTTCGTCATATTGTCAAGATTATGATTTTAAAGTTTAAATAAACTTAACAAAACGTTATCAGGTCGATTATTAGACCTGCAATATTATTGCAGGTTTACCGAAATCTTCCGACTAAACAGCCTTCCTGTAAAATATGCCCTTGCATAACAGCTAATAAATCCCGCTTTCTGGATTTACTAGGCAGATCCAACAGGCAATCCAAGGCATATACATTGAATTGATAGAGGTGGGACCAGTTGAAAGGCGGTTTCGGCCCACGGTATCTGTTTCTTCCGTATCCGCGTCCCTGTATTGCCCCATTAAGTTCTTCAACATGAGGTCCGTAAGGTATGTTTTGGGGAATGATCTCCATGACGGGAATGTTCCAAATTACCCAATGGTTATATGCAGGTATGGGGTGTCCCATATCATCCATTATGATAGCTAAGGACTTAGCACTTTTATTTATGGCTGACAGATGCAGTTCTGGTGAAATATCCTCTCCACGCCCTGTGTATTGAATCGGTATAACGGCTTCGTTCTCAAATGCCGGACTGGTAACTGTTAATTGGTCTTTCATATTTTCCCTGCCTTTCCTAAAGCTCATAATTAAATCTATTTATCCATATATTATACAAACCTTTTTTATGAGGCTCCCATGCAGATTATCTCTAAAAAAACTCTGACCGATATCATGCGATACAACGGGATCACTGTTTTTACCTATACAATCCATTATCCCCAGTTTACCTCCTCATGCAGTTCCACTGCAGCGCAGAGCATTAATAATTACTATGAATTCCGGTCGAGACAGTCTGAGATCTACTGCCGTACCGTGCTGTATCCTCAGGCCGTAGATCAGGCCAGGTTCGTACAAAAAAATCAGTTTCCTTTTAACAGCTATCAATTTTTATCGGTTTTTCAGACCACATACAATAAGGGCTGCATCGCCAGCCTTTACACCGATCAATATATGTACCTGGGCGGAGCCCACGGAAATACAACCCGGGATTCCCAAACATGGGACTTTTGTACCGGCAAACAGCTGATTCTCGAGGATTTTTTTCCTAAGACTCCTCCATTTACGGAGTATATTTTCAAAGGAATTCAACAGCAGATAGAAGAACAGATGAAAACAGCCCCCTCCCAATATTTTGATGATTATGCAACGCTTCTGCGGGGTAACTTTAACATCAATGGATTTTTTATTAAACCGTCGGGGATTGTCATCTACTATCAGCAGTATGATATCGCTCCCTATGTAAGAGGAATCCCGGAATTTCTTTTTCCTTTCAATACTGCTATCCCAATGCCCGGCGCTTCCTGCCAATGATATGCATAACGTGCATCTTCACAAAGTGTTCACAATTCCATCAAAGTTTCATCATATTTCCCCGGTATATTTATAATTGCAAAAGGAAATAACCTTTTAAAAAAACTTTTTTTCATACAAAGCCGGCAGGAGCCCCCCATCTTGCCGGCTCCCTCCATATTAGGCCTGTCCAGTACCTCAAGCATCAGTGGTTCTTCCTATTCAGCCGTATTTCACACTTCCTCATCAAATGCCTCTAACGCTATGGGCAAAGACTTGACTATTGTATTCCCAACAGCGGGTAATCCTACCAGAATACTGCTTATAATTTCTTCTCTTGTTGCTCCTTTGGATTTTGCCATTTTAACATGGAACGGCAATCCGCTTTCAAGACCAACGGCAGCCATCACCGCAAGATAGGCAAGTTCTTTCGTCTTTTTATCCAGTGCGCTTGTATCGTCCACTTTTTGTACCATTTCCATCCAAGCCTTTTGTACCTCAGGAGCCTCTTTTGCAAAGGCTTGAAACGCTGGGCTAACCTTCATATAATCACCTCTCCCTTATTACTGATTGAAATGTTCCTTCCATGCCGGAAGCTTTTTCATGCTGTTTTCGGCCATTTGAGCCGCCGCCTTTTCGTCAAACCCCTGTGTCTTGATGATAAAGTTAATCATACCTGCCTTCTTTTCTTCAAATGACTGCATGGAACCGTCAGGTCGGGCGCAGTGTACACAATAGTCTTTCGTTGTATCCCCGCAGGCAAATTCAGAAGCATCTGCCATTGGCATACCGCAAGCAATACAAACTTTCATTTTATATCCTCCTTTATTTTTTAATCAATTCTAAAAAAGTTTCCGTAAGTTCTGAACCATACCGCTCCAAAACCGGCGTATCCGGCGAAAACAAATCTTTGTTTAACAAATAATAATGGACCAATCCCATCCACGTATTAAACAACCGGTGAACAGGAAGATTCTTAATATTGTTTTCACGTTCAAATACTTTGTTAAAATGATAAGCGGCAATGGATTGAATATTTGAAAATGTTAATCTTGCATCCTCCGGTAATAAACTCCTTTCAGCAATCAATCGTATATAAAACTTTTCGTACCTGGCTAAAACATCTAAATGAGCCTTTAACAGCTCCTCAATATTATCTTTTGTTTCAGACTGCTGATGTATCTCAGAACCCAAAACATCACCAAAATCCTGTATCAGGTAACACAGCAATTCATCCAGTGATGAGAAATGAACGAATATTGTGCCGTGAGAGACACCCGCTTCCTTTGCAATAACAGCCGTTGTAGCTGAGAAGCCTTGTTCGGAATAAATCTGATATGCTGTTTCAAGTATCTTTTTTCGAGTATTTTCTTTTTGCAGTTGCCTTTTTGATTTCAAATAATGACCTCCAACTCATTGAGTGTATACTCATTATAATTCATTTTATATAGGGTGTCAAGATATAATTACTTATTTTTATTAATAATAGTTGCGCCTTTCATATCTATTTAATTATCAACAAACAACTACACATAACAGTATAGTTATATTAGATTGTTTTTAATCAATTAATCAAGCTTGTAAAACAGATCTTCGAGCAGCTTTACTCTTCTTCTGAAATTGTAGCGGTACTTCGAAGCCATATGAATTATGTAAGAATAAAAAAACACCTGGATCCTCTTAAAGAATCAGGCATTCTATACTTTTTGAATAATAAGCCAAGCCCAAGGGACTTTTACCATATGGAAGTATCGCAGTAAAATGGGCCTATGTGACTCCGGTTTATTTCCAATAAGTAATTGGGGGAAGCGAAAAGCCGCGAAATCCATTTCTGTATTTTGCGGCTTTGGCGATTTAGATTTACAGATTTTCAAATGGTTCCAGCACTTTATCAATCTTTGCCATCATCTCATCATCAATATCCCAGGTTGTACATTGAATATTCTGTTCCAGCTGTTCCACATTAGAAGCTCCTCCAATAATAGAAGTAACCTCATCCTTTTGCCTCATCCAATTCAAAGCAACCTCATTCATTGGTTTTCCATATGCTTCTGCAATCTTCTTAATCTCTTCCGCACCATGAAAATACTGCCGGAACGCCGGTCCTACCAGCTTAGGATTTGCATTTCTGATATCATTTTCAGAAAAGTTTGACCCAGAATGGAATTTCCCGGCCAGAAGCCCCTGAAACAGCGGACTGTACGGCAGAAATGCCTGACCGAACTTCCGTACATTGGGCAGTACTTCTTTTTCTGTCTTATATTCCAAAGGAATGCTGTGATAGCTGTCCGTATTCCGTTCCAGCATATTGTAAAGGCTCTGCTGACAATGAACATCTGTATATTCCATCATTTTTTCTACATCTGCTTGTGAAAAATTACTCAATCCTACATAACGGATTTTCCCGGCCTTCTTCATTTCCTCCAGGGCTTCCGCTGTCTCCTCCAATGGCACATTGGGATCCGGCCAATGCATCTGATAGATATCCACATGGTCCGTCTGAAGTCTGGTCAATGTTTCATCAATCTCTTTTAGCAGGCTTGCTTTTGAGAGATTATTTGTTGTTTCATGCTTCTCATTCCATAGCAGACCGCCTTTGGAAGCAATCAGCACATGGTTTCTGTGACTGCCTTCCCTAAGTGCGGCTCCCAGAATCGTTTCCGAATGTCCCCAGCCATAAACCGGCGCCACATCGAAGAAATTTACTCCCATTTCAATTGCTGCATGAACAATCCGGGATGACTTCTTATCATCCATGGAATCCCAATCGCCTCCAAAATTCCAGCAACCGATTCCAATTACCGAAATTTTTTCCGCAATCATTCCAACCTTCTTGTAAATCATAGCCTTTTCCTCCATCTATCAGCTTTTCCGCATTTTATCAATCACAACTGCTATTGCTATTAACGAGCCTATCATAATTTCCATGATAAACGAATTGATTCCAAGCAATGTTCCGCCCTGACGCAGCGTAGCCATAATCATAGCGCCAAGAACGGTACCAATCACGGAACCTTCTCCACCATCTAAACTCGCACCGCCTACAACAGAAGCAGCGATTGCATCAAGCTCATATCCAACACCAGAAGTTGGTACCCCATTGCCAAGACGGGCTGCCATCAAAATGCCCGCAATTCCACAAACAATCGAAGAGAATATGTATACCCCATACACCGTTGAAGAAATATTGATTCCGCTTAGCCTAGCGGATTCTTTGTTACTTCCATAAGCATAAATATTTCTTCCAAACACAGTTCTTCCTGTAATAAAAATACCCAGGAATATAATCGCAAGCCAGGTCAGAAACATATTGGGAATCCCAAGTACTGATCCTGATGCAAATGACGTAAAACTCTGGGGAAGGTTGGAGATGGTTTTTGCCCCTGTCATTAACAGAATCACATTTCTTACAACCGTCATGGATGCCATCGTAGCAATGAACGGCGGCACTTTTGCATTATGTACCAGGACTCCGTTAAACAATCCAACTAATATACTTGCACCGATGGCAATGAGGATTGATAATATGACCGGGATCCCGCTTACCATGCACATGGAAACTACGATCCCCGATAAACCAACGACTGAGCCAACAGACAAATCAATACCGGATGACGTAATGACAAAGGTCATACCGATTGCTATAATCCCATAGATAGAAGCCTGCTTTAACAGCTTCATCAGTGTTTCCACCTTTAAGAATACCGGTGACTTCACACCAAAGAACAAGAATAATACTACTAAAATTCCAACTAACAGCAGCTCTGTCTGAAAACGAGACAGGAACAGATTTTGTTTTTTCTTCTCTGCCATAGCCTCTATGACTCCTTTCCTTTCATACCCGAAGCATAACGCATGATGTTTTCATCGGTAAACTCTTCCCGGGTAATGATTCCCATCTGACGTCCTTCATACATCACCATCATTCTGTTTGCAAGTCCCATTACCTCCGGTAGATAGGAGGATATAATGATTATGGTCTTTCCTTCCTTAATCAGTGATTCAAATACTTTATAGATTTCAAGCTTTGCCCCCACATCAACGCCGACTGTTGGCTCATCAAAGATAAACAAATCACTGTCCTGGGCCAGCCATTTCGATATTACTACCTTCTGCTGATTCCCTCCGGATAAATTCTTTACCCGCTGATAAACCGTAGGAGTCTTTGTCCTGAGTTTTTCTACATAACACCGGGCTATTTGTTCGCCTTTGCCTTTATTCATAACTCCCAGACGTGTAATTTGGCGTACTGCAACCATATTGGTATTGTCTGCAACCGACATTCCCAGAGCAAGCCCCTGAGCCCGCCTGTCTTCCGGGAGTAATGCGATTCCTGCCTGGATTCCCTGAACCGGTCTGGTGAAATCTGCAGGTTTTCCCATAAAGGTCACCTTTCCCGAATCCTTGGCATCTGCTCCGAATATCGCTCTCACAATTTCAGTCCGCCCCGACCCCACCAAACCAAACATGCCAAAGATCTCGCCCCGTTTTACCTCAAAGCTGATATTTTGAAAGGCTGTTCCCCTTGAAATATTTTCTACCTTTAAAATCGTCTCACCCGGTTCAACATGCTCAATCTGATACATATCATTTACATTTCTTCCCACCATCATGGATATTAAGTGGTCTTCATCCGTATTTTCCATATCAACAGTTCCCACAAGGCAGCCGTCCTTTAAAACAGTTGCCCGGTCACAAATACTGAATATTTCTTCCATACGATGTGAGATGTACAAAACCCCCACGCCGTCCTGTTTCAGCTTATGGATAATTCCAAACAGCTGTTTTGTCTCGTCTGCCGTCAGCAGTGCGGTCGGTTCATCAAAAATGACTGCCTTTGCCTTTTGATGCATGGTCTTCCCGATTGCTACCATCTCCTGCTGTGCCACTGACAGCGTTCTGATAATTGCTTTCGGATCTACATGCACTTCGATGGAGTCCAGTGTTTCTTTTGTTTCCCTATACATGCGGGTATAGTCTACGGTACCAAACTTCGTTCGGGGCAGCTGCCCCATAAAAAAGTTCTCAGCGACAGAAAGATGCTGCGCCAGATTCACATCCTGATACACGGCCCCCAATCCCAGTGATTGTGCATGAAACGGGGATTTGATCTCTTTTTTCTCACCGTTTAAAAAGATTTCTCCTTCTGTTTTGGCATAGACTCCCATCAGTATTTTAATAATTGTGGATTTACCCGCGCCATTCTCACCTACCAGTGCATGCACTTCTCCTGGAAGGAGCTCCAGGTCTACGCCGGAAAGCGCGCGTACACCTGGAAACTCTTTTACAATTCCTTTCATGGAGACAATGGGTGTTATTTGTTCCTGCATTTGCCAACCTCCATAAACTTTAGGCAACTGACTTTTATTATTTGCCCGGGTAGAGCAGCTTCTGCACATCCGGCACATCCAAATTGTCTTTGGTTACCAGAGTCGTAGCTGCTACAACATCATGTTCAACATTCTTGCCTTTTAACGATGCAATTACAGATAGTACTCCTTCATATCCCATTCCGTATGGATCCTGAACAACGATACCAGTTAATGCACCATTCTTAATTGCTTCGATCTCCGTATCATCAGAGTCAAATGCATAGGCAATGATACTTCCGGACTTCTCATTCTGTGCAATGGAATTCGCAATGCCATCTCCCATGTGGTTATTATCTCCGAAGATTCCAATCAGATCTGCATTTGCAAGAATCAGGTTATCAACCGCATCCTGTGCTTTTGCAATATCGTTGTCACAATACTGGGTCTCGATCAATGTAATATCAGGAACCAGTTCTTTCACCTTATCTGCAAATCCCTCACAACGAGCCTGATTGACTGCGGAACCGGAGTCTGCGCTGATTACCGCAACCTTTTTACCGGCTGGATCGATTCCTGCCTCTTTCCACTGCTCCACCATTCTCTCAGCAGCCGTTGATGCAGCTGCGTAATGGTCGGTTGCCAAATGCTGGGTATAAACATTGGTTGCTAATTTATTATCAACAGTTACAACGGGTATCCCTGCAGCTACTGCCTCCTCTACAGCCGGAACGGTTGCCTCAGAGCTAATGGATGCAATAACAATACCATCCGGTTTTGCGGAAATTGCATTTTCCAGAATCGTAACCTGCTCATCAATTCCTGTCTCAGATGCCGGACCGGCAGTTGTCACTTCAATCTCCCCATTGCTCTCAGCTGCAGCTGCCTTCGCCCCAAGCAATACCGTCTGCCAGTAGGAAGAGTCTGTTGCTTTGATAATTACCGTTACTTTGTAAGGGCCTGATTTTGCCTCTGGTTCTGCCGGCTTTTCGCTTTCCGCCGCTGTTGTTGCTGCCGTTGTTGCCGCCGCCGGAGCCGCTTCCGTGGACTTTGGAGATGAATTTCCGCCGCATGCAGTCAGTGTTCCTGCCATCATGACCGCCATCATCAGTGCTAAAGCTCGTTTCTTCATAATAAATCCCTCTCATTCATATATGTTTTTTTTATATATCCGGGAGGACGTCTCTCCCGTGCATATACGATGTAATCCAAATGTGGAACCGCTCCCACATCTGGCAAAAAAAACAAACTTATCGGTTTGTTTTTTCTGAGCCGTTGAGCTCAAGCTTACAGGGGGCCACCCAAATGCTTCTTTGTACATCCGGCTTATTCATCCGTTCCATAAGAAGCTTCATACTCATGCGCCCCATCTCAATCGTATCCCTGGACACGCAGCTGAATGGAAAACCCAGCACGTCCAGCATAGGAACATTATCAATTCCTACAACTGCAATATCACTCCCAATGGTAATACCGCTCTCTATCATTGCTTTAATAAAACCTATGCTGGTACGGTTATTGCAGGTAACCATGCCTTCCGGTAGTTCTTTGCTGTCTATCATGCTTTTGGTAAGTGTATATGCCGTATCTATGGTAAAATCGCCCTTCAGCACATACTGCTCCGGAATCTCCAGTCCATTTGCCGCCATGGCATCCTGATATCCCCGGAACCTCTCCCTCGCTATCTTAAGCTGCATATCGCCTTGAATGATGCCGATTTTGGTACTCCCGGCCTTAATCATGCTTTCCGTTGCAATATATCCGCTCTCGTAATTTTGAAAATAGATGGTATCCCACTGAGAATAATCAAAATCCCTGTCTACAATTACTACTGGAACATCCAGTTTCGCCAATGCATTCTTTAATTTATCCACTGACGCTTTATCGCCATAGCCCATGGCCGGTGTAATAATAACTCCCCGGACCCTCTGCTGTTCTAAAGCTGATAACGCCTTTAATTCTTTATCCCCATTATTTTGTGTGTCGCAATAGATGATGGAAAAACCATTTTGATCCGCTACTTCATTAATCCCCTTAAGAACTTCTCCAAAAAATGAATTGTCGATCTCAGGGATAACTACACCGATTGTGCTCCCGATTTGTTTAGAAAGACTGACTGCTGCTGCAGATGGCTTATATTGATGTTCCTGTATGATTTTCTCAATCCTGCGCCTGGTCTCCTCATTTACATAGCCATTATTATTCAAAACTCTGGATACAGTTGATTTCGAAACACCTGCCAGTTCTGCCACTTCATGTATCGTCAGCATATCATTCTCCTTGCACTTCTTTTTCGGGTGTGGTACCGGTCCCTTATATTGTAACTCCATATTATCATAGCATTTTTTACATGTCAACTCTATTTTTTTAATGTTTTTAGTTACTTTTTTACTTTTATCATTATTAAAACAGATTATAAATCTACTTCACGACACATTTTATGGGACCGGTATCATAAAATATCGGCACTGCTGCTGTGTTCTTCAACCTGACCGGCGACAGATCCTCTTTTCAGTCCCTTTCTCTTAAATATTCCTCAAGACAAAGGTTTTGATCATTCATTTCAGTGGCGGCCTCAATCCCTACATAGCGATAATGCCAAGGTTCATTGCTGACACCGGTAATTTCTGTTTTACTTGGCGGATAGCGGAGAATAAATCCAAAACGGTAACCGTTTTGTTTCAGCCATTTATAAACTTCACTTCCGTTTGATTTAACCCCATCCGCATTGATATCCACTGCAATTCCCAACTGATGCTCGCTTGTACCAGGGATGGCAACCCATGTTTCCGCTTCGGCTTTTGCCTGAGAGACAGAATATCCTTCCGCTTGATAAGCGGCAATTTTTTCTTCCATCAGGCTCTGCTGTTTCTCAGCCGTTCGGTATCCTGAAGCGACCACGGGATAAACACCGTCAGCCCTTGCTGCATCAAACATGTTCTGAAGTGCTGGGTATATCCGTGTATCAACAGCTTGTCCATTGGATAATTCGGTCAAATCTATGTCGTAATCCTCCGGAATCGCATTCCAGCGATTGACTAAAATCAGGCACCACGAAGTCTCATCATTATTATTTTTTTCGATACCGGCTGAACTAACGTTGGAACTGCCCGTCCCAACGGATAAAATGGGTTCGGGCGAAACTTCTTTCAAGTTTAAACCATTGATGCAGTACCAAAGCAGGCCGATGACCGCTGCCACTGAGATCAGCCGCAATATCATATGGTTCTTTCTCTTGCGTGAACGCTGTTTCAAATTATTATTGCAATTAACCATCATAATTATGTTCTTTCCTTTCAATGAATCGGATGCAAAAAGCTCCTGCTGGTAAATATCTTACCAAACAGGAGCTTCCTGTATTTTAATATGGAGTTGTTTAATTCCTAAGAAAAGCCTAATATCTGATTGATATCTTACTAATTCATAACCGGAAGAGATACCGTAAAAGCCGTAATACCGTCTTTGCTTTTCGCCGTTATCGTTCCTTCGTGCATGGTTATGATTTCCTTTGCAATAGCCAATCCCAAACCTGCTCCTCCCGTATTCGAAGCGCGGGCTTTGTCCAGCCGGTAAAATTTCTCAAAAATAGTGGATAACTCTTCAGAAGGGATCGTGGTTCCCTGATTTCGAAATGCAATCACCACCTGATGATTCCATTCCCCCGCGGAAATGGAGATTTCCGAATGGGGATTGCTGTATGCCACCGCATTTTTTAAAATGTTATTGAACACACGCGCCAACTGTGTGGGATCTCCATAAACGGTCAGGTTTTCATCCGCTTGGACCGCTATGGTATTTCCCTTAGGGGCGAGAACCGGATAAAATTCGTCCGCCATTTGAACCAGCATATAGTATAAATCAACTACTTGTTTTTCAAGCTTGATCTGCTGCGAGTTATAACGGGTAATCTCAAAGAACTCATTTACCAGATTTTCCAGCCGGTATGCTTTCTCCAATGTAATATGGACATATTTTGCCCTTTGCTCCAACGGCATGTCTGGAGCCTCGTCCAACAGACTTAGATAACCAATCACAGATGTGAGCGGCGTCCGTATATCGTGAGCCAGATACATGATGAGGTCGTTTTTCCTCTGCTCTGCTTCCTGAGCACGGTAAGCACGGTCAGCCAAAGTCTTGCGGACCGTGTTCAGCTTCTCTTCAATGGCGGCCATTTCAGGAACCAGTTGGATGAACTCATCCTGTTCTGATACCAGTTCATCAATCCCACGATTAATTATATCAAAATACCGGGTGAACCGATGGAGAAATATGAACAGCAACAGAAAGAATACGATAAGCGCAGCACCGAGGAAAAAAAGTCCAAAGTTATAGCGGAACACATAGTGATAGGTGGTAAATGCTTCTTCTTGTGTCATGTGCAAGAACCTTTGGAAAAATTTTACCAGAAGGTTGCCTACTTTGCCTTTCCAAACCATCATATAGAAGGCTACTATCACTGAAAATGATATAACAGCCATAATAATTAACTGCCAAAGCATCTTTTGCCTGAACTTTGTGTATCCGGATGCTTTCTGCGAATTATAGTTCAATTTTATACCCCACTCCCCAGATTGTCTTGATGTATTGTGGATTCTCCACCGTATCCCCCATTTTTTCACGTAAATGGCGGATATGGACGGTTATGGTGTTATTGCTTTTCGTGTAATACTCGTCTTTCCAGATTTCGCGAAATAGATCTTCTGCGCTGACCACTTTTCCCTTTCGTTCTAAGAGAATACGAAGAATGGAAAACTCGGTGGGCGTAAGGTCCAGTGGTTTTTCATTCAAAAGGCATTCATGGGTGCTGCTATTTAACACCAATCCGGAATGTACCATGATACTTTCTTCGGTTGTATTGGCCTGAACCGAATTATACTTTTTATAGCGCCGAAGCTGTGCCTTTACCCGGGCTACCAGCTCCAACGGACGAAATGGCTTAGTCATATAATCATCAGCTCCCAGGGTGAGCCCGGTAATCTTATCAATCTCCTGATCCTTGGCTGTCAGCATGATAATGGGGTAGGCATGCTCTTCCCTAATCTTCTGGCAGAGTGCAAAACCGCTCATATCCGGCAGCATGATGTCCAAAATAGCAATATCAAGCTCTGTAGTCTCAATGCAAGCAAGAGCCTCTTTTGCGGTATAAAACTTATATACCGAATAATTTTCATTTTGTAAATAGAGTTCTACCAAATCTGAAATCTCGTGCTCGTCATCTACGACAAGTATTTTTTCCTGCATTGATTTTAATTCCTTTCCCTAACGTCAGTTATGTATGATTTTACCATTTTGTATGGAGCTTATTTTGATTTTTTCCATGATAAATCATTAATAATTTCTTAAGACTATCGTTTGGGTTTGATCTTAGGCGCATATGAACGTATTATTCCCATGTGCAATGCGTATCATGCTTTTATTGCCAATATGTTTCTATTAAGCTACACCACTTTCATCACAAGTTCCGACAATTTGCCAAGATTCCAATCCCCGCCCCCTGTCTCCGCCGCATACCCTATGGCCGCTGTCCTCATGCCGCCAGCGAAAGCCGCCTTTATTCCGGCCTCCGAGTCTTCCACCACGATACAGTTCTCCGGCAAGATTCCAAGGCGTTTTGCCGCCAGTTGAAACACCTCCGGGTCCGGCTTGGAACGGCTGATATCATTGCCATCCACAACCGTATCGAAAAAAGCACCGTAGCCGGTCTGATCCAGAATAAACCGTGCATTTTTACTGGAAGAACCAATGGCAAGCAGCAATCCGCGCTTACGGAGATGAAACAGGGTATTTCCCGTGTCCTCTGTGATGGAAGCAGGACTTAAGCGTTCCAGATACTCTTTATAGTATCCATTTTTCTTATCCATTAGCCCCAGCTTATCCACTTTAGTCATATGGCGGTTCTGACGGGACAAAATAATGTTTAAGCTTTCTAAGCGGCTGACTCCCCGCAAGGCAGAATTTATTTCTCTGTCAAAATACAACCCTGTTTCGTCAGCCAATCGTTTCCAAGCAAGGTAATGGTATTCATCTGTGGAAACGATTACGCCATCCAGATCAAAGATAACTGCTTTTATCAAATTCTTCATTACACCCTCCAAAATGTTCTATAATCCATTCATGTTTAAAATGCAAACGGCACATTGGAAGCCTTTTTGTAAGACTTTCTCCATGTGCCGCTGCAGGTTAATTGTTAATTTTTATACAATCTCACGTCATCCATGTACTCTTTCGATCTAATACAAACGCCAGACCAATAGTTCTCCCACCCGGCATTTTTTATACAAACGGCACGGACCTGCCGTTTGTTCTCCGGTCCAATAATCTACCCAATTCCCTTTTGGCAGATATACCTGCCTGCCTTCCGCTCCTTCCTCTAAAACCGGAGCCACTAATAACTGGGAACCAAACAGATACTCGTCGTCCACCGCGCAGGCCTCCTTATCCTCCGGCCAGTCGATCACCAATGCAGCCATAAGAGGACGGCCGGTATTTGAACTTAAGCTTGCTTCCTTAAGTATATAAGGCATCAGCCGTTCCCTTTCTTTCGTAAACTTACGGCAAATATCAAGGATTTCCGGCCTTCCCGTCACCTTTGCCATATTCCATGGGCTTCTGTCATTGATCTCTTCTTCTGATGCCGCCAGAAGTTCGGAAAACTGGCCGGAAGCAGGCTCTGAGTGCCACTGCATGACCGGAGCAAAGCAGGCTAAGCAGAAGGAACGCAGATACAGTTCTGCGGAAGGCATTTTTCCTGCAAAACCCGCAAGGTCAAAGCCCCAGAAGGGCAGACCTGACAATCCTGCATTTAAGCCCGCCGTCATCACGTGGCGCAGTTCTTCCCAGGTGGACTGCTGATCTCCCGCCCAGTGCATGGGCGTGGTCTGAGCACCCGTGTAACCGGCCCTGGAAAAAAGTACCCGGTCTTCTCCAATAAAGTCCGTATAAGCCTTGGTGTACGCCATGGCGTAGCCGTTTTTCATTTGAACTCCAGTCCGTCCGTCAAAGAAGCAGGCACCATCGTCATACACAAACTCCCCGCCGTCAGTCTTAAAGCCGTCAACTCCCATATGAAGCAGATATTGCCGTTTTCCAAACCACCATTCACATGCCGCAGGATTTGTAAAATCCGGTATCATGGAACCGCCGAACCAACGCCCTTCCGGTATCACGTAAGGGGAACCATCGGCATTGGTAACAACAAAGCCCTTTTGAACCGCTTCCGCGCAGTCCGCCTCGTGTTCCGGGCAAACGCGCCCCGGCTCCAGTTTTTTCAAAACCGGAATCTGCCAGAGGATCAGGCGGATCCCCTTTTCGTGAAGACCTCGGATCATCCCTTCCGGATCGGGGAAACGTTCTTTGTCAAAGCGGTAAAAGGTGGCTTCATCGCTCCAGGCTTCGATTACCACCACCGAGGGTTTCATCCCCTGCCTGATCGCTTCCTCCACTACTTCTTCCACCACCGCCTGACGATCCCAGCGGTTGGCAGACATCCAAAGGCCAAAAGCCCAGTCCGGCGGCAGTTTAGGCCGTCCTGTGAGCTCTGTAAACTTATTGAGTACCTCCAGAGGCTTTCCCGTAAATGTCCGTACATCGTATTGATCCGGAAGGGTAAAAACGATCCCGTCAGTGGTTTTTTCCGTTAAGACAGTAAACGGTTCCATTGTATCCACATATAGGCCCCCGCCTCCATCCGTCAGGGCAAATGGAATGGGCAGATAGGTGGAAGCCCCTTGATTGGTAAACGTTTCGTATACGTGGTTTTCCCGAGCCAGGCCCTCCTGATTCAATGCGTCAAACCGTTCTCCAAATCCGTAAACGGCCTGACCAGCAAGCAAGCATTTCATCCTTTCACACCTCCTACCTGCAATCCTGCTGCAAAATATTTCTGTGCCAAAGCATATATTAGCAGAATCGGGAGCATGGAAACCAGCGCCCCCGCCATAAGCAGGTTGTATTCACTTTTGTACTGCCCATTTAATGAACTTAGAATAATGGGCAAGGTAAATTTAGTCTTTGTGGTCAGCATGACTAAGGGCAATAAGTAATCGTTCCATGAATCCATAAAGCAGATAACCGCCAAAGTGGCCAGGCTGGACTTACACATGGGGCATATGATCCGCAGAAAGACGGTGAAAACTCCTGCGCCGTCAATGGCGGGTGCTTCCAAATAGACGTTGGGAATTGTCATCATACGCTGGCGCAGCATAAACACTGCAAACACCTTGAACACACTTGGAAGAACCAAGGCTCCCAGACTATCCACCAGTTTTAATTCGCCCATAAGTAAGTAAAGGGGGATGAAGAGCACCTGGGAGGGGATCATCATAGTGGCCAGATAAACCAGAAATATGACTTCTTTTCCCTTAAACTCCAGTTTTGCAAAAGCAAAAGCGGCCATGGCGGAACTTATGATCGTCACAGTCACAGAACTAATTGATACGACCAGGGAATTGAGCATGGAAACGGTCATTCCCTCTTTTTGAAACAAATCCGAAAAATTATGAAAGGTCGGGTTTTTGGGTATCCACTGGATCGGCAGTGCCATGATCGCACCGTAATCCTTTAACGAAGTGGACAGCATCCAGAAAAATGGAAGCAAGGTTACAGCCGATAGCAAAACCGCCGTCAAATGATATAAAACTCCGGATACTGCTTTACGACTCATAGTACACCCACTTTCTTTGCAGCACGTTCTGCAGTACGGTAAAGCCAAAAATAATGACAAACAGTACCCAGGACCAGGCCGCCGCATAGCCCATGCGGCCAAACTTAAAGGCGTATTTGTAAATCCGTTCCACCATGACCATGGTTGCTCCATTCGGCCCAGCGTCACCGTTCTTGGTCATGACCATGATCTGCGGGAAAAGCTGAAAAGCATTGATTAATGAGAGCATGATTACGTAAAACAAAATTGGTGACAGCAGAGGCAGGGTAATGCTTTTAAATTTTTGAAAATATCCTGCTCCGTCAATGTCGGCAGCCTCGTAGTACTCCGGATTGATTGCCAACAGA
>Ga0213825_1000206_pt1 | contig 44459 bp, 58 predicted proteins | sample MC6MC0900MG_FD_179896 | JGI IMG/M metagenome (GOLD analysis project Ga0213825, IMG submission 179896) | Enriched soil aggregate microbial communities from Iowa State University, Ames, United States - MC6-MC0900-MG | ecosystem: Environmental > Terrestrial > Soil > Unclassified | place: USA: Iowa...
GGTTCGACTCCGGGACGCGCCTCCAATTTACACCCTGCCCGGGTGGTGAAATCGGTAGACACAAGGGATTTAAAATCCCTCGGCTTATGGCTGTGCGGGTTCAAGTCCCGCCCCGGGCACCATATTTCAAGCTGTGAAAAACCAAATAAAATCAAAGCAATATGTTGTAATGTCGTAACCGCCCAAGGGCGGTTTTTTTGTGCCTGCGATTTGGTTCCTAATATCGATTCCTAATATCAGATGCTTTTCTTTTGGCCGCCAACTACCGGCACTACAACGACCTTGCGGTCATAAGCTGCCGTTTGCTCAACATTTTTATGGCCTGTAATTGCCCGCTTCTCGTATAAATCCCCATCAAGATCGGATACACCTTTGGCTTTCAAATCATGAAAGGTGAAATCGAAAAGGAGCTCCGGGAATTTAATCCGGGCTTCTTCGCGCGCCGCTCTCCAGCGACTATTAAAACCGTCGCGCGTATAACCAGAACCGTTTGGCTGGTGGATGATGAAAATACTACTCATACCTGGCTTGAGGCTTAACCCTGATGCCATGTTAATTACAGAAGTGAGGCGAGGGGACCACCCTTTGATTTGGGCGACGCTGGTTTTACTCTGTTTAATCAAAATGCCGTCTTCAACAATTTGACTTTTTTTCATCGAAAGGACATCTGACTGTCTTGCGCAGCATAAGTAAGCTAATTCCATAGCAATTTTAACAATATCCGGCGCACAGGAATATACCGCTTGATATTCCGCATCTGTAACATAACGGTCGCGGGCCTCCTCCTTGTATTTCTTTACACCTTTGGTGGGATTTCCCTTTACCATTCCCCGTTCATATCCCCAACGGTACATTCTTGACATAAAAGCTTTTTCGCGGTTGGCCTGAACGCGGCTTTTAAGTCCGCGCTTGTCCATATATTTTCGGACGTGCTCAGGTTTGATTGCATCAGATGGCATTGCACCAAAAACTGAAAGCACGTTTTTCGAATACTTCAGGTAATCCTTCTGTGTTTCACGCGCCAATTCAAAAAAATCGGCTGACTTGAAGAAACGATCTGCCAAAGACGCCAAAAGTTTGTCATCGGGTATTTCGTTAATGAGCGCCTCATATGCCGCCCACACCTTTGACTGAGGTGAATCAAGATTGCATAGGCGTATGGCACCACCGTTTTTCGGGTGGAACTCATACGCTGATCTGCCGCGATAAACACGCGGCGGCATCCATGCATCTTCTGTATTTTCTCTTGTTCTAGCCATTAATCTAACGCGCCGAAGTTTGGTTCATGGTTTTCCTGTTCAGCAACTTTGCGATGTGTAATCGGGTCGTTAAAGTGCTGCCAGGTCGTTCTTGGCCTGCCGTCACGCCGAACCACAAAAAATATGCCTGCTTGCTTCAGGCAATGGCACTGCTTTGACGGAATTTTGTAGCCTGTAATTTTTTCGATATCAGCATCAGAAATTATGTCGTTCTGCATCAGCACATATCCTCCACGCGTTACCTGCTGCAACAGGTTTGATTACTGTGACATGTCACAGCGTTAATTTGGTCTCATGCCAGCCGCGATTAGCCCAACATGCTGCTTCACCTTTGCATGGGCAATCCTGCACCGGCAGCTGATCGCCACACTTATCACACTGCCGCTTACTGATTACCCGAATACGGCCACGCACACGCGCATCATCCTGGCGAATCAGCAGCGCGATGTACTCAGCTGCATCATAGGGTTCGCGACCGGGGCGACGAGCGGCACAGTTGTGGGCCAGCATTGCTAACTCCTGACTATCCAGAACCAACTCCAGTTTCTGCTCACCGGCAGCGGCCTGACGTGCACGTTGCGCCGCTTTGCGTTCTGCTGCTGACATGCTCATCGTGATGATCCTATATCTGCACTATCCTTAAACAGGAGGTGCTTATGTGTGGACGATTCGCGCAGTACAGCAGTAGAGATGAATACTTTGAGTCGTTCGGCTTGAAGGCTGACGAAATCCAATATGATCCAGAACCTATAGGGCGTTTTAACGTCGCACCCGGCACGAAGGTGCTTTTGCTTAATGAACGTGACGAAGAGCTTCACCTCGACCCGGTAATTTGGAGCTATGGTCCAGAATGGTGGGATAAGCAGCCTCTCATTAATGCGCGAGGAGAAACTGCTGCAACCGGTCGCATGTTCAAACCGTTGTGGAATCATGGGCGGGCCATCGTTCCGGCTGATGGTTGGTTTGAATGGAAGAAGGAGGCCGACAAAAAGCAGCCTTATTTCATCTACCATAAGAAAAACCAGCCACTTTTTTTCGCCGCAATTGGCAAAGCACCTTACGATAAAGACCACGGACACGAAGGGTTTGTCATCGTGACGGCAGCAAGTAATAAAGGCATGGTCGATATTCATGATCGAAGACCGCTGGTTCTGAGAGCCGATGCTGTCCGGGAGTGGCTCAGTGCTGACACCACACCCGAACGCGCGCAGGAAATCGCGCATGATGCGGCGTTGCCTGAAAAAGACTTCACCTGGCATCCAGTTTCCAGAAAGGTAGGCAATATTCATAATCAGGGTTCCGAGCTGGTGGAGGAGATAGACGATCCGGTAATTTGATAGATGTTGCGCTGTCCAGCGCTCATCAGTATTTTCTCTCTGTAGCTAGTGCTCGTGAATCACGCCATGCGGAGTAAGAGCGGCCAGCAATGTTGATGCGTTTTAGCTTTAGCTGGTGGCGTGGCGACTTCATATTGAGATAATCAAAGCCGGTGCGTCCCAGCTTATGAAGTTTGAACATAGTTACTCTTCCAAACCGATTAAATCAGGACTGTTGCTGCTGCCATCAACACCATGAAAGACTCTTGCCTGCATGCCTTGTCTATAACCCATATGCGCGACCATGGAAGACTTACTGGATTTGGCATCACGGGTTTTAGCTGACTTAAGTCCATCGCTGCTAAGCTTTTCACCGTAATCATCCATCTTGGTTTGCTGCTCTTCGCTAATGACCAGCTCCTTCACTGCGTGGTAGGCTCCGGATGCCCAACCTTCGCAGAATTGGTCCGCGAGGGAAGCTTTACGTTTAGGCGGCAAATGACCACAGTGACTAGCCTGAAATTCTTTTCTGGCCTGCTTAATTTGGCGCGTTAAAACATCGAAGATATAAGCTGCCGCGACGTCCCTACCATCTAACCCATAGAACTTAACGACACGCTTATAGTTGAAGCTTTGCGTGGCTCTCCAGCTCACCAGGCATTTAACGGCAAACGCCTTTTCGATTGTCGCGGTAAGGAAAACCATATAACGGGGGAGCTTTTCAGCATTGCTCGGAGAGCTTTTGCTTTCGCTGGTACCGATCTCTGCAAAAACAACTTCAGATTCACTCAGCCCATGCTCACGCATGAACGCCTGAGCTTTGGAAAGAGCGTTCGCTGCTTCGGCAGGGCTGCTTGTGTTTTCAGCCAAGCGCATGAGTTTCTTAATCTTGGCTAAGTATTTCTTCTTATTAGAATCTCCCATCACTCACCATCCTTAGAAGCGCGAAGTTGGGCGGCGATAGCGGCCAATCCATCGTGCAATTCAATGGCACCGTTAGAACGCAATTCAGCATGCTCATAACTGATGTCGATAGCGTCCATGACACAATCGGTGTCGCAGCATGGGCTGCATGAATCCAGTGCGTTTGAGATGGCCTGAGCCCGCACCTCGTTGAGGATGACGTCAGTGGCTGGGGTTTCGGGCTTACTGATGCCAGCGCATGTGTACACACCAGTCCGCTTGCTCTCTACATAGCATTCACCATCGATGTAATTTTTCAGTGCCAGATTTTCGGCTGTCAGCACATCAGAAAGAACAGTAATCACATCAAGACGGGTAGCCAGGTCTGAGACCAGCTTTGCGATTTCAGTAAGTGGCGCATCTGCGCCCTGTGCTTTAGCTAATGCGTGACCAGCTGCCACGAGTTCTTTGTTAGTCATGCTGGTGGCCCTCAGTGAACGGTACGGCTTGCGCTGTTGAGGCGCTCGGCAGCTTTCTGAGCTGCGATTGGGTTACTGATCACTGAGCCGTCCGGCATAATCCAGCCGGCTAAAATGATGCTGTAGGGCAGGGTGACAATGCCCACGGTGATATGGTCCTTCGAATGCTGCATACATCCTCCACGCTTTTTTGGTTGCGGGAATCCCTTGCCATTGCTGGCAATAAATTACTGAGGGATTCATTTAATTGGCTGACAGGTTCTGCAAAACCTGTAGCCTCGTTACTCCACGTTGAAAGGTATTGCGGTGCCGGGTGCCTCCCGGAGCTCTGGCTGAACTGGCAAGAACCAGAGCGGGTATAGACTTAGAGCCTCAACCGATCGCGTAATCGTTTGGGCCAGTTCACCACACTCGCACTTGGTGCCATCACCACAATGGTTGAGAGCGCTGCGTAACCTGGCACCGATCTGGCCGCAGCGAGGTTAAAGCATTGTCGCGTGCTGAGTGACTTCTATGTGCGTTCCATCCAGCGCTCTCACCATTGTGTGCCGGTTACGTGTCCGGCGACCCGTCTGCTCCAACCTATGAAGGAGCACGTAGCCCGATGTTGTTGCAATGGCTGGTGACAATTCCAGCTCAGTGGCGCGGTGTTTTCTATCGTAGCCGCCCGGTCCATCCGCGTTAGATCAGTCCGTATGCTCGCTTAGAACGTTTCGCCTGCTTATCAATCTCAACCGTTTGACGGTCATCACCCGTCATTCACCACAACGTTGAGAGCACTTAACGCCTCTGTGACGCGGCTCGGTGCGCCCGTCAAATGCTCTCATCGTTGTGAAAAAGTGGCGGTTAAACCGGTCGAACACTATCTTCCCTCTCCTGATAGGGTTGAAAGCCCCGGAGAAACCGCCCAAACACTCAACGTTTAAAACACAGCCTTGTATTCCACATCCACTTCACAGCATTCGAACGTCATGACACCGGTATCTGCATCACAGATGAGTTCGGCATCAGGGAAGAGGTACAGGAAGGTGATCAAGTCCCGTAAGCTGGTGTCGGCCATTTGCTTGATCATCTTCACTGCGGCTACCTCATGGATACATCCGATGGGTTAAATATACTTGCGAGTATATTAAGTGTAAATACTCAAAGGTAAACAAATTGTACGCACAGGTATATGGATATGAATTAAAAGAGAATTTATTTATCGGCGAGATATTGAGGGCATTAAAAACCCGGTCAAGACCGGGTTGGAGGGGACTGATGATGGTTAAGGTAGGTTGGTGACTTTAGCATCCACTACAACCCCTATTATCCGACAATTACCGTTAATTTCAGTCATAGGGTACTGAGGATTCAACGGCTTAAGAAATTTTCGACCTGCATCAATGACCAATTTCTTAAAGGTGGCTTCGTTCTCACTATCAAGCTTTGCGACTACAAGCTTGCCATTTCTGGCTTCAACCTCTGGATCAATCAGAATTGCCATGCCTTCGGGGATACTTAGCCCAGCCGGCGCTGTCATGGAATCACCTTTAACGTCTAGCCAGAATGAGCTCTCAGAGCAATCAACAGTTGTTTCATACCAACGGTCGATACTTTTACGGTGATAGGGTTCTACAGCTTCCATCCATTGTCCTGCACTAACCCAGCTGATCACTGGAAAGTTTCCCTTGGGCTCGTTCGGGCCTGCATAGGCCACATTTGAATCTTTAGTGTTTGCTAAACCATCCAACCAACCGCGACTCAGGCCTAAAGAGTCTTCTATTTGACGTGCAGATTGCTCGCCAATATTGCGCTTGTTCGCCTTACCTGAAGGGTAAAGCATTCGAGAAACGACGGTCGCATCAAGGCCTGCTGCCTCTGCGAACTTCCGCTGAGTTTCATATCCATCAACCAGCTCTTGAAGCTTAAGTCGGCGGATTTCGTAGATGTCATGGCTTGGCTCGGTTTTCATACCAAGATCATACGAAAAATTACTCTCAGGTAAATGACTCTCAGGTATTGAATAAAATATACTTGGGGGTATACTCATTTCGTCAACCACTGGAGGCTTCATGGAAACGTTACGAACGTATCTGAACGGCCTTGCGCTGGGTAAGCAACGGGACTTCGCTGCAACTTGCGAAACTTCACTTGAATACCTCCGTAAGGCAATTAGTAAGGGTCAAAAATTAGGTCCGGCGTTATCAGTTCTGATCGAGATTAACTCAGCCGGCGCTGTAAGTAGAAAAGACCTTCATCCCGATGACTGGATGAAAATCTGGCCCGAACTGAATTCTAAAGCGACCGCCGCTTAGCGGTAACTACAACAGGAAGAATGAAATGGTAGACACCATCAACACAGCGATTCGCCTGATGTGCAAAGCACACCAACACGGTCGTTTGGGTATGGCTGATGACATGGGCATGACCATCGATCAGTTCCACAACCACCTGTATCGCAAGTGCGGCAGTCGCTTTTTCTCGCTGGATGAGCTGCAGCATATGGAAGACCTATCGCGCAGCACCTACCTAGCTGAGTACTTCGCTAATCGCAAAGGCCTGACGCTGGTGGACGTTTCAACCGTTGAAAAAGTGGACAAGGTTGATCTGTATGACATCGAGCTGCGCAACAAAGCCACTGCCGGGAAGCTGGCGATCGCTAAGCAGGAAGCGGTAGCAGACGGTGTTATTGACCAAAAGGAGCTTAAAACGCTGTCTGGATTGTTTCAGCAAAAGATGCGCGGCCAGATTCATGGCTTTCTTGGCTTCCTCGCGCTGTACGGCGTTGGCGTGACAGAGCATTCGGTAGACATGTTCATGTCCAACCGCAAAGCAGAAGTGGGCATGCAGATTCAGGCACAGGAATTATGAGATGGGTAGAGCAGAAAGGTTGAGCGCCCCAGTTTGCAGACCGGAGCGCTCGGCATCGTCAAATCAACTTGCGTGGAGAAGTAACGACATGAACAGCTTAATTCAAACAAGACCTTTAGTGCAATTCCGCTGCCGCGTGGAGGCTGGTCAGTTGCGGTATGAGCAAATATTACGCGTTGCAGGTCAGGCCGACAACTACCAGTCTGCGGAACCGTTGGTAGTTCAGAACGCGTGGAATGACTTTTACCGTAAACCGGAGGCTGACAAGTGCGAGAGCTTAACCGCTGGTTCAGAGATCGTCGAGGTGTTCCCGTTAGAGTTATCCGCTGGGAGCCTGAATCAGGCCGCGTTATCTACCTCCGCGACAATTATGAACATGGTGAGTGCTTCTGCCCTCTGCTCCAGTTCCAGCGCGACTTTTGGGAAATAGAGGCACCGCATGAGTTTACTTCTGAAGGTAAAACCGCTGGTAGTTAGCCCGTTGCTTGCATGCCGTATCGGCCTCAATGAGGCGATCGTGCTTCAGCAGATTTGCTACTGGCTGGAGGACACCACATCGGGTGTTGAGCATGAAGGCCGCCGCTGGGTTTACAACACTATTGAAGACTGGAATGAGCAATTTCCGTGGTGGTCATCAGACACAGTAAAACGTGCTCTTACATCGCTTAAAAAAAGCGGGCTTATCTACGTTGAGCAGTTAAAAAAGACGCAGCATGACCGCACGAATTTTTACGCAATTAACCACGCAAACCCACTGTTATCCGATGAGTGCAAATTGCCCTCATCGAAGGATGCAAATTGCACTCATCGAACAGGGCAAGATGCACCAATCGAACAGGGCAAATTAAACCCATCGATGGGGGCAAATTGCACTCGTCTTACAGAGAATACAACAGAGATTACTACAGAGATTACAGGTAAAAACCCTTGTCCGGTTTCTGCGAAACCCGACGATGAACAGGATGAGTTCAGGGTTCTTGATCATCTGAATCGGGCTGCTGGCCTGCGCTACCAGAAATCACGGTCATCACTCGGACCAATTCGCGGACGCCTGGCAGAAGATTTTACAGCCGAAGAACTAATTCTCGCCGTGGATTACACCATCGCCAAATGGTCTGATGACGCCAAGATGCGCGATTACGTCCGCCCGGAAACAATCTTCCGTCAGGGTAAATTTCCCGCGTACCTCGGCTCTGCTCAGGCTTGGGAGCGTGCTGGCCGCCCGCCATGCATCAAGGGCAAGTGGCAGCGCGACGCCACACAGGTGGCGAGCATGGATTATCAGATTCCTGACGGCTTCCGGGGGTAACGATGAACACTGAAACACTGATTCTAACGCACCTGATGGCCTTTCCCGGCCAGACCCCGGCGCAGATCGCCAGAGCAATCGGGCGCACGCGCAGCACCGTAGTTTCCGCATTGCCGGTGATGACCGCTGTTGGTGATGTCTGGAGCGATGCCGAGGCCCATTACTTCACTGCAGAGCCAGCTGGAGAAGGCGACGAGAAATACATTGCCCTCTGCGACAAGGCTTACAGCCTGCAGGAACGCAATCTGTGGAACCGCGCCGCCAATGTCTGGCAGCAGGCGCAGCAGTCAACCCGTAAAGCTGGTCTCCGTGAAAAAGCGCGAATCCGGGCAAACATGTGCGTGGCGAAGGCGAAAGAGCGTGACCCGAAGCCACTGCCCGATCCCTTCTGCGTGCGAGGTAAACGCCGATGATGGCAGCCATCAAAGCGCATTACTGGCGCAACGAAGATTACTACCGTGGCATTCGCGCAGCGGTCCTGATGATTACCGGTTTAGTTATTGCCCTGATATGGGAGTTGAAAACAGCATGAGCACACTCGAAAGACTTTACAAAAACAAAGCTGAAAGCGGCAAAAACATCTTCACCCGTAAAACGTTTTTGGTGGGCGTTGACGAGCTTTACATCGAGCCGGGCTACAACGTCCGCGACATTGATCCGACTCACGTCGAAGAATTCCGCGATGCGTTCATTGCTGGTGAGCATGTCCCGCCACTTACCGTTCAGGTGACAGATCAGGGCGTGAAGGTTATCGACGGCCATCACCGCTGGCATGGTGCAAAGCTTGCGCAGGAAGCAGGCCATGAAATCCGCCTGGAGTGCAAAGACTTCGTAGGCAACGAAGCCGATCGCATCGCCTTTATGGTTAAGAGCAGTCAGGGCCGCGCACTGGAGCCGCTAGAACGCGCTGCAGCTTATCAGCGCCTGAAAAATCAGGGCTGGGAACCGGCAGAAATCGCGAAGAAGGTTAAGCGCTCGGTGGCAGACGTCGATCACCATCTGGCCCTACTGAGCGTAGGTGATGGCTTAATCGAAATGGTTAAGACCGGAGAGGTAGCAGCGACAACTGCAGTAGCTATGGTTCGCGAGCATGGCGCTAAGGCTGAAACCGTTGCCAAAACGCAGCTGGCAAAAGCGAAGGCAGAAGGTAAGAAGAAACTCACCCGCGCCGCTGCAATGCCGCAGTTCAGCGCCGCCACCGCACGTAAGTTGGTGGATTTGATGACCGAGGCAGAGCACACAACCGATCAGCAAGGTGAAAATGCTCTGTGGCTTCCGTCTGACACCATCATTGAGGTGATGAACATCGTTGCAGCTTATCGTCAGCACCAGAAAGGGGAGAATGCTTAATGTCATATCAACTCCATACCGGTGCGTGTGAATCAATTCTGCGTTCAATGCCTGACAACTCAGTAGATTCGATAGTGACTGATCCTCCCTACGGTCTGAACTTCATGGGCAATAAATGGGATTACCAAGTACCGACAGTTGAACAATGGGCAGAATGTTTGCGTGTTTTAAAGCCTGGCGGACATCTGATTGCTTTCAGCGGCTCCCGAACTTATCACCGCTTAGTCATTAACGTGGAGGATGCCGGGTTTGAAATTCGCGACCAGATCATGTGGATTTACGGCAGCGGTTTCCCTAAGTCAAAAAACCTGTCTGGAGAGCACGAAGGTAAAGGCACAGCCCTGAAACCTGCTCATGAGCCAATTGTGCTGGCGAGGAAGCCTCTTTCAGGCACCGTCGAAAATAACGTCAATGCATTTGGTACCGGTGCGCTAAACATCGATTCATGCCGTGTTCCCCTTGCAGAACAATTGGGCAGGTGGCCTGCAAACCTCATTCATGACGGCAGTGAAATCGTTTTAGATGCCTTCCCTGACGCTAAAGGGCAGCAAGGTGATTTGAAAACCACAGGTAAAGACAGGCCATCAGGCGTCTGCTTTGGAAACATGAGTGCGCCTCGAGAACACTCAGCAAGAATTGAAGAGAGCAAGTCGGCTGCAAGATTTTTCTACTGTGCAAAAGTAAGCAAAACCGAGCGAGATGAAGGTCTGGAGAGATTTCTGCCAGTTACTGCCAGTGAAATGACCAATGGTCGAAAAGAGGGTAGCGCTGGACTTAACGATCCCCGGGCTGGAGCAGGTAGGACTGGCGGAGCCAGGAACAACCACGCCACAGTTAAGCCAGTTTCCCTGATGCGATACCTGTGCAAGTTGGTAACACCTGCTGGTGGGATAATCATCGACCCATTTATGGGCAGTGGTAGCACAGGCAAAGCAGCTTTACTCGAGGGATACAGATTTATTGGGATTGAAATGGACCCTGATTTTGTAACCATTGCAGCTGCAAGAATTGCGCATTCCTACAGGCAGGTGAGCTTATGAAATTAACCCTGCCATTTCCTCCAAGCGTAAACACTTACTGGAGAAACACCCGCAAGGGTGTATTGATCAGCGCCTCCGGGCGCTGTTTCCGATCCAATGCGATTGCAGCGGTTTACCAGCAGCTAAAACGCAGGCCTCAGCCGATTACAGTGAACGTTGCAGTTACGGTAATGCTGTACCCACCAGACAAGCGCCTACGTGATTTGGACAACTACCTGAAAGCCGCATTCGATAGCCTGACACATGCTGGCGTGTGGATGGATGATAAGCAGATTAAGCGCTTGATAGTTGAATGGGGCCCAGTGACTAAGGGCGGTAAGTCCGAGGTTACGATCAGCGAATATCAGGCGGTGGCGGCATGAGGGCGATACTTACTCCTGACGTAGCTGTAAATACCGGGATTGTTCTGCTTAAGCCGGGGCGCGACTTGATACCAATGTTCCGTGAGCGTGTTTTAGTCTGCACAATGCCGCGTGACATGTCACACCTACCATCGGGTTTAATCAACGACAGTAGCCAGCCATTACTGGATGAGCCAACGCTTAAAGCGTTTTTCGGTGATAGCAGGGTGATCGACGCGGCTGGTGGACTGGAAGTTCATGATGCGTGGGTTCAAAAAATTGGTGTATGCCAGTATCAGGAAAAAGATTCTTATCACCATCAGCATTACACTACCTTGCGGACCGAATCAGGGTCTCTTTGTCTTTGCTATTCCTGTGATAATTACTGTCGTTCAAATGGCTTGCCTGGTATCCTGGAAACAGTCGCTGCGGGTAATCTGGCGCGCTGGATAATTGAGTCAGCATGCACTCAGATGGGGTTAGGACCTGATCATCAAATGACGCTGCCAGAGCTGTGCTGGTGGGCATGCCTGAAGGATATTATCGGCCTGATTCCAGAGTCACACGCTCGACGCGTTCTGCGCATGCCCAAGCCACTTGCCGATACAGGACCAATGCCTGAAGCGGACATAACTCCATCGCGATCCGCGCAGGAAATGGTTCAGGAAGCCGCAGAGGCGGTGAAGCAGGTTCTTACAATCCACATCGACCCGGAGTCGCCGCAGACGTTCATGGCGCGCCCAAAGCGCTTGCGCTGGAGCAATGAAAAATACACGCGGTGGGTAAAAGCGCAGCTATGCGCCTGTTGCCACAAGCCAGCAGACGACCCGCACCACATAATCGGACATGGGCAAGGAGGAATGGGGACTAAGGCGCATGATTTGTTTGTGATACCGCTTTGCAGGGCGCATCACAATGAACTGCACCGGGACATGAGGGCATTCGAAGAAAAATACGGCAGTCAGTTAGAGCTGCTGTTCAGGTTCCTCGATCACTCGATTGCAGTCGGCGTGATCGGATAAATTTAAAAGCGTGGAGAAATGTATATGCGTGACATGTCACAGGTATTAGAGCGTTGGGCTGGTTGGGCGCGTTCGGAACATAGCGGTGTAGACTACTCACCTATAGCAGCTGGTTTTAGAGGTCTATTGCCCCACACATCAAATCAATCTCAATGTTGCAGCGATGATGACGGCCTTGTAATTGAATCGTGCTTAGCTAAGTTGCGTGCCAAAAGGCCTTCAGAACACAAAATTTTAGTAGCCTATTATTTTTTTAAAATATCCAAACGGAAAATAGCAATCAAAGAAAATTGTGATGAGAAGACAATAAGGGTTCAAATGCAACTGGCAGAAGGTTTTATTGATGGCTGTCTTTCAATGCTTGAAGTTAAATTAGATATGGAGTAAATATCCTGCTCCAAGCAGTGAGTTAACAGCTAAGGTTCTTTGCGGCTCACTGCTAGCAAATCATATCTATCAAATGGTCGTTTATAGCAATGATTATGTTTTTTAATCGTGGCTGAAGTCTTTTTTTGTTATAATAAAAATCCATTATTATTCTTGATTCTTTTTCCTTAGAGAAAGATAGTGGCTTAATAAAGTGAATCCCTCGCATACAATCAAGTAAAGCCTCCAGTTCTATATGGAAGTTATTGTTTTCTAACGTGAAATCTCTTTCTCTGTAGATTATATCCTGAAAAAATATATTCACTTGCAGGTTTTCAATGTCGTAATCACCTTCAAAAACTTTAGTTCCAAGACTCTCCCTAACGTAAAGTTGAGAATAAAGGCAATGCGCCAGGTTTTCGGAGAAGCGATGGAGGTTTTTTTCGTTGATATGCCAATAATCATCATAACCCTCAAAGATTTCTGCGCAATCAGAGGTTTTTTCTAAAAGAGACCAGCAAAAAATAAAGCTGTTTTGGCTGCGCAAAGTTATTTGTGCTTCGTATTCTTTTAAGTCCACACTATCGATTTTGAAATTTTTTAATGCAAGTCTCTTAGTGTTTCCAAACGCGAAGTTACCGTAAACATTGTTTATTGCATTAAATTTCTCAATTTCGATAGTTATATCTTTCAAATTTATATTCAAAGTGAATGTGCCTTCATAGACATCCTTTATCTCTTTAATTGGAGTGTTTCTATATTCCTCAATGGTGCCAATTTTTAAATTATTTGTTTTTTTAGGGTTGAACTCTTTACTGCAACTTTTAACATAATACATTTTTTCCTCTCTGGGGATTAAGTTTGAAATTTTTATTGTGCGGTCCGCATTTTATCATGTAATGTGGTAAGAGTCGTTACTACGCAGTACCACTTATCATCAATAATCATTTGCAAAATCGCGAGTGGTTTGAACTCCCGAAGCATTATCAGCTTTAGTGCGTTTTTTTCTTGACTGAAAAGTTCAGATTTTGTAAATAGCAAATCGCCTGATGTGTATCGTTCTTTAGTCCAATCATTCATCTCGCATATCAGGCCGAAAGCCCCGTCTTAACCGATGGGGCTTTTTGTTTTAAATAATTAACCCTGTGGCTGACGGGCCAGGTAACTATCGCAGAACGCGTCAGGGTTCATATTTTAGAGGGTCGCCAAAGCGCGACCTTCTCTCGTTTTTGCGCCCGCCAATCACTGTTATCCGAAATTTTTACGCCGTGGTGGTGCGCAATTTTTTATTTAAAGACCACAGACAGCACCGACCGTTATCACGGAGGTGATCATGAGTATCAACCATATGAGCAAACTAGCATCAGGAGCGGCATACGGTGCAGCTGGTTCAGCTGTGGCTAATGGCGTATTGACGCGACTGAGTCCAGATGAATGGAGTGCGGTCGGTGTTATCGCCGGTATCGTGCTTGCGCTGATGACGTTTGCCATCAACGCGTATTTTAAGCGCAAAGTATCTCTGGCTCAGATAAGAGCCTTAGAGCAGCGCGGATACATTCCAACCGATAAGCTTGGCGAGGAATAACTATGGCTATGTCAGCCAGTCTGCGTAACAAGTTGATTGCCGCAGCGGGCGGCGGGTCAATGATTATTGCTTCACTGTTTATTGGCGGGAAAGATGGGGTCGAGGGCCGCGTATATGAGCCCTATAAGGATGTAGCTGGGGTCTGGACCGTTTGTGATGGTCATACCGGTAACGATATCATTAAAGGGAAGAAATATACCGATCGCGAATGCGACCGCCTGATGTGGAATGACCTTCAGCCGGTTAAACGTGTTGTTGATAGTCTGGTTAAAGTTCCTCTTGGCGAATATCAGCGCGCGTCACTGTATAGCTTCACATACAACGTAGGCACCTCCGCATTTTCAAAATCAACGTTGCTCAAAAGGCTTAATGCCGGCGATCAGGTTGGTGCATGTGAAGAGATGCGCCGCTGGGTTTATGCTGGTGGGATGAAGTGGAAGGGATTACAGAACCGCCGCGATATGGAGCGTTCTCTTTGCTTAGCAGGTGGACCGGGTGACATTTAGAGCGAAGGTATTAATCATCGCGATGGTTGTAATCGTTGCCGCAGGCTTGTTATCGGTCAGCCTAACGCTTTATTACCGTGGCAACGCAATTGAATACAAATCTCAGCGAGACAACGCCAAAGAGGCGCTGAAACTTGCTGATGACACTATCAACGATATGAAAGTGCGCCAGCGTGACGTGGCTGCACTCGATGCGAAATACACGAAGGAATTAGCAGATGCTAAAGCAAAGCTTGATGCTCTTCAGCAGTGTGTTAGTTCTGGCAAGTGCGGGCTGCGCCTCAACGCAAAATGCCCAACGGTCAACACCACCGGCACCCCCAGCGTGGATGATGCAGCCAGCCCCCGACTTACTGACGCCGCTCAACGGGATTATTTCACCCTCAGAGAGCGAATCGAAACAGCCGGAAAGCAAATAACCGGATTACAGCAGTACATCAAAGAGCAATGCTTGCGCTAAATTACCGTTTCGGTATTATTTAGACGTTTACCCATGGAAAGTTCAAGGAGGTCATTTTGACCCAGTTTTTGGACTTCCCCGTAGGCAACCGCTGATCTAGACGTCAGGGTTCCTGAGCCAGGGGTAGAAGAAATCGAGAGGATAGTGCGAAGGGAGAATTACCAAGTTGGGCAACCAATTTGAGAGATTTATTCCCCGACGTCTGGGATGTCGGAGTCTCCCGCCTTGTCGGTCTAGCGATGGGGTCAATTCATGAAAAGCCAAGGGGCTCAGGAAACGCTGATAATTCTGGCTCCACCTTCCTGTGGCTGGTGGAACAACTGGAATTTGAAGAGAATCGCATTTAGCTTGGCCTGCCTTTCACCTAATTACCTCCCACGGGAGGTTTTTTATGCTCAATCCGACAAGGGATAAATCTGAGTCAAGCTGTGATACGTTGCGACACTGTGAGATAAAATCGCTTCACTCGGATTAATCAGAGGGTTAATGTTTAAACTCCAAAAACGCAAGGAGGTTTAAATGTTAGAGAATTATTTTTTTGACAAACATGGATTGGACCAACAGCCTAAAGTGAAGCGTGAGAAGGCCGTAGCTGCTGTCCTTGAGATAATCAAAGCTGGCTGCGTTGAAAATCCCACTCATGTATGTATTTCTGCTATTAAGAAAGATGTGTCAGATGCAGCGGATGCTATTCAAGACGCATTAGAAAAGTGAAATAAATCGAATTTTATTTAAAGCCGCCTTAATGGTGGCTTTTATTTTGTGCTGAAAACTGCATTCACTGAGTTCATTTTTCAGCATAAACACAATTAATCATCGGTTGGCGTTATCGCCATTGCCGAGGGTTATATCTATCTGTCCAGCAGGAAATGCTAAATGGAAGTAGTGATTAACGGTGTTTCATACGCACCAGTATCTGATCGCGCTTCAAGTATCGGCATAGCAATCAGCACCCATAACCGCCATGACGTTTTAGCCCGCGCTATTGAGCATCAGCTTAAATATCTCCCAGCCGGTGCGCTGGTGGTTGTAGTTGATGACGGGTCATCTGTACCGGTTGCTGTACCTGATGGTGTGAAGCTTATTCGTAGTGACATGTCACGCGGCATTGTTGCTTCAAAAAACGCCAGCCTTGAAGCTCTCATTGATGCTGGTTGTGAACATCTGTTCCTGTGGGATGATGACGCATGGCCGATTGCTGGTGGATGGGAAGGGCCATACATCGAATCACCTGAGCCGCATCTGGCTTATCAGTTTCAGGACTTCGCTACCGGCAAGAAGCTGAATGATATTGCGGTGCTCTATAGAGACAGTAAGCATGTCGCTTACACCGGCCAGCGCGGCGTGATGTTGTATTACCACCGCAGCGCGATTGAAAAAGTTGGTGGCTTCGACTCCATTTATGAACGCGGCATGTATGAGCACTCCGATCTGGCGCTGCGCATTCACAACGCTGGGCTCACGAGCTGGGCGTTTGCCGATGTGGTCGGTTCGGAAAAGCTGATTTATTCGCTTGATGAGCATGAGGCGGTAGATCGCTCGGTTCCAAAACATGACCGCGAGGCGCAGGTTAAACGTAACGTCACTATTCACAACAAACGCCGCGATGATGGTTACACCGGGTATGCGGAGTACCGCCAGAAGAAGAACGTTGTGATTACTACGTTTCTGACAAGCCAGCCTGACCCGCAGCGCGGTACCAAAATGACTGCATCACCTGAGTTGCTGGATAAGTGGGCATCGTCAGTTAAAGGCAACCATGCGGTTGTGCTGACCGACTCCATCAGTTCAGTGCGTGTTGGTGTAAGCACCGTGGCCGTTCCTGATGTGAAGATGAACGTTTATTTCCGGCGCTGGCTGCATATCTGGCAACACCTTCGCGATCACCCTGAATATCACTTCGTTTGGTGCACTGATGGCACAGACGTTGAGATGCTGCGTGAGCCGTGGACAGAGATGGAGCAGGGCAAGATTTACGTTGGCTCCGAACCAAAGACATACGCTGATGCGTGGGCTAAGCAGAACCACCCTGAAGCAATTTATCAGTCGTTCCTCGCTGATCATCAACATGATGTGATGCTCAACGCTGGTTTGCTCGGTGGCTCTCGCGCTGACGTAATGGCAATAGCTCACGGCATTGTCCGATTGTATTACCAGATTGAGTCACTGCGCTTCTGGCAGAAAGAGAAAACGGCTGCTGCCGTAGGTGACATGATTGCCTTTGGCATTGTCGCGCATCGATACGCTGACAGGCTGGTGACCGGCCCTCGCGTTCACACAGTCTTTAAGATGGATGGCATCGGTAAGGAGTTTGCCTGGTGGAAACACAAGTAAAGTTTGCCATCGTGGCACACGAGTCGCGCTTCGATATGGCGGTATCGCTTGCCGATAACCTACCTAATTACCAAATTTTTGTTGATCGCGAATCGAAGGGTGCAAACGCCAATCATCTGCGCGCATTACGCTGGGCATCCACGCAGGATTGCCGGATAGTGATTCTGGAAGATGATGCGCTGCCTGTGTCGGGCTTCACCGACAAAGTGACTGACTGGCTGGCGCGATTCCCTGATGAACTGGTTAGCTTCTATCTGGGTACCGGAAGGCCGCCGCAGTATCAGCTTGAGATAGCATCAAAGCTGATCGACGCCGACAAGCGGCAGATTGATTACATCACGATGAACCGGCTTATTCACGGCGTCTGTTACAGCGTGCCCGCCAGTAAGTTGGAGCGCGTGTTAAGTCGCTGGAATCATGGTTCACCTGCTGATTATGCAGTGGGTGATGCATGCGGTGGTGCTGTGGTGTACCCGTGTTATTCACTCGCTGACCATGCTGATGTATCAACGGTCGAGCGTCACCCCGATAACACACCAAGAACTGAGCGGCGCAAGGCGTGGCGGCTCAGCAATCAGGAGAGTTAATGGTAAGGCTAGCAACACTGAAGCCGCGCATTGCAGTAGACCGGACACAGCGAGTTCAGGCCGTAAAGGTAGCTGATACCCGCATCACTGGTTGGAAGCTGCAATCAAGGCGCAAACGTCTGTGGTCAGCAAATCCCTGCTGCGCTATGTGTGGCCGCCTGACCGAGTATCCGCACGGTTTCGAACTAGATCATAAGGTGGCACTCCATCAGGGTGGTGCTGACACCGATGAGAACTGCCAAATCCTTTGCTGTGGTGATGAAGGCTGCCACCTCAAGAAAACGAAGGCCGACATGAAGGGTAAATGAGAATGAATAGCATGCGCCTTTAAAAATGATTGCATATGCAACTATTTCACATCAAATGATGTTTATTCTCATTTGGGGTGGGGGGAGGGGCGAAGGATTTTGAAGGTTTGAACACGAAACCTCGCCCCCTCTCACGCACAGAAAATATCCCCTTTTGGAGGGTGTAAACATGTTAACAGCCCAGAAGCGAAAATTTGCTCTGGCGCTGATTTCCGGTATGTCAAAAAAAGATGCGGCAATAAAGGCTGGATATTCGGAGAAATCCGCGCGCTCCAAGGGTTCGCAGCTTGCTAAAGACCCGGAAGTCATCGCTTTTATTGGCCGCAAAAAGAAAGAAAAAATTGATGTTGATGACGTGCCCACGCATGGAAAAAAAGTTAATACCCCAGCAGTAAAAACAGAGGACGAACCGGAGCCGGAAATCGTCCGTGCGGCAGGTGAATACGATGACCCTCTTGAGTTCCTTAAGTCGGTAATGAATAGCCGAACTGAAGACATTGATACCCGTAAGGATGCCGCAAAAGCCATGCTTCCTTATATTCACAGCAAAAAAGGTGAGGGTGGCAAGAAGGACGCCAAGCAGGCAGCCGCTAAAGCCATCGCCAGTAAGTTCACTGGCATGGCACCCCCACAGCTGGTGGTCAGTAACGGGAGATAGTAAATGCCGGAATGGTCCACCGCTTGCGTTGACTGGGCCAGCAGGCTCATCAACCGGGAATCTATCATCCCTCCACCTATTTACAGGGATTCAGGCGAACACGCGCTGTCGATCTTTAAAGAACTGCGGGTCACTGACCTGCCCGGTAAGCCAACTTTTGGGGAATGCTCCGAAGAGTGGGTGTTTGATTTTGTGCTGGCGATTTTTGGTGGCTATGACCAGCAGACCGGGAAACAGATGATCCGTGAGTATGGGTTGCTCATCAGCAAAAAGAACACGAAATCCACTATCGCTGCCGGAATTATGCTGACAGCGCTGATTATCTGCTGGCGCGCTGATGAAGAACATCTGATCCTTGCGCCGACGAAAGAGGTTGCTGACAACTGCTTCAAACCTGCGGCAAGCATGGTGCGCGAAGATGAAGAGCTTTCTGCTCTTTTTCATGTTCAGGATCACATTCGCACCATCACACATCGCGTCAACCGCAATAGCCTGAAAGTTGTGGCAGCGGACAGCGACACAGTATCCGGTAAAAAGGCCGGACGCATTCTGGTTGAGGAGCTATGGCTGTTCGGCAAGAACGCTAAAGCCGATGCGATGTTTATTGAAGCATTGGGTGGGCAGGTATCGCGCAATGAGGGTTGGGTCATTTACCTGACCACGCAGAGCGACGAACCGCCTGCAGGCGTGTTCAAGAAAAAGCTGGATTACTGGCGAAACGTCCGCGACGGTATTATCAAGGATGGCAAAACCCTCGGCATTCTTTACGAGTTCCCGCCAGAAATGGTGGAGAACGAGGGGTTTCGTAATCCTGATAACTTTTACATCACTAATCCGAACATGGGCCGCTCAGTCAGCAAAGAGTGGCTGGATGATGAATATCGCAAGCGCTCCCAGGAAGATGAGGGAAGCCTGAGAAAGTTTCTGGCTAAACACCTGAATGTCGAAATCGGCATGAATCTTCGCGGTGATCGCTGGGCGGGAGCCGAATACTGGGAAGCTCAATCCGATCCCTCCGTTACGTTCAAGCAAATACTGAGCCGTTGCGAAGTCATTACCGTAGGTATTGACGGCGGCGGACTTGATGACCTTTTAGGCTTGTCCATCGTTGGCAGGGATAAGAAAACCCGGGAATGGCTGAGCTGGTCGCATGCATGGTGTCATGAAAAGGCGCTGGAACGGCGTAAAAGTGAAGAGAGTAAAATCCGGGACTTTGAAAAACAGGGTGATGTAACAGTCGTAAAATCGTTTGGTGAAGATGCTGACGAAGTAGCGATGTACGTTTCTCAGATTCACGAAGCCGGTCTCCTGGATAAAGTCGGTATGGACCAGGCCAGCGTGGGCGCGCTGCTCGACAGCCTGATTGATGCCGGAATTCCTCAGGAAATGGTGGTGGGTGTCAGTCAGGGCTGGAGGCTCGGCGGCGCGTGCAAAACTGCAGAACGAAAACTCACCGAGGGCGCGCTTAAACATGCCACTCAGCCACTTATGAACTGGTGTGTGGGCAATGCCAAAGTGGTGATCAGCGCCAATGCGCCACTGGTAACAAAAGGTGCCAGCGGGATCGGCAAGATAGATCCACTGATGGCGCTGTTTAACGCAATCCATCTGATGGCGCTGAATCCGGCATCACCTAAAAAAGAATACAGCGTGTTTTTCATTTAGAAATTCCGCTCTTAACGACCCGCTCAGGCGGGTTTTTTCGTTTCTGGAGAAAGGGAAATGAAGAATCAGCACGCCGTCAGCCTTCTGATGGTTAAAGCCGTGAACGAGGATACGCGGGAAATCACCGGTATCGCGACCACGCCGTCACCGGATCGCTATGGCGATATTGTGATGCCCGAAGGGGCGAAATTCCAGTTGCCAATCCCGCTGCTGTGGCAGCACGACCACCAATCGCCCATTGGTCAGGTTACCAGTGCAAAGGTTACCGCTGAGGGGATCGAAATCAAAGCCAAGCTTGCACAGGCAGATGCCCCAAGCCAGCTGGCAGCACGACTTGAAGAGGCATGGCAGAGTATCCGCCTTGGGCTTGTTAAAGGCTTGTCGATTGGTTTTCGTCCAATCGAATACGCCTATATCGATGAGGGAGGCGTCCGCTTTACTAGCTGGGAGTGGTATGAACTCTCCGTCGTAACGGTACCGGCTAACGCCGAAGGCACGATTCAGGCAGTTAAATCTATCGATGACAAGCTGCGTGCCGCGTCAGGCAAAGAGCAGAAAGAATCGAAAATTACTATTTCCGCTGGCGCTACAGCACCTAAAAATTCTCAGACTAAAGGATTCAAAATGAACATTGCAGAACAGATTAAATCGTTCGAAACAAAGCGCGCAACACTGGATGCATCGCGCCAGGCGGTGATGGAAAAATCCTTCGAAGAAGGCCGTACCCTGGACGCTGAAGAGGAAGAAAAATACGACGAGCTCACCACCGAGATCAAAAGCGTTGATTCCCATCTTGGCCGCCTGCGCGATTTGGAAGCGACAAAGGCTACTACAGCACAGCCCGTCAGTAAGGCTGCGAACGGCACCGTGATCAACACTGCTTCAAACCGCGCGCCTGGAGTGATTCGGGTTGAACAGAAACTGGAGAAAGGCATTGGGTTTGCTCGCTTTGCAAAATGCCTGGCAGCAGCAAACGGAAGCCGCAGCGATGCGCTGGAAATTGCAAAAGCTCAGTATCAGGATGACGCAAAGTTGCATCATGTCATCAAGGCCGCTGTTGGTGCAGGTTCTACCACTGATCCCAAATGGGCAGGTAGCCTGGTTGAATATCAGGAGTACGCACAGGATTTCATTGAATTCCTGCGTCCTCAGACTGTAATCGGTCGTTTTGGTCAGGGGAACATCCCATCTCTTCGCAGCGTGCCGTTTAATGTCCGTATTCCTGCACAGACATCTGGTGGTTCAGCCGGTTGGGTAGGCCAGGGCAAAGCCAAGCCACTGACCAAGTTCGATTTTGAATCCATCACCTTCGGCTTTGCGAAAGTGGCTGCAATTGCGGTTCTGACGGACGAATTAATCCGTTTCTCAAACCCTGCAGCAGATGCACTTGTGCGTAACGCGCTTGCAGAAGCAGTCGTTGCGCGTCTCGATACGGACTTTATCGACCCGGCCAAAGCGGAAGTTGCTGGTGTATCTCCAGCGTCTATCACAAATGGCATTGCAGGCATCCCGTCAACAGGCTTGCCGGATGATGATGCAGCTGCCGCATTTGCGACATTCGTTACTGCAAACCTTCAGCCAACGGGTGCCGTATGGCTCATGTCCAGTACAACTGCGCTCTCGTTATCTATGCGCAAAAACGCACTTGGACAGAAAGAGTATCCGGAAATGACCATGCTGGGCGGTACATTCCAGGGCCTCCCGGTAATTGTCTCTCAGTACGTGGGTAACCAGCTTATTCTGGTCAATGCCCCGGATATTTATCTCGCAGATGATGGCGGTGTCGCGGTGGATATGTCGCGCGAAGCCTCTCTCGAAATGGAAAGTGCACCAACTGGCGACAGCATGACGCCGACGCCAGTTGAGATGGTCTCCATGTTCCAGACCAACAGCGTAGCGATTCGTGCAGAGCGCTGGATTAACTGGAAACGTCGTCGTACGGCAGCGGTAGCGGTGATTACTGGCGTTAACTACAGCTCTCAGGCTGGCAGCTAAGGAGATGCGGGGAGAAATCCCCGCTCTTTTGTCTATGAAACAGGTTCGTTATCTGAAAAGCACCCATGATGCCTATGCGGGTGAAAAACGCTTTCTGCGTGACGATCACGCTGAGGTTCTCCGCTTAACCGGCCATGTCGAATTTATCGATATTGTCGAAAAGAAGGCTAAGAGCCAGAAAAAGAATTGACGCTCAGGAGAAGCAGCCAATGTTCGGTTTCCGTAAAAAGCCCAAGGAAGAAAAGGCGCTTCAGGCTGCGAATAGTGGCGGCTGGCGCAAAATTTTTGAGTCTTTTACCGGAGCATGGCAGAGAAACATCGAGGTCGATGCCACTACGGTTCTTGCATATCACGCCGTGTTTTCATGTATATCACTCATCTCAGCAGATATCGCTAAGATGCCGCTTCTACTTAAAAAGAAGCTGAACAGTGGCATTTGGGCGGATCATAGCGATATCAGAATTTCACCACTTTTGAGGAAGCCCAACAGCTTCCAGACCCGCATGCAGTTCTTTGAAAACTGGATGAATTCCAAACTTTCAGATGGCAATACTTACGTCCTGAAGTTAAGGGATGAAAACGGGATTGTTAAGCAGCTGCGCGTTCTGGACTTCAATAAAGTGACACCGTATGTGACAGATGACGGTGAAATTTTCTATCAGGTGAGGCCTGATAATGTTCACGGTCTTGAGCAGCAGGTGATGGTTCCGGCGCGTGAAATCATCCATGACCGTTTTAACTGTTTCTTTCACCCGTTGTGCGGCCTGTCGCCGATATATGCGTGTGGACTCACCGCAATGCAAGGTGATGCCATCCTGACTAATTCGGCTAACCATTTCAAAAATGGTGGCAAGCCAGGGGGTGTCATTACCGTTCCGGGGGCAGTTGATCAGGACAAGGCGCGGGAAATAAAACAGAGCTGGGATGAAGGTTATTCCGGCGCTAACGCAGGCAAAACAGGTTTACTTGCGGATGGAGCATCTTTTGCCACCATAGCGATGACAGCCGTTGATGCGCAGATGGTAGAGCAGCTGAAGCTTACTGCTGAGATTATCTGCGCCACATTTCATGTGCCGATTTACAAGGTTAACTCGGCGGCCACACCTTCTTATAACAATATCGAAGCGCTGGATCAGGGTTACTACTCCCAGTGCCTTCAGACGCATATTGAAGCCATCGAATTGCTGCTTGATGAGTCATTTGAACTCGATGAGAAGACCGGCATTGAGATGGACCTGAACACGTTGATCCGCATGGATACCGAAGGGCGCTATAAAACCTATAGCGAGGCAATTGGTGCGGGCTGGCTTGCGCCGAATCAGGCGCGTAAAAACGAAAACATGCTGCCGGTTGAAGGCGGTGATACGCCGTATTTACAGCAGCAAAACTTTGCGCTTTCTGCCCTGGCTAAAAGGGATGGCAGCGAAAACCCGTTTGGCAGAATTTCACAGCCAGAGGTCACTCCCGTGCCTGAAAAACTCCCTGAAGATGACAACAGCAAGGCGCTGTCTGATCATGAGCAGTTCATGGTTAAGGCAATGCTGAAAGGACTGCTTACCCATGAATGAACGTGACATGTCACTGCTAAAAGCTGTTAGCGAAGCAGTAAAGGAACAACTTTCAGCGTTACAGGAAAAGTATTTATCGGAATTGAAAGAGCAGTCCGATGAATTATCCCGCCTTAGAAACCTTGTTGAAGAACATAAGAAATCAGTTCCGGAAATGGATTCTGTTGTCAGAAGCGTGCTGGAAAAAATTACGGTGCCAGCCGCGCCTGAGCTGCCTGATATCGGTAAAATGGTTAATGATGCAGTGGCGGAAATACCCGCTCCTGTTGCACCTGCGCCTCCTGAACTACCCGATATTGCGAAAATGGTTCGGGATGCCGTAGCTGATGTTGAAATTCCAAAACCTGCTCCGCATCCTGATATAGCGAAAATGGTGAAGGATGCGGTAGCGGAACTACCCAAGCCAACAGATGGAGAGCCCGGTGAAGACGGCAAGGATGCGCTTCAGTTAGAAATCATGCCTGAGATTTTTCCTGAGAAATCCTATCCGCGTGGCAGCTACGCTATCCATTCAGGCGGGCTGTGGCGTTCCTATCAGAAAACAGCAGGCATGACCGGCTGGGAATGCCTGGTAGACGGAATCAGTTCTATCGACATCAGCCAGAGCGATGAACGCCATTTCACTGTGGTGGCTACGAAATCCAGCGGTGAAAAAACAGAAAAATCCTTCTCTGTCCCGGTGATGATTTACCGGGATATCTTCAAGGAGGGCCAGAAATATTACCCTGGTGACAGCGTGACGTGGGGCGGTTCAGTCTGGTATTGCCATCTCGAAACGGGTGATAAGCCCGGTGAGGCCGGATCGAAGGGCTGGAAGCTGGCTGTGAAGCGTGGTCGCGATGCGAGGGTTAAGTGATGCTTGAATTTGTGACGCTTGAAGAAGCGAAAGCACATCTGAGAGTGGATACCGATGCCGGTGACGACGATCTCCAGCTGAAAATCTATTCTGCCAGCGCCGCTGTGTTTGATTTCATTCAGGGCAGTCGTGAAAAGTTGATTGGGGATGACGGCAAGATCATCACTGATTCGCCAGAGCTGCAGCGCGTGAAGCAGGCAACCCTGATTCTGATTGGCATTCTTGACCGCGTACGCGGCGGGGAAGAGGAAAGCCAGTTGAAGCCGGGGGAGTTGCCTTATTCTGTAACCTCCCTGATTTACTCACTGAGAAAGCCAACGGTGGTTTGACGGGGGATTCATGCAAGCTGGCCGCCTTAACGAAAGAGTAACTATTCAAAATTTCATCACCATCCGCCTTCCATCAGGACAACCAGACAAAGAATGGAGTGATGGAAGAACGATCTGGGCTGAAGTGCGTGGAGTGAGTGGTCGTGAACTGATTGCATCTGGTGCAGAGATGGGGGAGGCGACCATAAGGGTCTGGACCCGGATCACTGATGACATAACCTCAGCATCAAGAATAAGATGCGAATCAGGTGGTTTTAAGGGATCAACTCTGGATGTTGTCGCCCCGCCAATTCCAGATGCAAAAAATGACCGGATGGAAATTTTGTGCAAGCTGGGAGTGAAATCATGATCACCACTGATTTAGATTTTTCCGGACTTGCAGATTTATCTCGCGACCTTGAATTGCTTAGTAAAGCTGAAAGCAGGCAGGTTCTGAGGCGAGCAGTCAGGGCTGGTGCAGAGTTGGTAGCTGAAGAAGTCGCTAATACTGCACCTGAGAAAACCGGGAAATTAAAAAGAAACATTGTTGTTCTTTTTGGTAAGGGAGCTCCCGGTACCGCGCTTGCTGGTGTCCATATTCGTGGGGTGAATCCTGAAACGGGAAATAGTGACAATAAATTAAAAACATCGTCTCCGAATAATGCTTTTTACTGGCGATTCCTTGAGGAAGGCACTTCAAAAATGCCAGCACATCCTTTCGTCCGCCCGGCATATGACCGCAAGCAGGAAGAGGCATCTGCGGCTGCATTTGCGGAAATGATCAAAGCGATAGATGGGGTGCTAAGCAAATGACCGAGTCACACATTTATCAGCTGATTAGCGGGCTTGCTGGGGGGCAGGTTTATCCCTACGTTGTCCCGCTGAATGCTGAGGGAGAGCCTTCAGTCAGTCCTCCCTGGGTGGTTTTCACGATCGTCAGCGAAATATTCAGCGATACGCTGTGCGGCCCTGCGGAAGAAGACGGCACGCTGCAGGTTGACGTATATGCATTGACCACGGATGAGGCAAGAAACATTCGTGAACAGGCGGTAAACGCTTTGTCGCCCCTCTATTTTTCAGAGATGCGAAAGAGAAATGGTTTCGAGCCTGACACAGGCTTATTCCGCGCAACGCTGGAAATTCAGAGCCAGCAATAATCCAACCCATCAATCACGACCGGCGCAAGCCGGTTTTTTTTCGCCTGGAGAAAACATGAGCAGCAAATATGAAGTAACAAAGGGGATGACTTTTGCCGTCTCTGCCGCGCCAGTAAGTGCAGAAGACTTTACGGACTCCGGTTTTCCATCTAACAGCGTTAGCTGGCTGGAAGCTGCCTGCGCCACAAAAGAGATCAGCTACACAGGTGGTCAGAAAGGTGACATTGACGTTACCACGCTTTGCTCCACTGAACAGGAGCAAACCAACGGTCTCGCCGCTCCGGCTGAGATGAGCATTACGCGTAACTGGGTCGGTGATGAAGAGGCTCAGCAGGCACTGCAAACCGCCTATGAAAACGATGAGTTGCGCGCGCTGCGCGTTGTTTTCGCATCAGGCAATGGTTTTTATGTGCTGGTCGAAGTGCGTCAGAGCTCCTGGTCTGCGGCCACATCGTCAGTCGTAGGTGCTACCTACTCGCTGCGCGTGCGTGGCAAGCCGAAGCCAATTATTGCTTCAGGCTCATAAGCGGCTCCGGCCGCTTTTCTTTTATCCGCAATAATCCGCTCACTGAGAATATGAAATGTCGAATACCGAAAAAACCACTGCATCACCGGCTTCATTACGCGCTCTGGCGCTTGCTCCATCGTCAGGGTTTCGTTCAAAAGTAATTACCGTCCCTGAATGGGATAACGCAAAAGTGATGCTGCGTGAGCCGTCCGGCGAAGCGTGGATGCGCTTTCGCGAAATTATGTCACCGGAACTGGCGGAGGGTGAAACAGAACCCAAGCTGACACCGCAGGAAACGTTTCTTCGTAACAAGAGCGCAGACGTGGTGATGCTCATTGATGTTCTGCTCGATGAGAACGGCGATCGTGTTTTCAGTGATGAAGACGAGTCCATTGTTTCCGAAATCTATGGTCCGGTGCATACCCGCCTTCTTAATCAGGCGCTGAAGTTGGGCATCTCACAGGAAACCGCAGAGGCAAAGTAAAAGAGCCGCTGACTTTCTTCCTGATGACTCTGGCGCTGCGACTTGGGCGAACTCTCAAAGAAATTCGCGAAACGCTCAGCGCCAGTGAGCTGAAAATGTGGCTCGCCTATGACCGCCTCAGCCCTATTGGGGACTTTCGCGGTGATATTCAGGCTGCGCAGATTTCCGCTGCCGTACTCAATTCGCAGGGCGCTAAAACAACCATCAGCGATTTGCAGCTGAAGTGGGGCGAAGCAGAAGAAGAGAAAGAAACCAGCGGCCTTGAAGTCTGGATGGCGGGGCTATGAAATATTTGAGGCAGCTGTTAACCTCCGAAAAAAAGGAGGATTTATGAAAGGTATTATATTGCCAGTTTTACTAGCCTGCTCTCTTACAGCCTGCAAGCCTACTGATAAAGAATTTATCAAATTAGGCGAAGATGTTGTTAGGCACAGCCTGAAAGATCCAGACAGCGCCAAATTTGAATCAAGCTACAAGCCATCTGGTGAAAATGATGGACACCTATGCGGAAAGGTCAACGCTAAAAACTCTTATGGCGGATATACGGGTTATAAAAACTACTACGTATACATTAATACCAAAGATGGTGAGTTAATTAATCACGGCCCGGTCAAGATAGCAGATAACGAGGACGAAAAAGCACTAGCGAACTTCCAAACGATCTGCCAGTAAATATCAGCTAAATAAACTAACCCGCTACGGCGGGTTTTTTCATGGGTGAAATATGGCAACGCTGCGCGAACTCATTATCAAAATCTCTGCGAATTCCAGTTCTTTCCAGTCCGAGATTGCGCGTGCATCAAGAATGGGTGCTGATTATTACCGTACGATGGAACAGGGTGGGCGTCGTGCCGCTGTGGCCGCGCGCGAAAGTCAGCGTGCAATTCAGGAGCTGAACGAGCAACTGGTTTCCACGAAAGAGACCGCGCTGGAGATGACGGGCGTCTTTGCCGGTGCGTTTGCAGCAGGTCATCTTATTGAGCTTGCCGATAACTGGAACGCGGTAAACGCGCGACTCAAGCAGGCTTCGCAGTCTACCAGTGAGTTTGCCACCGTGCAGAAATCGCTGATGGATATCAGCCAGCGCACCGGCACCGCTTTTGACGACAACGCCAATCTCTTCTCGCGTTCTGCTGCGTCGATGCGTGAATTTGGCTACAGCGCACAGGAAGTGCTGAAGGTAACAGAGGCGGTGTCTACCGGCCTGAAACTTTCCGGGGCGAGCGCAGAGGAAAGCAGCTCCGTTATCACGCAGTTCAGCCAGGCGCTTGCACAGGGCGTGTTGCGCGGCGAAGAATTCAACGCCGTGAACGAATCCGGCGATCGTGTTATTCGTGCCCTTGCTGCCGGTATGGGCGTCGCGCGAAAAGACCTGAAGGCAATGGCCGATCAGGGTCAGCTTACCATTGATAAAGTTGTTCCTGCGCTGACCAGCCAGCTTGATAAGCTGCGCGGCGAGTTCTCATCCCTGCCTGAATCGGTCTCAGGCTCAGTCACTAAAGTGCAGAACGCCTTCCAGCAGTGGGTAGGTGAGGCAAATACCACCTCCGGAGTCACGGCGTCGCTTTCTGGCGTGCTGGAAGGTGTGGCGAAAAATATCGATTCGGTGGCTACGGTTGCCGGTGCACTGGTTGCTGTGGGGGCCGCTAAATTCTTTGGCGGTATGGCATCGGGTGCAATCTCTGCGTCAGCCGGCATCGTAACGGCATATAAGAGCGAAGTAGCTCTAACGCAGGCTCAAATCCGGGGCACACAAATTTCAACTGCAAGAGCGCGGGCGGCTGTTTATCGTGCACAGCAGGCTGTTGTAGCAGCGAGAGGAACCGCGACACAAGAAGCGGCTGAGCGCCGTCTGGCCGCAACGCAGGCAGTGCTTACGCGTAATGTGAACGCGCGAGCCGCCGCACAGGAACGACTGAACAACATTACATCTGTGGGATCGCGGCTCACCAGCGGCGTGCTGGGTCTGGTAGGCGGCATTCCCGGTCTGCTGATGCTGGGTGCCGGTGCCTGGTACACGATGTATCAGCGGCAGGAGCAGGCGCGGGAATCAGCGCGCGCGTATATCGAAACGCTGGATGATGTCAGAAAAGCCGCGCCGGGCATGAGCCTGCCGGAAGTTTCCGACACGCAGACCAAAACCCGAACGTCGATGACCGAGCAGAACCGGCTGATCGACGATCAGGCCGCGAAGGTTGATAAGCTCAAAACGCAGATTCAGGGCTATCAGCAGATAATGGCAAGTCCGGGGCCCTCCGTTGGTGGTTTCCTCATCAACTATCTGACGAGCGTTGAGGAAGTATCGACTGGCATGCAGCAGGCTACTTCTGAGCTGGCAGTGGAGCAGGCGCGACTTAACCAGATGCAGGAGAAGTCACAGGAAGTCCAGTCTGTGCTGGAGGTGCTTGAAACACGCCGCGTGGATTTAATCAGACAGCAGGCCGCTCAGCAAAATACGGCTTATCAGTCGCTGCTGATGATGAACGGCCAGCACACGGAATTTAACCGCCTGCTTTCGCTCGGCAACGAATTGCTTGCCACCCGAACCAATCTGGCAAACGCGCCTTTCCGTATTCCTTCGGCTCAGCTCACGTCGAAACAGGCTGATTTGCTGCAGAAGTCCGGGCGTGAAAATGAACTGGCTGGTCTTTCAGGGGCCGATCGCGTCAGGCGTCAGGCGGAATATTCCGCTGATGATGCAGGGCTGACCAATACGCCTGAATATACCGAGTCGCGGCAGAAATTCATCAGCAACACCGTACAGGCCTGGCAGAAACAGGAAGACCTGAACAAGTCGCTGCGTGAAGGTAAAAAGGCCGTCAGCGAGCAGGGGAAGGAGGAGCGGGCAGCAGCCCAGCAGTCAGAAAACTATGCGCGTAAAATGGCCGACCTCAGCGTTGCCATTGAAGTGCAGAAGGTTCGCGCCACCGAGGGTGAAAAAGCCTCTGAACTCTACGCGGCGTCGCATCAGACCGGCGCTAAGTGGACGGAAGAGCAACGCAAAGCTATCCGGGATAATTCGGCAGAGCTTGCCACCTGGACGCAGCGCGCTGAAGAGAACGTGCGCAAGCAGCGTGAACAAACCGAAGCGCTCAAGGATTTGACCGATGCCGCCCGTAAATACCGTGATGACGCCGCGCAGACTACCGACACCGCAGGCATGAGCGATCGCCAGCGGAGCCGGTACGACGATCAGCAGCAGGTAGAACGGGTGTTCGATAAAACGGATAAAGGTTCGGCGGCTATTGCAGCCCGTCAGCAGGCCCTTGATGCGCTCGACAAGAAATATCAGGCGATCGCCGCTTCAGAGTCCAACTGGCTTAACGGCGTTTCAAAAGGCTATGAAAACTGGCTTGAAAGCGCCAGCAACGTTTCGGGCGCGGTATCCTCCGGCGTGACCTCAACGCTTGATAGCGCAATGGACAATATGTCCGCCATGCTGGTCGGCAGCAAAGCGGACTGGAAAAGCTGGGGCGTTTCAGTGCTTCAGACGATTGCAAAAGTCGCGCTGCAGATGGCGCTGGTTAACACGGTGAGCGGAATTTTCGGTTCACTTGCCGGAAGCCTTGGCGGTGCCGCGGTAGGAGCAGCAAGTTCTGGCGCTTCGACATCCGGCAGCGTCGGCGCGATGGGCATGCCGACGAGCTATACCGCTTATGCTGATGGCGGCTACACCGGCAGCGGCGGCAAACACGATCCGGCGGGCGTCGTTCACAAGGGGGAGTTTGTTTTCACCAAAGAAGCGACCGAGCGCATCGGCGTTGCGAATCTTTACGACATGATGCGCGGTTATGCAAACGGCGGTTATGTTGGCGAGATGCCGGGAAGTCGCCAGTTTTCATCTGGTGTGAATCGGGCTACAGGCAACGGGAACACAGTTATTCAGGTGGATGCGCCGGTAACCATCATGCAGGGTGACGGTCAGGCTCAGGCTGGGGCTACCGGCACAGCCGGTGTTGCAACGCAGATGAAAGGAATTATCCAGCAGACCATCACTGATCGCCTGAAAAAAGAGATGTCAGCAGGTGGACTTCTCTACAGGAAAGGATAACGCCATATGGCAATTGATACGTTTATCTGGTGCGTCAGGATCGGGGCCAGCGAGCAAATCACCAAGTCTGTTTATCAGGCAAAGTTCGGTGATGGTTATGAGCAAATCGCTGAGAACGGGATTAATAACGACGCGCAATCATGGTCATTATCCTGTAACGGTAAGCTTGAAGACATGTCGCAGGTTAGGGCATTTCTCAAACAGCACGTTACAAAGTCGTTCTGGTGGACGAATCCGTGGGGTGAAAAAAATCTCTACCGCGTCAAGTTCGATTCAATTAATCCCACCTTTCCGAAGAAAGGATTCTGCGACATAGCTTTCACCTTCGAGCAGGCTTTCGGGCCGTAGCCATAAACCTTAACAGGGCACTTTGGTGCCCTTTTTTTATGGGCGAAATATGAGCTTCACTCAGGACATACAGCAGCTTGAGCCGGGCCAACTGGTTCAGCTCATCGAGATAGACGGCACGGCGTTCGGGATGGAAAACATCCTGCGATTTCACGCGCACAATATTGCACCTGATGGCTGGGCTGCATTTGCTGCGGAAAACCTCCCCGCCATCATCTGGCAGGGCAACCAGTACGATCCCTATCCCTACGAGCTGAAAGGCATGGAGCTGTCGAGCACCGGCTCGCAGCCCACGCCAACGCTTTCTGTTGGCAACATCGGGAACTACGTCACGGCGCTGTGCCTCCAGTTCGATGATTTGGTAAAAGCGAAGGTGAAGATTCACACCACGCTCGCTAAATATCTGGATGCGGCGAACTGGACCGCTGGCAATCCCAGCGCGAGCCCCAGCGATGAGCGCTTGCAGCTTTTCTATGTGAATGCCAAAAGTCAGGAAACGCGCGCGCAGGTTGATTTTGAGCTGTGCTCACCGTTCGACGTTCAGAGCCTGCAACTTCCATCCCGGCAAATCACGCCGGTCTGCACCTGGTGCATGCGCGGCTGGTACCGAACCGGCACCGGCTGCGATTACGCCGGTAATAAATATTTCCTCAAAGACGGCACGCCAACCGACAACCCCGGACTTGATGTCTGCGGCGGTAAGCTGAGTGACTGCCGTCTTCGCTTTGGCGCAGAGAATGCGCTTTCCTTTGGCGGGTTTCCGGCGGCAAACCTGCAGGGCAAATAATCATGCGTAAAAAAATCATGAATGCCATACGTGAGCACGTAGAGGCGGAATATCCGCGCGAGGCCTGCGGGGTCGTCGTGCAGATTGGTCGTGCTCAGGAGTATATCCGCTGCCGCAACATTTCAGATACGCCAGCCGAAAGCTTCACGATGGCAGACGACGACCTGCAGGCGGCAGAAGCACAGGGTGACGTGCTGATGATTATTCACTCTCACCCGGATGTTGTGCAGCTCATCCCCTCTGAAATGGACCGCATCCAGTGCGATCACTCCGGCGTTGAGTGGGGGATCATGTCGTGGCCGGAGGGTGACTTCTGCACCATTTCGCCGCGAGGTGAAAGAGAGCTGGCGGGCCGGCAGTGGGTGCTTGGGCATGCTGACTGCTGGACGGTCGTGATGGATTACTTTCAGCAGACGCATGGCATCACGCTTGGGAACTGGTCGGTCGATTACGAGTGGTGGATTGATGGCAAAGAAAGCCGTTATGACGATAACTGGCAGGGTGAAGGGTTTACCGAAGTTGATCCGGTATCCATGAAGCCTGGCGACGTCATCATGATGCGCGTACAGGCTCCTGTGACAAACCACGCTGCGGTTTATCTGGGTGACAACATTATGCTGCACCACGGCTTTGGCAATCTCTCCGCGCGCGTTCCCTACGGCAAATATTACCGCGATCGCACCGTGCGTATCGTGCGGCATAAGGACTTATTAGATGCTTAAGAAAATGACGCTCTCTGGCGGCCTGGCTAAAAAGTTCGGCAAGGTTCACCAGTTCCACGTTGCTGACATGCGGGAAATGCTCAGGGCAATGTGCGCATCGGTTCCCGGATTCAAAAAGTACGTGTCAAACGCGCATCTCAACGGGGTGCGTTTTGCCTTCTACAGCGGTTGTAAAAACATCGGGCTGGAAGAGTTTGACATGTCCAATGGTGCGACTGAATACCGGATGAGTCAGGTGATCGAAGGCAGCAAGCAGGCGGGTGTGCTGCAAATCGTTATCGGCGCGATCGCGCTGGTGGCCGCATTCTTTACCGCTGGTGGGTCGCTGGCACTCTATGCCGGGGCTATGGCTGCCGGAACGATTACTGCTACAACTATTTTAACCGGCATCGGCATCAGCATGATGCTGGGTGGGGTAGTTAGTATGCTGACGCCACAGCCCAGCTATAACATCGGATCGGCATCCAGCACGGAGAATCAGCCAAACTATGCGTTTGGCGCGCCGGTAAACACCGTCTCAATGGGCTATCCGGTGCCGGTACTTTACGGCCAGCGCGAAATTGGCGGGGCCATCATCAGCGCCGGAATCTTCTCCAGCGACCAGCAATAAGACCTCCTCGCAATTCAGCCACCTCAGGGTGGCTTTTTTTATGGGTGCAATATGCAACTTCTACAGGGTGCGCGCGTAATTCAGGGATACAAGGGCGGTGGCGGCGGTAGTGCTCACACGCCAGTAGAGGAGCCGGATGACCTGCTTTCAGTTGCGAAGCTGAAGATGCTACTGGCGATCTCCGAGGGTGAGATTCAGGGAGACCTTACTGCGCAGGAAATTTATATCAATGACACGCCTCTCGCCAATAACAGTGGCGGTTACAACTTTACTGGTGTGAATTGGGATTTTCGCAATGGCACGCAGGACCAGACATACATTCAGGGTATGCCCGAGGTTGATAACGAATCTTCGGTTGGCGTTGAGGTTTCTACTACCGCGCCGTGGATTCGCCAGTTCAGCAATCTTTCTCTTGATGCTGTGCGAATCAAACTAAGCCTGCCGCTGCACTACCTGTACAAAGACAACGGTGACATGGTCGGAACCGTGACGCAGTACACGATTGACCTTTCGACCGACGGCAGCGCTTACGTAACCGTGGTGAACGGCACATTTGATGGTAAAACCACATCAGAATATCAGCGCGATCACCGCATTAATTTGCCCAAAGCAACGACCGGATGGTCAATCCGCGTGCGCAGGATCACCGCCGACTCAACCTCAACAAAGCTGATGAACGCCTTCAAGGTGTTTTCATTCGCGGAGGTGATCGACAGCAAATTACGCTACCCGAATACCGCGCTGCTATACGTCGAGCTGGATTCGAGCCAGTTCAACGGCAGCGCGCCCAAAATCACCTGCAAGCCCAAAGGTAAACTGATCCGCGTTCCAACCACGTATAACCCGATTAGCCGGACCTATAGCGGAACATGGCAGGGTGATTTCAAACTGGCGTGGACGGATAACCCGGCGTGGATATTTTACGACCTGGTGCTGGATGAGATTTACGGCATGGGAAACCGTGTCGATGCCACCATGATTGATAAGTGGGAACTGTATGCAATCGCGCAGTATTGCGATCAGAAGGTTTCTGATGGTGCTGGCGGAACTGAGCCGCGCTTTACCTGTAACGTATTCATTCAGAGCCAGCAGGACGCATACACCGTTCTCAAGGATATTGCGGCGGTGTTCCGCGGCATCACCTTCTGGGGCAATGACCAGATTTATGTTAATGCCGATGTCCCGCAGGATGATGTTGATTTTGTTTACCACTGCTCCAATGTCATTGACGGCCTGTTCACCTATGGCGGCGGCTCTTACAAGAACCGTTACACCTCCTGTCAGGTAAGCTGGTCTGACCCACAAAACCATTATACCGATTCGGTCGAAGGCGTTTACGAGGCTGACCTCGTTCAGCGCTATGACGTCAACGAAAGCAAGATCACCGCTATTGGCTGCACCTCACAGAGCGAGGCGCACCGTCGTGGCCGCTGGGCAATTCTTTCCAACGCAAAAGACGGGACAATCTCATTCAACGTTGGTCTGGATGGCTTCATTCCGCTGCCGGCTAAGATTATCGGCGTGGCGGATGCTTTCCGCGCGGGTAAACAGAATGGCGGTCGAATCAGCGCGGTTAGCGGTCTCAATATCACCCTGGACCGGGCAATTGATTACGCTGCAGGCGATCGTCTGGTGCTTAACCTTCCTGACGGTATGGCGCAGACACGAACAATTGCGTCTGTCAGCGCGGACAAACAAACGGTTCGTGTCAGCACTGCATACAGCCAAACGCCTGTTGCCGGTGCAGTATGGGCAATCGACAGTGACAATCTGGCGATTCAGTATTTCCGCGTAACGTCTATTTCCGCCAATGATGACGGCACTTTCACCGTAGGCGGTGTTCAGCACGACCCGAACAAATACCGTTATATCGATGACGGTGTGAAAATTGATCCTCCGCCAATCACCATCACGCCGCCTGGCGTCATGAATAAGCCAGAAAACGTGGTGATATCTCAGGTTGATTACGTCGAACAGGGTCTGAACGTTGCCTGCATGCAGGTGACATGGGACTCGGTGCCAAACGCCATCAGCTACGTCGCGCAGTGGCGCAAGGATAACGGCGACTGGGTGAACGTCGGCCAGCAGAGCGCGAAGGGCTTCACCGTTGCTGGAATCTATGCCGGTATTTATGACGTTCGCGTTCGTGCGGTCAATGCTGTGGATGTTTCATCACCGTGGGGCTATGCGCAGTCAACAACGCTGTCTGGCAAGGCAGGTAAGCCCGGAACACCTGTCAGCCTGATTGCCTCAAAAGATGTTGTGTGGGCCATCAACATACAATGGGGCTTTCCGGCTGGTTCTGGTGATTCGGCATATACCGAGATTGAAGTAGCGACTACTGCGGACGGCATGAATCCGCTGTTCCTCGCTAACGTTCCCTATCCAGGCGTCAGCTATCAGCACGGTCCGATGCCTGCCGGTATACGCCGCTGGTACCGCGCGCGCCTGATAGACAAAATCGGCAACAAAGGTGACTGGACCGGCTTTGTCGAAGGTGCCAGCAACGTCAATGCGAATGACCTGATCGGAGATTCATTCCAGGATTTCATTGAATCGCCAGACGGTCAGGCGCTGCTTGAGCCAATCATCACTGATCCGAAAGCGCTGGCCGAAGACATCCTGGCTAACTATGAGCATGTCGATCAGCAGTGGGCACACTTTGGCGAAAACTCGGCGGGTATTCTCGAAGCCAAAAACGTTGCAGCAGATGCCGAAAAATCGGTTGCTGATTTACGCACTGACGTTGTTGCTCAGTTTGATCAGCAGCAGGCAGCGATATCCGAAAGGATGGTTGCCTATACAGATGCCACAGGCGGCTCAGCAATATATACGCTGAAGGCAGGCATCAAATATGGCGGCACGAATTATGATGCGGGGATGTCCGTTGCAGTCACCATTAATGGCACCAATGTTGTCACACGCTTTGCTGTAAACGCAAACCAGTTTGTGGTGGCGAGCGGCAGCGGCAACAACGTGTTTTCTCCATTCATTATCAAAGACGGTCAGGTTCTGATTAATCAGGCATTCATCGGTGAGGGATGGATAACCAATGCCATGATCGGCAGCTTTATTCAGTCTAATAATTACACGGCGGGTTCGGTCGGTTGGAGATTGGATAAGGAAGGGAATTTCGAAAATAACGGGTCAGACAGTTCTGGCCGCATGACCATGACCAATAATCAAATTAGCGTATATGACGCTAGCGGAGTTCTTCGTGTCAGAATGGGGAAATTGAGCTAATGGCATACGGTTTTGGAACGTGGGATGCGAACGGAGTCGATAATAATACCGGGCTGGTACGAATTAATGCGCTAGGTACGTTGTCGATAGACGCATCGAGTAATTACAACCAAGCATTCGCCTTGCCTATGGGTTATATTCTTGATTATTTGTTTCAGCCAACTGGAGAGCCAAGTAGCACTGCGGCAAGAAAATCAATAAATGTTAGCGGCTCATCCATTGTTGTTTCACAAGTTTCGGGAAGTAACTATTCGAATGGGACATTCCCTAATGTTCCGGGGTTCATTTTGGCTTTCGCGAGGCTCTAATGGCATTCGGGCCTTTATTAACTGACCAGAACGGCGTGGCATTTTATATTGCGGATACAATGCCTCTAACCTTGCTTGAAAAAAGAGTACTGAACGTGCCATCTGCATCAGGTGAGGGCAGCGCACAAGAGCTCTTTGCTAACGACGGAGCCATGCGTTTTGTTTTCGTTAACAGTACTGGAGCACAAGGAGGCGGAACTGAAACATGTGAATTCCTGTTACTGAATGGCAGCACTAACAGATGGCAACTCAACTGTAGGGGAGCGGCGCGTACCGTTAACGTCTTCATATTCGGCTACCAATTTCAGCCAATCCCTGCCTGGGGAATACAGATAAATGATTCTCAAGGCAGGTGCATTTTAACAAATGAATCAAAGGTATTGCGAGATGTGCAAAACATTGGTGACTCTGGAAATGCCAACAACTCAGGCTACGTTATCAACCAAACTCTCTCAGGCCAATGGGCCGTAGCACCTACTATGACTGGCTATTTTGCTGGGGTAAATAATTCTTCTGGACAGCCCATCCCGGTAGTTGCAAGGTTTTGCTCGTCTGCCAGATTTAATGGAAGTACTACACAGATTGCTAGCGGGTATCTCGGCAACATTGATGGCAATGCTTCTAACGCCACTTATACCAACTATCGAAATCGAATAACAGCCATAAATGTGGCTAGATATTAGTTTAATTGATCGTATTGATCTCCTAATGGATTTGATACAGTCGCATAGCCTGTAATATAAAATTTAAAAATCAAATTAGGGATGAAGAAATGAAAAAAATTATTGTTATTGCCTTGGGTATGCTAGCGGCAGGTTGTCAGTCCTTACCTCCGGAGCAGTGCACTGCTAATGCAAGGATTGGCGGGCAGGATACGACAGTTTTAATTTACGGCGTGAGAAAGCAAGCTAATCAGACTCAGTATTATGCAGGCAATCCTTTTGGCTGGAAGTGGGTAAGCTCCAATAACTTCACGAGCTCAACTTGTAGCAAATCTTAATAGGTTTACGATTTCAGATTTATAAGCTAAATTCCAACTGCTGCTGTGAATCCCCCTATGCGGTGGGGCGACAGTCTATTTCTCTCGAAAGATTGAATACAAACGAGACGCGGACCGACGACTGTAAGGTTCACCGGGAGGCACCCGGTACAGCAGCTCAATTATAAAGACCCGGCCATAGCGCCGGGTTTTTTATTGCCCGGAGAAAACTATGCCAGCAGGCACTATCGCTTTAACGAACGGCTCAAACGCTGTAACCGGCACAGGAACCAGCTTTACTACTGAGCTGAAACAAGGTGACTTCGTTTACGTCACAGTGGGAAGCGCACCTTACACGCTGGTGGTTTCATCCGTCACATCAAATACCCAGTTAATTCTTTCACTTGCTTTCGATGGTCCTACGACATCAGGCCTTGCGTGGAATGCTGTTCCGGCATCAATGCAGGTGGCTATCACACAGAAAATCCTGAACGACTTCGCGCAGGTTGCGCGTGGACGCATTCTGGATTTCCAGAACTGGCAGAAGATTTACAGCGGCGATGCATCAGTTACTGTCACTCGCCCAGATCGAACAACGTTTACCGGCCCAAGCTGGGGCTATATGGCAACACAGTTCGGCAACAAGCTGGATAAAACGCAAAACCTCAACGATGTGGGTGATAAAACTACTGCCTGGAACAACATCGCACGATATGGCTCCACAGATAAAACTGCCGCTGCTGGAAATGACGCGAGGCTTGATACGGTAAATGGTAAAACAGGCGGAACTGTAAAGGGGTCATTACTCCTATCGGCAGTAGGCGCATCTCTTGATTTTGGCTTTGGCAGTGCAGCGGCATGGACGCACAGGATTATCCCGGAGGATGCGAGGACTTTCACAGCCGCATCGACAGCTTCCTACACGGTGTTTCGCGTTGCTGGCGGGTATGCATGCAAGTCTGGATATACAGGAGCTTATGGCGGCAACGTTTTTAATATGAACTGGAACAGCAGCTCTCTAATGGAGTTGTATGTTGATGGCAGTCGTATTGGAACCATTAATACAACATCTGTATCCGATAAAGCCCTCAAAACAGAAATTGCTTATGCTGATTCTGCCGAACAAAGAAAGAATGCACTAACCGAGGTTCTTAACTGGAGACCGGCATTTTTCAGATTCAAGCAACGCGGAATAATTCCTGAAGGTCGATCTCAGCTCGGCTTTATAGCGAACGATCTTGTTGAATCCTCAAAAGAGTGCGTGAGCGGTAAAGGTCTTCCAGATGATTTTGACGTCGAGAAGACCCCCAATGACATCGATGACGCCTACTCTCCTGACATGATGGCCATGATAGCCAAGCTGACACTTTGCATGCAGGAATTATCCCAGCAGCTAGCGAGCAAGGATGAAGTTGTCGTTGAGTTGCAAAACAGAATGAAAGCTATTGACGGATTGGATGCATAAAAAAGCCCCGGCGACGGGGCAGCTTAAGACCGCGTCCATCTTCATGCAGGCTGCGGGTGTAACTTGAGGTTAGACCATTTGAGCCGTTTCTCATGTGATTCCCTTGCTGCAGGCGTACGTTAGAACTGCAGACCAAGGAGGCGTTATGGAAAACCTACTCAACAAAGAGGCTCAACATGAAGTGGCTCGCATAATCGGCGATGCTGCGATAACCGTTCTTGCAGAGAAGCGCCCGCTATCGAGAGATGCTCTGATGCAAGTGATTCTCGGTGAATCAAACCAAGAGCCCAATATAGCCAGAGACATCGCCCTGCATCTGCTTGAACGCTGACACCAGCCGGGCGGCATTGTCGCCCACCTAAATTTCCTTTCTCGCCAATCCCTTCGCAAAATCCTCCATCAATCGACTTGATCGATCCCACCGATCAATATTACTGTATTTATATACAGTATCCATCAGGGAGGGAGATGACCATGCCCCGCGACTACGAAATCAAAGACGCCTTCAGGTTCGCAATCAAACGCGATGCCGCTGGCCGCTACACCGTAAGCACACTCGACTTTGTCAGTGAACTTGAGCGCCTGAACTGGCATTACACGCCACGGCAAGCAAATAACTGGATAGAGGCTCACAAGTCTGTCTTCCGGGATATCTCAACATCGGAAGGTGAAGAGCGCATGTTTCAGGTGTTCAATCCAAATGGATGAAATCCAATCACACCTGAACAGAAGCCATTTAATTCCTGATGATCATCGATTGAGATAACAGCCATGAAGTTTTACAAAACAGCGGAAATTCGCGCCATATTAGAGCTGCCATTATTTATCGAACGTGTCCCGTGTGGATTCCCGTCTCCGGCCCAGGACTACGTCGAACAGCGCATTGATTTGAACTGCCTGCTTGTCAGCCATCCCAGCTCAACCTATTTCATCAGGGTAAGCGGCGACTCAATGATTGATGGCGGGATAAGCGACGGTGATATGTTGGTTGTAGATAGCTCAATCAACGCCGAGCATGGCGACATTATTGTCGCTGCAATATCCGGTGAGTTCACCGTAAAGCTGCTGATGACTAAGCCTTTCCTTCACCTGAAGCCGATGAACGCGGCACACGCCATAATTCCCGTTACCGACCCGGATCAGTTTGAAATCTTCGGGGTGGTTAAGCACTCAATAAAATCGATGAGCCGGTAATGTTCGCCCTGGTGGATGTTAATAATTTCTATTGCGGATGTGAGACGGTATTTCGTCCCGATCTTCGTGGAAAACCGGTGTTGGTTCTGAGCAATAACGACGGCTGTGTAATTGCCCGCAATGCCGAAGTGAAGAAGCTGGAAATCCCAATGGGAGCGCCTTACTTCAAACTGAAGGACGAAATTCGCCGGCACAAGATTCACGTGTTCAGCAGCAACTATGCGCTGTACGCGGATATGAGCAACCGGGTGATGACGACGCTGGAGCAGATGGCGCCGTCAGTCGAGGTTTACTCAATTGACGAAGCATTCATGGACCTGACCGGACTCCGCAATTGCCGGGTGCTTGAAGACTTCGGTCGCGAGGTGCGCGAGACGATTAAGCGCAACACGCATCTAACTGTTGGTGTCGGAATAGCGCAAACCAAAACGCTGGCTAAGCTCGCAAACTATGCTGCCAAAAAGTGGAAGCAGACCGGTGGCGTCGTTGACCTGTCTAATATTGATCGCCAGCGGAAGCTGATGGCGCTGGTACCGGTAGAAGAAGTATGGGGCGTCGGTAGGCGCATCAGTAAGAAGCTGAACGCAATGGGCATCATCACCGCTAAAGACCTGTCAGAGCAGAGCACCTACATCATCCGGAAGCACTTTAACGTAGTGTTGGAGCGTACGGTGCGTGAGTTGCGCGGTGAGCCATGTCTCGACCTGGAAGAATTCGCGCCGACGAAGCAGCAGATTGTTTGCTCCCGATCGTTCGGTTCACGCATCACCGAATACATGGACATGCGGCAGGCCGTTTGCTCCTACGCAGAACGCGCTGCTGAGAAGCTGAGGCGTGAGCGCCAGTATTGCCGACAGGTAGCCGTGTTCGTCCGCACCAGTCCACACGCTGAAGGTGAGGTGTTTTATGGCAATCAGGCAATGGGCAGGCTGCTAACGCCGTCCAACGACACACGCGACATCATCCGGGTTGCCATGCAGGGACTCGACCACATATGGCGCGACGGGTGTCGGTATATGAAAGCAGGCGTGATGCTGGGCGACTTTTACAGCCAGGGCGTCTCGCAGCTCAATCTCTTTGACGAATTCAAACCACAGGCCAACAGCGAATCGTTGATGCGTGTCGTTGACGGTCTCAACCAGAGCGGGAAGGGGAAATTATGGTTTGCAGGACAGGGTATCCAGAAATCCTGGGAGATGAAGCGCGAAATGTTGTCGCCGGCATACACCACCAGACTGTCGGACCTGCCAGTGGCGAAGTGACGTTTATCCTTCAACCGCTGCAGCATCTGATCCCGACTAGCAAGAGCTGCTACTTGGTGGAATGGAAAGGACGCTGCTGTGTCATCGATGAGAAGAGACGTCCGCAGAACGGCGATACGGTTCTTCTGGATATGTCGGGCATGTACGAGTGGGCGATGATCATGATTCGGCCGCGCCGACTGATTACCGACGATGGCGCATTCCTGATGGATGACCTGCTGGAAGATATTGCAGTAGTGGGAGTGGTGACGCATGAAATCACGACCATATATGGCGAGGATGATTTGCCAATCTAAGAAAAAAGCCCGGAAGTGGTGGCTAACCGGGCTTGCACTATCCTGTGCCAAAAATTTCCAATGGAGTTGAGTCGTCAATACAGGGAAGTAAAAGCGACTTATTGAAAATAGACTGGCTCTTAAAAATAGCTAGCGAAGCGGTAAATTTATTCTGCAAAACTAAAATCATATCTATGATTTATAAAGATTAATCTTAGAGCCAAAAGCTACCATTTACGATTATTAGAACAGAAAAATATTGAATTTAATCATATGCCTATGTGCTTTTTTGCAAGGTAATGCTGCGTCATCTGATAGGGGTTCAAACACGACTCAGTCTCTCCGATATGATTCCTTACTGATAGTTGACTTGTTTGAGGATGTAGTGGATACAGATGAGGTTACTTCGATTCATGAATAGGATGGTTTGCTAAAATTATGACAAAATTTCATAGCCCAGAATAAGTATTGTCTGGGCTAAAATTTCATATTATCGCGAGTTTTGATAGTTTATTGAATCTCATTTTTTACATAATCAAACTTCATTAAGTTTCCTATCAATTTCTCAACATGAGAAAATTCTGTAAGGTTGTAGTTGTCAACCAAGAAATCATCAAAATTATCGATAGTACCGTTATTGGGGAATAATTCAGCCCTTGGTGTATAGGAGTTTTCTCCAAAGTTGGAGTTTAAAGTTCTGAATACTTGCCAAGATATTGGGTTAGTCAGCTTAAAGCTTTTAGATAATGTTGGGCAATATGCCAAGTTATCATTGATCATTTCTTCATGTTTTGGCGGAAGGATTAAATTAATACCAATATTTTGATTATTACCATTGATGAACTTCGTAGTTCTGTATGCAATTCCAGAAAGGTTTTTTGCCTTGGAGCTACTAACCCATTCCATTAATAAATTTGGGATGATATATTCAATGTTAAAGCTTTCATTATGTTTTTTTCTATAATTGCATGCCAATACTAAGGGCCATAAGATGAGGTTTACTATTTTTGATTTGGCTTTTTCGAATAAATTTTGAGTATCATTTTCAAGCCTATCAAACATTGTGAAACTCAATGTGGAAGTCAGATTAAATGCAAGATCAATTATTTTTAAATCTGACGATGACTCAGTGCCACTAAAGGCTGATATGTATAATTTGTCAAAATCAGGTTTACCCATCTCGTGCCAGCAAACTAATATCGATGAACCTAAATAGAGACATGGCAATCCAGAGATTGAATATCTCTGAGTATTCACTTTATGCCTCAATTTGAATGGTATGTGAAACAATTCCTCTCTAGAACTTAAAGGGATATGACTTGTTCTTACTCGATAAAATTTCTGAAATGAATTACAAATCCTGTTAAGTGGTATTGCCGTTTCAGATAAATAATCGATAATTTTAGTTTTGCTCAAGGCTTGATCAAATCTTTTGTAGGACTCATTTAGATTTCCGCTTAAATGATATTTTAATGAGTCAATAATTCCTAGCTTCAAAGCCTCAATGCTTCTCAGTCTGTTTGGCACTTCTGCCATTATTGAAAGATTTTCATCCTTAGATAATTCTTTCATTAAAGAATAAAACGTATCAACTCTTAACGTAAAGTCTTCAATTAAGTTATCAGAATGTTCAAATGGAGGATTCAAACTAGGAATGCTTTTTATTTTTTTAGCGATGTAATGAAGTTGTTCAATAGGACCCATAACAATTCCTGACATGAATTTTCCATTTCTTGAAGTGCATCATATGGATTCAACTTCATAATATGCACTATGTATTGAGTTCAAACATATGATAACAAAGGACAAGATTTAGCAACAAAATTATGAAATTTCAATTTAAGTTATTGAAATTAAATAATTTAAATACTGATTTAAAATCCCTCGGCTTATGGCTGTGCGGGTTCAAGTCCCGCCCCGGGCACCATATTTGCAGTCGATAAAACGAATAAAATAAAGCAATAAGCAGTAATGTCGTAACCGCCTAAGGGCGGTTTT
>Ga0213825_1000208_pt1 | contig 44397 bp, 69 predicted proteins | sample MC6MC0900MG_FD_179896 | JGI IMG/M metagenome (GOLD analysis project Ga0213825, IMG submission 179896) | Enriched soil aggregate microbial communities from Iowa State University, Ames, United States - MC6-MC0900-MG | ecosystem: Environmental > Terrestrial > Soil > Unclassified | place: USA: Iowa...
ATTACATGCCTTGGTCGAAAAATATCCAAGCCACATGTTCAAAATAGCCGGCTATCTGAAAAAAACTCAGATAGCCGGCCATTCGTTGTGCGTACCGAGAAGGTGCGCTTATTTATTTCGGGCTTACATTTCAATAACATTTCGATAAGTTTTAGGGGAGGTACCTTTCCATTTTGATTTTTTACGATCAAAATAAATATCTACCCATTGAGCAATTGTCATGTTTTCATTAAATATTATTTTTTCTCCACCATTTAAAACAGTAGCTTTTAATGCTATTAATGCTTTTTCAGCTTCGATACTAGAGTTAAAGTTTTGTCTTGTTTTTTCTCTACGTACCCCAGTATGGTCATAAAATTTGTAACGGTAGGCATATTTCTTCTTCTTGTTTGAATCATAATACCAATAAATATTTTCCTTTTTAGTACTATTAAGTTTCTTTCTAACCATATCGTCCACTTCCTATCTAACTGACCCGGACAGGTACATTGATTAGAGTTTAAGGACAATTAGAACATCACTCCTTTCACAGTAATTTGAAGCAGATAACCCATATTAAACTCACTTATGAACTGTCCTATATTCATCATCTCATATTTAAAAAGGTCATATTATGCAACCTCTGCATAATATGCTTATTGTTATATTGTGTTAATCTCCTATAAGCAAAATCGTATTCTACGTTAAAGATTTGCATTACTTGCATAATCGTTTGTGCTGTATGATTATGTATCGACAATGCCTCCAACATAAAAGTAGGAATACAAGCTTGGTACATAAAATTGTTGGCCTTGTATTCTTGGTACTCACGAAATAGGGGATACATATGAAATTGATCACCGATATGTAAAAGTACATGCGACAGCTCATGACAAAAATCTTGCCATTGTTGCTGTGGCGATAGGAGTTCATTAAGAAAAATATAATGCCGACCATTAATAAATAAGGCTTGGCTCTTGTCTGGCCAATAAAAAACTTTCAAGCCCATTCTAAAGGAAACTTCTTCAAAATGCAGTAGGGTAGGATCTATAATACCCAAGCGAATATAGAACTGTTGGACATAATCTTCAAGATATGTATAGTGCATGTAAATCAACCCCTAAAACGATAATAGAGAACGTGTGTTCTATTTAAGGATACAATAAAACCCCACTTTTGGGAAGTGGAGCTAGATATTTAAACTTAATTGAATTGAGCTTACTTCAGGGAAGTCGTCAATATTTAAAAATTCTTCTGAAATTAAATACTTCCTAATGTTATCCTTTTGTTTTTCGGACAAGGTAGGGAATTTAAAAGTTTGTTTTTCATAGGTAATTTGAATTCCTGTTTTTGAAAAATCATTAATAAACTCTCTCAGAATATCATTGATCCATAATTTAAGTTTTGTTCTATAATAGTTAGGTAGTAAATCCCAAATAGGATTAATTTTTTTGCAAATATCAAGAGTAGAGAAGGAGAAGTTATTAAAATTAATTCCTCTTCCAATGACACTTCTTAAAGTTTGTTTTATCTGCAATTTTAAAATATTTTCGGAATTCTCATCGATATTTCCAGAAATATCAGTAGGAATAATATAAAATAACTGCTCATTTTCCATAATTGTACTATCAATTATTTTGATTGGCTTTTTATTGTTTGACTCACTTAACTTGATATAAATACCTTTTTTGTTCTGTATAATTGTAAAAATTTCATGAGGTAAAGCGTTTTTAAATATATTTTCAATGATTTTTTGTATGGATTGTAAAGTATTTTTAACTTGTAATTCTTTTTCAGGCAAAATGCCGTACATTATTTTACCTTCTTTAAATAGAGATTTTTTAAGTCCGAAATAATCTCTTAAATAAGTGGGATTTAAAGATAGATATCCAGCAGCTTGACTTGCAGAATGATGCGAGAAATCTAATTCGAAATCAGAGACTTTACATTCGAATAATATTATTTCGCTATCATTAGCCAGCACTATTTCTGGAGAGACTTTCTTTCTAGTTACATTTATAGTTGATAGATGATTTATATTAGCCTGTGGTAATGGAATAGCTGTTTCTATATGTCTAATTGAAAAGCCCTTATTGTAAAAGTAAGGATTAAATCCTGAAGTTTTATGGTAGGGCATACACATGTGGAGTAATAGATTTAGTTGGAATAATGGTGTAATATTATTCATTATGCGCCTCCGAAACTATTTCATTAAATGAATGATCGCCAATATAAACATCGATATTTGGCTGTATATACTTTTGAATATGTGTAGTTAATCTATGGATAGTGTTTCCGCAAGTTCCATAAGGTAAATAAACAATCATGTTTGTACAAGATATATCAATAAACAAGTTTTGCCATAAGTGCATGTCTGTTCCGTAAACATGATATCTATTTTTACCGACTACTTTTATTTCTCCAATTATTTTAAATGGATCTGCTCCTTTTGGGAAAACTGTATAAACAAATTTCTCTAATACTTCTGGTTTTATCTTTTCATTGAAATGAATAGTTATAGGGCAAGCTTTAAGAGTATAGAAGGAATCTTCAATACTTGAAGGTGTTTTTTCTAATGAAATCCATGCTTTCTTCTCTACAAATTCAGTTATATTTTTATATTTATTAACAGTGTCTATAATTTGTTTTCGATGGTCATAAAAACTAGTTGAGCGATTTGTTACTTTACCGTTAAAATAAAAATCGTGTCCTCCAGCACCTGATTTGCTAGGAAGCCTCATAGAAGAAATTGCATGAAATAATGTTAAATAATCTCTGACTCCATTTATTTTATGGAGGATATTTTCTAATTCTTCAACAAATGAGATAGAAGATGCTTTATGTTCGATAATTTCATCAATATAATTCCTTTTATCATAAATAAAATCGTATTCAAACCTTAATTTAGTAAATCTGTGTGGATAATGGTATTCGACTGTTTGAGACAATAACTCATCAAATAATTTTCCAGAAATCCACATAGAGTCTATTAAAGAACTACTTTTCAAAACATGTTTTGCCAGTTGATCTGACTCGTTCGCTGGTATAGTAGTATACAAATTTGAAAACCTGGAATTAATCTCTTCTAGAAAACCAACAGCAATTGAATTCCTCGTAATTAAAAATAAACTTTCATCAATATGTGTTAAATCAATGTCTGAACCTTTTAAAATATTATTTATTGCAGTTTCTTTTTTGTGTAATGATGATAAATCTTCATTAAAAGTTTCAAAAACGTATGTCTTCAATAAAGGATTTCTCGTTTTATTGCTGTCAATTTGTTCTTTTGAATTCTGGGCATAGCTTTCGAAAAAATCAAAAACTTCATCTCGATTTTTTATTTTTTTCATAATCATCCGCCTTTTATAAAAATAAAAGAGGCTGGGACATAACTAGCTTCAATTCATTCAAAGTCGGATTTCTCTATCTTTTATGTTTTTCCAGATAGCTTTTAGCTAATGGCTGTGAATTTTCTTAAATTCACGGCCATTAATGCGAGGCCCATCTCGTTTTCCACCTTCGATTTTCCTCGTACAGAAAATCGAGTGAAACGCAAATTAGCCTTCAAGAATCCAAAAACTGGTTCCACGTCAATTTTGCGTTGACGATAAAGGGTACTCGTTTTTTCTTCTGAAAGCTTTGCTCTCACATATTCTTTTTGTTGTTCCCACTTCTCATTCACCATTAACTTACGATTATTTCCTTCTTTTGCTTTTGTACATAATGAACGGAGGGGGCATCCCGAACAGTCTTCACATTCATATACCTTAAACTCACGCGCGAAATCATACTTATCCGTTTTCGTGGTACGATATTTAAATACAAGATGTTGTTGGTTTGGGCATGTGTATCGATCATTTTCTTTATCATAATCCCAGTTCGCTGTATTGAATTCGTTTTGCTTATACGTTTTCTTCTGTTCTTTTACATACATGGTGTACGTGATTAAAGCTTCTCGCTTACGATTCAAAAGGATATCATCATAATTTTGTTCACTGCCATATCCGGCATCTGCGACGATGTGTTTTGGTAGCTTAAAATAATGTTGTTCGATTTCATCTAAAAATGGGATTAATGTACGTGTATCCGCTGGGTTTGGAAAAATGCTGTAGGCAAGCGCATACTGACCTTCTGTTGCCACTTGTATGTTATAACCTGCCTTCAATTGACCATTTTTCATATAGTCATCTTTCATACGCATAAATGTCGCATCCGGATCTGTTTTCGAATAACTATTTCGTTCGTCCAAGATTTCGAAGTCTCTTTGGTATTTTAGTTTGCGTTCAATATAGTCGATTAATTGTTTGCGGGCTTTCTTTGGGAATTTCCGTTCCGTTCTTAAAGCCTTTCGCTCTGCTACATCTGATGAGTCCTCAATTTTTCGATCATATTCAGCGATCACTTCATCTATTTTTTCGACCATTTGAGCGAGGTCTTCCAATGCTAATTCCTTTTCATTTTCCCGTTCAATTTCTGGGATGATTTCTTTTTCAAGTAGTTCATCGTATAGCTGGTTTGACTTTTCAATTAGTCCGTTATGATATTTCTCAATCGACTTTTTCCACACGAATGTAAATTTGTTCGCATTCGCTTCAATCTTAGTTCCGTCGATAAAAATAGCTTCATTCTCAATCAGCTTTTCTTGCACAAGCTGACAACGAAATTGGACAAAACATTGGCGTATTAATTCCTTTACCGCTGGATGAACACGAAAACGATTAATTGTTCGATAGCTCGGTTCATAACCTTGAGCTAACCACATCATCCGAAGACTATCTTTTAAAAGTCCTTCAATTTTGCGCCCTGAGAAGACAGATTGCGTGTAGGCACATAAGATAATTTTAAGCATCATGCGTGGATGGTAGGCAGGACAGCCCTCATTTCGAAGGAATGGTTCAAACGCTTCGGGCGGGATACTTTCGACTAAATGGTGGATATGGAAGGCAATATCATTCTTTTGTAACTTCACTTCTAAATCTAAAGGCAAAACTAGTTGATTCATGTTATAATCTTTAAACATAAGGATCCTTCTTTCGTATAAAAGTTTTGTTGTGGTGACTTAATTTTATCAGAAGTGGTCCTTATTTTTTATGAAAAAAATTTAAAACCGGTGAAATTTTACTGATCGTAAAATTTCACCGGCTTTTTAGTTTAGAGGAGGGTTTTGTCCCAGCCTCTAGAACATGCGCTCAGTTGCGCGGAGTGCTAAGACTCAAATGTTCTAAACGCTCAGTTGCGTGGTGCGTAAAGCACTATTAATACCCCGATTATAAAATGAGTTGCTCTGATTTTCAAGCAAAATTACTCTAAAATTATTTTTTCAAGTACTTTTTCGGCTAACTGTTTTTCCAAAAGTTCAATTTTCTTCTCTAATTGACTCACTTTTATTTTTTCATCTGCTAAATCTTTATCTAATTTTTTGACTTCTACATGCTTTTGAGGTAAGAAGTATTCTAGAATTAGTTCGTCAATAGTATCCAATACATAATCTGGAAGTTTAACAGACTTATTCTTGATTTTATGTTGATAATGAACCCTGTCTTTGTGAATCATGAGTAACTCATCAAGTGCAATTGCACAATCGTGCTTTAACCCTTCTGTTTGACCGACATCAATATGTAGTTTATTGGCATTACCATGTAGACCTGTTGAAATTGGAGCTACTAATATTTGCCCTTGATGATTATCATACAAAACTACTGCTGGGTGAAGAAATGTTAACTCTCTATTGAAATGACCAAATAACTCAACTTCAACAATGTGACCTCTTTTTAAATTACTTCTAAATGGTCTAGCTATGGATTTGTTTAAAGAGCGTATATATCGATCGAAGCCGAATAACCACCTAATTGAATATTGTTGATTTTTGTGAAGCAATGCTTTGAATAATTGATTTTGTGTATTTTGTATGTCAATAATTAAATCGGCATCATTAAAAGTTTTAGGTATATTTGATTGACTTAATGACTTAAAGTTTTGTAATTTTGCTTTATATTTATTAGTATCCATTGTAATCCTCCATATTATCTATAGTTCTGAATATTTAAATGGGCAGCATCTTTTACTCAAGGTGAAGTGAATACATAATTAACTAGTAGAGTTAGTGTCTGCGACAATAGACATTGCTTACGTTTATGGAAATATAACTTATTATGATAATAGTAATGTAATATCCAGTGTAAATATAACTATACAAATTACAAAAAAATAATATAACATAAATAAGTAATATTTCCAGTAATGGTGTTATTAAAGGACATGAAATTATCATGTCCTTTTTAGATTAATATTCAACTAAATTTAGGGTGCTGGGCGCTCGTGGGTATATTATTGTTTCCTTACTCAATACCTATGCGTTGCACCTTCTGACTACGTAAAAGGATTCGTCAGCTTGGCTCAAAGTTGCCATAGCAATTGCCTTAGGTTTCCTTTGAATTCACCCAGTACTTCCTCTATAATTACTTATAAAGAGGGCATTGTTATACCAACTGCGCTGTTTTCAAATGCAGATGCAACTCGATTTGCTGTGTCGTATAATTCATTGTTCGCAAGAGATGACATATGGTTTCCTAAGAATTTATCCATAGCGTCACCCTCTTTTTTGTAATCTACAACACCTGAAATAGATCTATCAGCAAGTGCTTTAGAAACAATCAATTTGTTACCAGGACCGTTTTTTATCGGTCCTTTCTTTATGTTTCCATAAAGTTCAGCATATGTGTTCACCCTAAACAATAACACCTATTAATAACTATACTTCCTTATTTTCCTTCAAAATTTCCCACATCTTACGCAGCTTCTCCAAATCCTCTTCCTTCGACTTCGGCAACTCCTTGTACCATTTTTGCAGGGTAGGGTTGTTGGCGAAAGCCTGGAACTCAGCTTCGTCTTTTTCTTGTTGAGAAAGTTGTCCAGGTTCATCTGTATTACCAAGTAAATAATCGGTTGTTACATTGAAATAGCTCGCTATTTTTTGTAGTAATTTAAAATCAGGCTCTCTTTTCCCAGTTTCATATTTGGATAATGCAGAATATGTAATGCCCAATGAATTAGCTAAATGTTCTCGACTAATATTTTCTTGTTCTCTCATCTTTTTTAACCGTTCATGAAACATTAGAGCCCTCCTTTATGTATTTTATTAATTAATTTTATTTTACACTCATTGTCCAATAAATAATTTATTTTGGACAAAACGTGTAAAAATATTTGACTTTAGACGAAGTGTCTATTATATTTAATTCAAGGACAAATTGTCCAAAATGAAAGAGGTGAGAGGATGCGAGTTTATTTGAAAGAACTTCGCATGAATAAAAATTTAAGCGTAGAACAAATGGCCCGACTATTAGATATTTCACAGTCACACTATTATAAAATAGAAAGTGGTGTTAGAAATCCTAATTTTGTACTTGCTGGAAAAATAGCATCTCTATTTGACTGTAGTGTGGATGAAATTTTTTTCGGGAACGAATTGGACAAAACGTCCAATTTTTATGGAGCCAAAAGCGTAATTTAGATTTTGTATTTTATCCGTCCTCATAGCTCACGAAGCGGTAGCAACGCTAATCCACGAGGAAGAGGTGAGAATGTAATTTTGAAATTTTAGTTTTTTGTTACTAGGTATCTAAAGAGAAAGGGGGTGTGAGCATGACTAAATCAAAGCGTAAAAAGAAACGCAAAGATCCGTTTCCTTCACAGCAATTTCGAAACCTTAAAGGTTCTAAACGCGAACGAATGATTGCTGAACGAAAAGCCAAGGGTTTTTCACAGGGACAACTCGGAAAATTAATTGGTTGTTCAACTGCTCTGATTAGTCATTTAGAGGTTGGACGAGCTAATCCAAATATAGAGCTTTCAATGCAGCTAGAACAGGTTCTAGAAACACCATTTTTTGAATTGTTCCCAGACTTATAAAAAAAGTTCTTGACTTGAGGTTGTCTCCTTTTTTCCAATTTTAAAGTTAAATACACTTCGTTGGATAGGTCAAACTCGTAAATGAAGTTAAATACATCAGAATACATCAGGATAATAAGCAAGTTAATTCCAAAAATGTCAAAATCCTAATTTCTATAATAAATAGTATTAGAGAAGGAGGTCTCAAAATGAATCAATTATCAAGGAATATCCCGAGTACAGAAGTTGCAGAAATGGTCGGGCGTGACCATAACGAAGTCTTGAAAGATGTGAGACGCATTATTGCTCAATTAGGAGAGGGGAATTTACCCCAGTCCTATTTCATCGAATCTACTTATACAAATAGTCAAAATAAGCAGCAACCTTGCTTCTTGTTAACTAAGAAGGGGTGCGAATTATATGGCACTCGCATGACTGGCGAAAAGGGTACACATTTCGCTGTTAAATACATCGAACGCTTCAATGAAATGGAGCAACAGATTGAAAAGCAACTATCACAAGATCCTATTACATTAGCGCTTGAATCAGCGTTAAATACACGAAAGCAATTACAGAGCATCCAAATGGAAGTTGTTGAAGTTAAAGAAACTGTACAAAACCTTGTTGTCACAATGCGCATTGACGGCAATCAAGAAGCGCAAATAAGTAAGCGTGGCCGAGAAGTTGTGGTAGCTGCTTTAGGTGGCAAAGAATCGAATGCCTACAAAAAAATAAGCCGTCAAGTATTTTCAGCTTTTTGGAGAGACTTTAAAAATCATTTTGAAGTCCCTCGATATGGAGAAATTCCAAAAACAAGATTTGCAGAAAGCATCAAGTTTATCTCTATGTGGCAACCCTCTACAACACTAAGGATGGAGATTAATGCTTACAATCAACAGGGATTAAAACTTGTTGATGGGGGGTGCCATTTGAAATGATTATTGATGATAAGGATTTAACTCAAATGGTTTTAGAAACAGCTGGTCTTACAAAAAAAGAATTATTGGAAAGGTATGACCGAATGGCACAAGAAACACTCAGAGAACGCACAATGTACTGGGATATTGATGATTTAGTTAGAGAAACTCGGTATTGTAAATCAGCTGTAGAAAAGTACATTGTGTGTGATCCACGTATTCGAGTACATCAAAGACAAATTGGTCCTCGATATAAGCGAGTTTGGTTAGTAGAACCTACAGCCAAAGTTCTTGACGAAATTCTGAATAAAAATAATTAAAAAAACATCTACCCGGACAGGTATTTATCAGAACGAGATTGGGGCAATCAATCTCTTATCTCAACTATAAAGATAACTTAATAGAGAAACCATGCGTGGTAAGCATAATATGCACTTTCTGCATAAGGAGGTGATTTCATTGCATGTGAATGTTGGAGAGTTAATCAGAAAGTGCCGCAAGAAAGCAAAATTATCACAGGAAGCATTTGCGGAACTTATGCATACTACGCAGTCAACTATCAGTCGCATCGAGCAAAATATCATTGCTTGTGAAGTTAATTTCTTAGCCAGAACTGCGGCAATTACAAATTCACAAGACACAGTAGTAGCAGCGTTATTTAGTGCAGATGCAGCTATGCAGTTTTTGCAGACAGTACCAATGTTTATAGGGGGAGTATTTGTATGGATCATGTAACAAAGTTGAAGTTAGAAATTGAGCTAAAAAAGGCATGTATTGAGGATTTACAAGTAGCTATAAAATTCCACCAACAACAGGGAACACATCACCTGGCAGACGAATGTACATGGCGGATAAAAAAAGCACAGCATGCTATTAAGCACCTAGAGGCACAGTTACAGGATAGCCGAAATTTCGGAAGGTTGCTACAGGACTTAGCTCAACGTGGCATTTTATCAAGGACGGTGAAAAAACTTGAAAATCAAAGTTAGGGCTTGGCGACATATGACACTTAAACAAAAACTAGTATGTGTACATTTCTATTGTAATCAACAAACCATCTTACGAGTTTACAATACACAAACCTTATTAGATCGCTTTTATAATTTTGTCACAAAAAAAGCTGCTTAATCGGTTGCAACGATTAAACAGCTGACCATATACACAAATCCATTTTATCACATTCTTTATTTCTCGGGAAATGGTAAATCAAATTAAAAAACCACTGCACTAACAGTGGTCTGAAAAAATTATTTGCAAAAATAGTTACTTTGTATTTTACGCCCTAGACCTCAAAAAATCAACTAGCTAGGAGGAAGAATATGCTTTTTTCCGAAAGTAATGTAAACATTTCAGCAGCATTGGCGAAAGCATGGGCTACTATTCAGACGCCTAAACACAACGCAAAAGTGAATGTACGCACTAAAAATGGTGGTTCATATACGTTTGAATACACTGATCTTAATGGTATTTTGGATGCCGTCAGACCTATATTTGTTCAAAATCATTTATCGATTATTCAGAACAGCTATACAACAGTTGAAGGCAATTTAACAATGGCTTGTGTAGAAACCATATTCCTGCATGAATCAGGAGAGTATGTGAAATCTTATCCACTTAAATTCCCAGCAGCCACAAGTATGCAGGATTTCGGTGGTCAGATTACTTACATGAAGCGCTATAGTTTGTCGGCTATGTTAGGGCTCGCTACAGAGAAGGATGATGATGCCAATGGTGCGAGTGGAAACGAGTATCAATATATGAATCAACCACCTCCAAAACAGACAAATAATAGTGGACAATCACAACAACAAAAGAATCAGCCAAACAACACTGGTCTAAGGACTCAAGAACAGTTTAATACAATAGCAAACTTGTTGAGTGAAGTTGCTGCAGTTTATGACTCAGATCCTAATACGGTTTATAACGGAGCCATGCAAAAATGTGAAATTCCTGATAAGAATTCGGATATTTTAACAACAAAAGAAGCGGATAGCCTAATTCAATATTTACGTGCTATCAAAATGCAAGTATCGCAATGAATTATGTACCGCATAGAGTGTTATTGCCTCAATGGATTTTTGACGAGGCAAAAGGAAATAAAGCTGAAATAAGGCGTCTGGTGCTCACATACATGCAACGCTACCCAAATTACAGAACTACTGAAATACGTGGTAGTTTCGCAATCTGTGAGCGCAAAGACGGCTTTTTATAGGAGGGCAAACCAAATGTTTACAACAGGTAATTCAACAGTAGATGCAATTGGGAATATGCATTTGGAAGGGAATGTGATACCACATACCTGGTATGAAAATATTCGCTTGGAAAGTACAGGAAAACCCGATTTAATTGCCATTACCTTACTAAGTGAAATTGTGTATTGGTACCGTCCTTCCTATGTGAAAGAAGAAGAGTCAGGACGATTGATAGGCATGAATAAGAAATTCAAAGCTGATGCTTTACAACGTTCCTATGACAGTTTTGTAGCCCAATTTGGCTTTAGTAAAAAACAAGTCAGAGAAGCAATGGATCGCTTAGAACAATTAGGCTTAATTATTCGAGATTTTCGTACTATCTCAAAAAATGGAACTAGCTTATCTAACGTATTATTTATCAGTTTAAATGTAGGACTTTTAGAAGGTATTACCTTTATGGGCAATAGGGTGTTACCCAAAAAGGAAACAGGGTCTTTCCCACATGGTAAGGAGGGTGTTACCGGTATGGGCAATAGGGTATTGCCCGTAAGGGAAACACCTATTACCGCTGAGGGTAATACGTATACAGAGATTACTACAGAGATTACAAATACAGAGATTACTAAAAAGAAAAGCGGAAGTCGCAAACGGGTTTACGACGAATCCTCCATCCATTATCAATTGGCTTATATGCTCTATGAAAAAATTTTACAAGACGACCCTAGTTTTAAATTGCCGAACATGGATAGTTGGTCAGATCACATACGGTTGATGATGGAAAGAGATAAGCGTAATGAAAAACAAATCGAGTATTTAATCAACTGGTCTCAAAATAATTCATTTTGGAAATCCAATATTCTATCTACAAAAAAATTACGTGAAAAAGCAACAACCCTTATTCGGCAAATAAAAGCTGAGCATACTCCCTCGTCGATTCAGCGTCGACAAGGAAATGGACGCACAGAAATCGTACCTGAATGGTTCCATAAACGTAACGAGGAGAATCCAGCACCTGTACCTGTAGAAGTAGGGCAAGAAATGGACTTTGAAGCAGAGCGACAGAAAATACTAGCCATGCTAGGAAAGGCGGAATGAATATGAGCAGACATCAAAAAATCCGCAATTATTTAATAAAAACGTTACAAAATAAAGGTCGATCGGTGGACAAGCATACTGACAGGGCTTTGTTAAAAGCAATAACTAAAAGGGGGGATGAGTAGTGGCTCCGGTTAAATCCGTACCATTCCGTATCATTACAAAACCTCGAACAGTTCAAGTGGGTGAAAAAATCGATTTTGAGGAAAGCTCAGCACGTATTACAACTATCAAAAAAATTGAGTTTTTACCTGGTGATTTTATTGCAGTAATTGGTTTATGTAGGGAGGTTAGAGTGTGATTACCAATGAGCAAGTAGCAGATAGCATCAACAAACTCATAAGTGAGTATGAGTTCCCGCTTCCAGTCCTACAAGACGTACAAAAGCGATTAAGTGACAGCGATTGCCCACACTATGCTTTGCAACAACTTAGATACTTAGAAAATAACGTACATGCTGGCATTGCTGTCAAAAGAGGCGGTGGTACTAAATGAGACGGAGAAATGGCATCTTAATTGCTATTCCTGGTACACATAAACAGCAAACAAATTTAGTCACTAAAAAGCCAACTGAATATGGTCAATACAATGTGTTTGTAACGATGTTCAAACGTGAAGGTGGTCATAATGTATGGACGATGGTACCGAAGGCACATCCGGACTTTAAAAAGCTGATACAGGCTGGTTACAAGGTGACTGAAACTTGGGATAAGAGAGGGGAAGTTAAATGATTAATCGTACTGTTTTAGTTGGTCGGCTTACTAAAGACCCTGAACTACGCTACACACCAAACGGAATTGCTTCATGCCGCTTCACAGTTGCAGTAAATCGCACATTTGCAAATGAACATGGAGAACGCGATGCAGATTTTATTAGCTGTGTAGCATGGCGTAAACAGGCTGAAAATCTAGCAAACTATCAACGTAAAGGCGCATTGATTGGTGTAGAGGGACGTATCCAAACAGGAAGCTATGAGGGGCAAAATGGTCAAAGGGTGTATACCACTGACGTTGTAGCGGATAGCATCCAGTTTTTAGAACCACGTAGTAATACCGGTGGAGCTCAGAGCAATCAGCCATATTATCAAAATCAACCGAATGCACATCAGCCACAGCAACAGCAGCCTCAATATGGTGAACAGGCTTATGGTAATAATCAGCCAACCTTTGGTGGTGGTCAACCACAATACGGAGGTGCAACGTCTGGGCAAGGTTCATTTGGCAACGGTGGTACTTATCAGCAAAATCAGCCTCCTATGAATCAGCCGAATTACACGCGAGTAGATGAAGATCCATTTGCCAACAGTAGAGGACCAATTGAGGTATCTGAGGATGATTTACCATTCTGACGAGTGATAAAGGGGAAGGATTATGAATCGCTGTAAAAGATGTAACAGACCTTTAAAAAGTGGTGAATCCATAGTACGACAATATGGGTTCACTTGCTGGCAACGGCATTTGGATGATTTGGAAGAGGAGTTTTTGAAAAATCAGCTCACCATATATGACCTGTTAGAAGCGGAAAATCAAGAAGAAATGAGGACACAGGATGTTTTATAATCAATCAACTAAACAGCGTGCGAAATCAGTAACACATGCTAACCGTGGCAAATTTTTAGAGCGTGTCATTGATATGGCTAATGAAAAATACCGCAATGCAGGGTTAGCCGATATTCGCAAAATACCCACACCTATACAGGTGACAAAGGATAAAGGCCAAACAGTTGAGGGACGAAAGGAAAAGCCGGAATGGGTGGACTATGCAGGTGTATGTAATGGGCGAGCCGTAGTATTTGACGCAAAGGAAACGAAAGGCAAAAGTTTTCCGCTTCAAAATTTACATGAGCATCAATATGAACTGCTCCGCTCCTGGTACGAGAAGGGGGCTATATCCTTCTTACTCGTTTATTTCAAAGAGCTGGACAAATACTATCGCTTGCCATTCCCCCCACTTCAAGCAGCTTGGTTAGGAGCAAAAAGAGGGGAACGAAAATCAATTCCACTTGTTACGTTTGAAGAAAGCGCAAGTGAAGTCAAATCCTTGGATGGGTATACATTGCATTATTTATTGCCATTTATTGAAAGTAGGTGGTGAAATGCTTCGAGGAAAATGCATTGATGCAGGTGCATGTACCAATTTAAAAGTGGGAGAGGAATATTACCTTTTCCCACATGGTGGATTGGCTTATAACGTAAGCAGATTTCCTCACAGTGGCTCTCACTTTGGCACCTACCAAAAAAGCCGCTTTGACTTAGTAGAGGCTGCTAGGGAAGTACCAGTACAAATACCAAGCAAATACCTAGCCCGTGTCGTTAAGCAGCCCTCGCATTTTTACAGGATTGGCGAAGAATATATCATCACAGATTCGAAAGCAAACGGCTATTACAGTGTCTTTTTAACAAGTCGTCCGAATCATGGTCCAGTTGGTTCTTATAAATCGAATTATTTTGAAATTATTGAGCCTTACGAAGTAACAGAAGCGGATGTGGTGAACAATATGCTGAAAATGGTGCAAAAAAAGGTGAAAACGGTGAACGATATGCCTGAAATGGTGAACGCACCTGTCAAAAAACAAAAATATGAGCAGATGAGCTTATTTTGAGAAAACGAACACTAGAAAGATATTGTTCAGCAAAATAAAGATCTTATTGAGGGGTGATCAATATGTCAAAAGAGCAATTTTTAGTCGAGTTATCAGGACAAACACCAGAAGAATTAAATTTTAATTATGATATAAAAACACTCAAAGCAGCAGCACGTTTGTTCAAAATTCAGGGGCGATCTTATATGAATAAAATCAAACTTTGTTTGAATATTGAGGAATATTTAAACGATTTAGGAGCGTGATTCCATGAAAGAATTGATTCACGAATTGTTCGTTAAAGGAGTTCCAACACATAAGATAGCTTCGGAAGTGGGTATTAAACACAATGCTTTGAAAATGAGGATTTCAAGATACAGAAAAGCCGATCCTCGAAATTGGAAGTATAGGAATGACTATCCTCAAAGAACAATAGCTTCAAAAATGAAAGTATACGAATGTGAAGATTGCTGTTTAACGTTTGCTATTGAAACAGCTTTTAAAGATCATGCTGATGCATGTTGTCCAATTTGCTGGTCTAATGACCAAATGCGTTTTGTCGGAGATAGTCAAATTAATATAAAAATTTAATACTACACAATATGAGTATTAAACGATATATCTTAAGGGGCCAGAGCAACCGTTACTACAGCTGAGCCGCACATAGCGGCTAATTGTCCAACAACAAGTACTAAACATTCATACAAAAAGTTATTTTTCATATTAACCACCACCTGATTCTTTTTTGCTACTAAAAGCAACTGTAATGCCATTAATAATATAAGTAAGGCTACTAATTCTGGTCTTTGACCGGCTGATCCCTTAAAACATATTTAATCGCATTATATACGCAACGTTGAACACTTTACCATTATTTACCCTTTTTATTTTAAAAAGCCGCAGCATTTGGAGACGCTACAGCTCAAATTGGTTTATGCCCTTTTATGGCTAGTCAGATAAGTAATTATAACACATAGGTGACATAGGAGGGCAAAACTATGTTAAAAGGGAAAACAACAGTTACTAAAGAAAATTTGTTACAGTGGATTGTGGACTATAGCTGGATAATTGAATCGATAGAAGAAGCAAGGCAGCCAGTAGCAAAAATCGATAACAGCAGTTATATTGGGGCAAAAACTGCTATGTATGGTATTGAGGCAACATTGCCAAAGGCTATTGGTGGATCTAGTGATCCAGTGTTTACAGAAGTACAACGTCGTGTATATTCTCTAAATTATCGAATTAAGGAATATGAGCAAAAGATTGCAGAGGTGCAAAAACGCATTCCTTACGTGGTAGGTGATAGAGAGGTTGAAGTACTTCATAGGCTCCTTAATGGGAATAGTATGAGAGCAATTGGTAAACATATGAAACTTTCCAGTACAACGATATTTAGGGTGAGAAATAATATTTTGAATCAGATGTTAGGGCTATAGAGTGGGTATAACTAAATAACAACTAGAAAAGCTTGGAGAACCTTATTTAATAGGGTTTATTCCGAGTTTTTTTGTTTAGTGATACCAAATATTGTACTTATAAGGGAAAAAGAATACATTTGAAGTTTAATTAACGATAATTATTGCAATAGTTTATAATAATTTGTAGTTGAATTTTATGTATAAAGGAGAGAAATTATGGGTGTTTATGTTGAATTGACAAATCCAGTTCATGGCGGAGAGGGTTGGGAATTGGGCGAAGTGCTATGGAGTCCTAATAAGAGTAGTTGGAATATAATGAAGAACCCTAAACCAGGTGATTATATAATTCATTCAGTTAAAGGTTCTAAAGAAGGTAAGAATCATAGATTTTGGGGTATTTCAGTTGTAAGAAAGTCATATTCTATTACAAATGTTGCTCCACCTATACCAAGTACTTGGTCAGGTCATGATGAATATTATCGGATACCTCTAAGTGGTTTTATTGAATTTGAAGAGAAAAAACCTATTGAGGATTTTTTAAGTGATTATTACGATAGAATTGCGGTTTTGGGTAAACAGAAGTCTTTTTATACAGAAAATACTACTGTATATAAAACTGCACAAAAATATTTAGCCCATGTGAGTGATGAGTTATTTGAGATATTAAAAGATTTTTTAAATCTCCCTCTTTATTTAGATAATTTAGAAGAAAATGAATCAAGTAGAATTGGAGACGAGGAGACCAGTAGTACTCGGGACGAATACGGACAACCTTCACGTGTATCATCTACGGTTAATAGAATAATTAGAGATACCAAAATTGTGAAAGAACTAAAGAGTGAGTATGACCATGAATGTCAAATATGTGGTAAACAAATAAAATTACCTTCAGGAAAAAAATATTCAGAAGGGCACCATTTAAAGAAATTAGGTGGAATTCATCAAGGCCCAGATGTTAAGAGTAATATTATTATTTTATGTCCCAACCATCATACTGAATTTGATTATGGGATTATTGCTATTAGTCCTGATTCGGGATTAATTGTTCATATTGATGAAAAGAATGAGTTTAATGGAAGAGCATTGGCTTATAATAGAGCAGATTTGAACCCAAATTATCTTAAGTATCATTACATAGAAATTTTTAATAAATAAATTAGAGTATAATGCAATAATAAAGGGAATTATGTAACAAAAGGAACAAATGTAAAACATGTAGCATGTTTTGTGATAGAAAAAATATGATGTAAACTTGGAGGTAGGCCACTGCCGTAAAAAGTTTCCTCCCTTGGTATTTTTCGTGTCGCTCTACCACGAGTTGTAAATGAGCTCTCGACAAAGAATTTGTCACAATATCAAAGCTTTCATCTTAGGATGGGGGCTTTTTCTTTTGCTTTGAAAACTGCGTCAAACAGCCAAAACACTTTGTGATGAGAAGGGAGAGTTTGTGTGGTTTTGAGAGCAGGATTATATTATGGTATCACCTCCAATTTTTAGGTATTATAAAGTGAGAGGTGAGGACTTTGGAGTGGAGAAATAGAGATTGGAAATGGGTAACAGGGATTTTAATAGGTATTATTATTCTTTTAGTAGCTTCAATTTTCGCTAAGAATACTGGAATCGAAGTGAACTTTAGTATTATCTCTAGTGCTGTGTCAATTGCATTAGCTTTGGTAGCAATATTTTTTGCTTTTAAACAAGATAGTGATAACCGTAGGGGAAATGATAATTTAGAAGCAACTCTGCAAGGTATTAGTAGGGAAGTTGGTTCAGTGAAAAATCATGTGTTCCAAATTACTAAAACTGATATACAAGAAATTAAAGAAAAAACATATGAAACGACAAAGTTAGATGATCAGAAATCGACATACACTAAAGAAGAAGTGGATTCACTTATTAAGGATACAATATCTGCTTTTAGTGATGAAATTGAAGAGAAAGTGGATAATGATCTAAACTTAGATTCATCACAATATCCAACGAGGGAAATTATTTTAAAGCGAGCCTTAGAAGAAATTATATGGAGAAATGGAAAGTTTAGCTCTGTTGAGAGAATTCAAAGAGAATTGAAAGAGTTCTATAATATAGAAATGGAGAAGAAAGATATATTCGCATTTTACAAGAAATATATTAATTAATTCTATTTTGATCCTGACATCCTTCGGGATGTTTTATTATTTTACTAAGCAATTAGCATAATGGGGTGATACCATTGGGAAAGTAAAGAAGTTAAATCCAAAACAGCAAAAGAATGTGGCTTTTTATTATGAAAATAATCTATAACAAACATTTCCTTTTAATCTATGATTAGGTTGAGAGGAGGTGAGGAAGATGGCTAAAAAATAGACAAGGTTTATTTAGTATATAAATTAGTAAGTGGGTTCCCGTTTCATGAGAAATTGGTGGGGTGCTTCAGCACGAAAGAAAAGGCTGAAGAAGAAAAAGCAAAATACGAAACAGCACGCATTCAAGAAGTCGAAGTAGAGTAAGATCAATTTCTATTAAAGGGGATGTTAAAATGAATCCAGCAGAAAAGGTTGAGGAAATTTTAAAAGAACTATTGTACTTTTTTAAAAGCTTGGACCATTTACCAGAAATGAATAGTATTGATGATATAATGTGTGTTGGTAGTCATCTAGCCCTTGGGGCAGATATTGTAGACGAAGCAATACGAAATTTAGATGAGTTAATAAGTGCTAATAAATAAGATTTCAGGTCACGTTCATATTGAGCGTGGCTTTTATGTTGCTTTGAAAACTGCATCAAACAGCGATTGGAGAATACGAGAAACGATGAGAAGGCGGAGGTTTGGTGTGATTTTGAGAGCAAAAAGTTATTACATACTATTCAACTTCTAGTTTATGATTGGTTGGGAGGTGATATTATGAGTGATTGGATTAATAAATTTTACAGTGAAGCTAAACATTATAATTTCGATAATCGTACACAAAATATTCTTGGAGTTAAACAAACTATTGAAGGAAAAATTAATACAATTTGTTATCCATTAATTCAACTTCAAGGTACTGGTTATAAAGCAAATGGGAATTTGATCTTTCTTGGTGAATTAGAGTTAGAATTTTCTATCGAGTTTCAAACTCCAGGTTCAAAAATTGAAGAACTGTTAATTTTCAAGAAACGTGTTAGCCATTCCAAGACATATAGAATTGTTCTTGGAGAAAAGTGTTTCATCGAAATGCAAGGTTATGGTACTTTAGATTTTAATGAAACTAATATTGATCTTTTAGTAAAAGAATTAATTTCTGATGCATTTAAATAAAATTTGAAACACCTACTTTTTTTATAAGTGAGGTGTTTTCTATTTTGCTAAGCATTTAGTACAAAAGAGGTGATTACAAAACAAATAAATGATGGAGGTGGTGGTGATTATGAGATATGGCTAGAGCTAGAGATCCAAAACGTGACAAAGCCTATGAACTATATAAAGCATCAAATGGTGTTATAAAACTCAAAGATATTGCAGAACAATTAGGGATCGCAGAAGGTACAGTTCGTGGGTGGAAGAACAAAGACAAATGGGATGAAAAATTAGAAGCGGAATCGAACGGAACGTTCCAATCAAAACTGCCCAAAAATACGGAACGTTCCGTAAAAAAGAAACCGAAGCGGAGCAACGTTAAATCAGAAGCGGAATCGCAAGCAACTGTACAGTTTGAAATCGTCCCAAGTGACGGTCTCAACAGCCAGCAGTTGCTTTTTTGTTTGTACTACACGAAATATTGGAATGCCACAAAAGCATACCAAAAAGTGTATGGTTGTGACTATGCTTCAGCAATGAGTAATGGCTCTCGATTGATAAGAAATGATAAGGTTCGAAAGGAGATTCATCGCCTAAAAGCAGAGTTGGCTAATGGCATTATGCTTGATGCTCGACAAGTGCTACAAAAGTACATTGATATTGCATTTGCAGATATTACGGATTTTATTGATTTTACTCAAATTGAGGCAGAGTCAACTGAAACGACAGTTGAATTTAACCCAGATGGTTCAAAGAAATCCGAGAAAATAGAAGTTTTACCATATACGTATACGAAGTTTGCTATGCACTATTCAGAAGAAATTGACGGGACACTCATTACCGAAATATCTAAAGGTAAAGATGGTATGTTCAAAGTTAAACTTGCAGATAAAATGGCAGCCCTTGCAATGTTATCAAAGTACACTGATTTATTAAATGATGAGCAGCTAAAGCGATTGCGTGAAGAAAAGTTAAAAGTAGATATTGCAAAAGTACGTTTCGAAACAAAAGGTGCTGGTGGTCGCAACACCACAGGCGTTGATTTAAGTAATTTAACACTGGAGGAGTTGAGAGCTATTGCAAACTCTAAGCGATGAGGAAATGAGTGCATTAGCGTATGAAGCGGAAAAAGAACTGTCACGCCATTTTTATCGTGATTACGTGCAGTTTGTGCACCATGGCCATTATGAACATTATCGCCATACAGAATTAATTTGTGATGTTCTGCAGCGTGTGGCTGAAGGTGAGCAATTATCCATATTAATAGAGTTGCCCCCACGACATGGGAAAAGTATGACGGTAACCGAATCGTTTCCGTCTTTTTATTTGGGCAAAAATCCTGATAAGCGGGTAATTGCTGCTGCTTATTCAGATGGATTAGCAACTAAGTTCGGTCGTCTGAATCGTAATAAATTCAATGAGTTTTCGCATGATCTATTTGATGTGCAATTGTCTGATTCCAATGCTGCCACAAAGGATTGGGGAATCCAAGACAGAAGGGGTGGCATGATTTCTACTGGTATAGGTGGTTCCATTACAGGTCAAGGTGCCGATTTAATGATTATTGATGACCCTATAAAAAATATTAAAGAAGCAATGTCACAAACAATCCGGGACAATATTTGGGATGAGTGGGAGGCAACATTATCAACGCGTTTACATGATGGTGCGTCCGTGATTGTTATCATGACACGATGGCATGAGGACGATCTTATAGGTCGTTTGCTGGCACGTAGCCCACGTAAATGGATTCGTTTGCGTTTACCCGCCATAGCAGAGGTTGAAAATGATTTATTAGGCAGAGAAATAGGTGAGCCATTATGTCCAGAGCTCGGCTTTGATAAGCAATGGGCAAAGGATAAAAAGACAGAGGTTGGTTCTAGAACATGGGCATCTCTTTTCCAACAACGCCCCGCTCCTGCAGGCGGTAATATATTCAAACGTGAATGGATTCGTTATTATGTTCGTTCAGAAGAGCAAAAGCGTCAATGGGGCTTGAGTGACAATGTGATCGTTCTACCTATCCATTTCGATAAAGAAGTACAGTCATGGGATTGTACTTTCAAAGCAACAGATACAAGCGATTTTGTAGCGGGTGGTGTATGGGCACGGAAGAAAGCGCAGTATTTTTTACTTGACCAACACCATGCACGTATGGGCTTTGCTGATACGTTAAAAGCCATTGAAGCAATGTCTGATAAATGGCCTCAAGCACGGAGTAAATACATTGAGGACAAGGCAAACGGTTCAGCAGTAATTGAAATGCTGCAGAAGAAAATCTCCGGCATTATTCCTGTTAATCCTGATGGAGGGAAAGAAGCAAGAGCACACGCTGTATCACCATTATTTGAAGCGGGTAACGTGTACCTCCCACATCCAAATATGTGTCCTTGGGTGAATGATGTAATAGAAGAGCTTGTATCGTTCCCTAATGCTGCTCATGATGATTTGGTAGATATGACTACACAAGCATTGAATCAGCTATATACAAACAATTCAAATCCGCTTGAAAGAATAAGAAAATGGGCGGGTTTTTAGGTGGTGATGAATATTGAGCCTTCTTGAACAGGCTAGGCAATACAAAGAGGACTTTATGCAAGGGCATGGCAAAGCGGGTGCAAAGGACAAACTCACTAGACAAGTACCTGGTATTCGCCGTAAGTTAACACATGAAGAAATATCAGGTCTTTATGCAGATAATCCAATTGTACAAAATATTGTTGATATTCCAGCCGAGGATATGACAAGACATTGGTTTACGTTACGTATGAAGGATGAGCAGCTTGCTCGAGATATTATGGGGCGATTGGCAGACCTTAAAGCAAAAGAGGCCTTCAAGAAAATGAGGATGTACGAACGTATGCGTGGTGATGGCTTCATATCATTAGGAGTTTCACAAAAAGGTAAGTTTGACATAGAAGACCCTCTTAAATTAGATAGCCTACTTACAATAGATTATTTGCATCCATTCTCGTCAATGAAAGTAAGCGAGTTTTTAATTAATGACGATGTATTTGATAAGAACTATGGGAAGTTGGTAAATTTACGGATTAATCGTGCATCTCGGAGCGGTATACAAGCTGTAGAAACACAATCACTTGTACATTACTCGCGCGTATTACATGACCAAACGAGGCGATTAGAGGAAGAAGAACAGGGTATGTCGCTGTTAGAGACACTATATGATGCTATTACTGTGCTTGATACTTCCTTGTGGTCTGTGGGACAGATACTACATGATTTCACATTCAAAGTTTATCAATCTAAAGATGTGGAAAACTTAACAAAAGAGGAAAAACGAGAGCTCGGTATAATTATGGACTTCATGTTCCGAACTGAAGCACTAGCAATCATAGGAGCAGATGAAAACCTATCAAAACAAACAACACCAGTATCCGGAATTAAAGACTTGCTTGACTTCGTATGGGAATATATAGCTGCTTCTGCTCGAATGCCTAAAAGCGTTATCAAAGGGCAAGAAGCGGGCACGCTCACAGGGGCACAATATGACGTCATGAATTACTATGCACGTATTACCTCAGCACAGGAAAATGAGCAAAAACCGCATCTTGAACAACTTATCCGCATGTTACTGTGGGCTGAAAATGAACCGGGTGGCCGCATCGATCCAGATAAAGTTGAATGGGAAATTAAGTTCAACCCGCTTTGGTCTGTTGATTCTAAAACAGATGCAGAAATCCGGAAAATAGTTGCTGAAACCGATCAAATATATTTGTCCAATGGCGTCATTTCTGAGGATGAAATACGAGAAGTGCGCTTCGGACAATTTGGTGTGTCTGATGACTTCAAATTTAGTGGTGATAGTGCTGATTTAGAACGTATGGCGAGTGAAGTTTATGGCGCATGGAAGGAAAACGGTACACATGGCTAAACGTGTACCACCTACACGCTTCCCTGACGTTGTTATTGCATCCTATTACCGCTCCATCGATAAACTTGTCCAAGAAGCGGGCAAAGCAACCCTAGCCATATTTGATACACATTTAAAAGAATACATCGACAACAACCGCGCAGACAGTAGCGGTTTTTTTGTTGAGGATGGACCACTAGATTTCATCAAAAAAGTATTAAAGAGTATGAAAAATGCGATAAGCCATACCTACTCTCAACGTAAAGTAAAGACAACTGCTAATTCATTCATGAAAAATTTAAACCAAGTGAATAAAACGAATATGGAGCAACAAGGTAGAGTACGTGGTATTAATCCAAATGACTCAGAGCCTTGGCTTGGACCATTCATGAAAGAAAATGTCGAGAAAAATGTCGGCTATATCACAAATATTCGTGATGATTACACCCAAAAAATAGAAAACATCGTACTAGATGGTGTAAATAATGGTAGTAGTCATAAGCAGATACGTCAGCAACTTGAGGACCAAATTGACATGTCTCGTAGACGAGCTGAATTTGTGGCTGTAGATCAAACTGGTAGCCTTTTTGGACAAATGACTGCCCAACGTCATCAAAACATGGGCGTTATGAAATTCAGATGGCGGACATCGAAGGATGAACGAGTAAGAAAATCACATAAAGAACTTGAGGATAAGATATTTCCTTATGATGATCCACCGGCTGTCGGTTTACCTGGTGAGGATTTCCGATGTCGTTGTATTGCACTCCCTATTTTCGATGATGAGGAAGAAATTGAATCGACAACGGAACAGCCTGTTAATGAGGAATTGACAGAGGAAGAAACGAGGGCTGTGAATCAATATATTAGCTCGGATTCCTATAAATTGAATGATAAGTTGAGAAGAGAATTGCCTCTTGATAAGCAGGATGAGACCCTAATAAAAAATTTAGATGCAGCCTTAAAGAAAGTACCAAAGTATGAAGGTGATTTAAGTCGCTCACTGTATTTTTATAACGATGAAGATTTAAATAATTTTATGAGTAGTCATATGCTAGGTTCTGTAGTGGTGTATAATGAATTTATTTCCACTACCAAAGGTGATGTTTATAATTTTGATGGTCAAGTTCAGTTATATATTTTAGATGCTGAAAACGGCAGAAATATTAGTCATTTCAATGAAGGTGAACAAGAAATTTTATATGAGCGAGAATCGAAATTCAGAGTTAAAAATATCGAAGAAATAAATGGCACTTATCACATTCAATTGGAGGAATACGATGAGTAATAAAAAACCTTTTAGCGACCCAAGATGGACACAGCCGTTAGGGGGAAAAGTTATTGGAAAAGTTGAGTTTACGGAAGAGGAAAAGCAAGAAAACAAAAAGAAGTTTCGAGAGCATCTAAAAAAAATCGGTGTCATAAAAGAAGAGTGAAAACACGTAACTACAAAAGGTTAGGTGTTTTTATTTTGGTCAAAATCCCAAACACTTGGGAATTTAAAACGGAGGAAGATTTTAATTGTATATGGATAAACCTAGTTTCACAATTAAACCCGACAAACCCGTTACTTTGAAAGGGGGTGAAACCATGCCAATGACACCCAAAAGTTATGTTAGCGCAGAATTAGAGAATCGCTATTCTTATCATGCGCCCAAAGAGGACCAAACGAAGCGATATGAGGCTTTGCGAGCAAAAACTAAGGAGTTGGCTCATATGATTGACGAGTTATGCCCTAACAGCCGCGAAAAATCGTCTGCACAGACAAATTTACAACAGGCGATTATGTGGGCTAATGCTGCTATAGCTATCAATGAATAGGAGGAAATAGCTTGAAACTACAACGCTATGACCGCAGTTTAATAAATGATTATGCTGAAACACCAGAAGGGTATTTAACGGTACGTGTGCCGATTACTCGTCCTGGTGTTTTTCCGTATGCTCGACAGGATGGCACTGTTCAAATGGAAGCCAAGCTACCTGATGAGATTTTCAGTGATCGCACAATGTTTTCAGCCCGCTCCAAACCGATTACAGATGAGCATCCAAATGTACCAGTGACTTTAGATAATTATCAAACTTATGCCAAAGGGATGAGTCATACAGATGCTCATGTAGAAGATTTGAAGCTTTATGTATCCATGACTATTACGGATAAGGATCTTATTCAAAAGGTTTATGATGGCAAGCGGGACATCAGTATCGGCTTTATGAGTGACGTTGTGGCAGAAGCGGGCACATACAACGGGCAGGCTTATGAATATGTACAGCGCAATATCGAAATTAATCATATTGCTATTGTAGATCAAGGACGAGCGGGTCCGGAAGTAGCCATCCGCTCCGACTCAGATGCATGGCAAATTGATTCAACCGACAAAGGAGGAAAAAGTGAAATGGCAAAAATCAAAATTAAAGGCACAGAGTATGAGGTAGACCCAGCAGTAAAGGCTCATATTGAAAGCTTAACTGCTTCAACAGATGATGAGGAAGAGGATAAAAAGAAAAAAACAGATGCGTTGGATGTTTTACAAGGGCGTTTCGATGCATTAGAAGTTAAATTACAAAATACTGAGCGAGAGCTCGCTAACGAAAAGGCAAAGCAAGTGTCGGCCGATGAATTAGATAAGAAAGTGGAGCAACGTGTAACATTAATCAGTACAACTAAACCGCTTCTAGGCGATTCTTTCGACTTTACAGGCAAAACGGAACGCGAGATTAAGGAAGCGGTTATTGCAACAACTAAACAGGATTTTAAAGGCGATGGTAAATCAGACGATTATATCAACGCTTTTTTTGATGCAACGATTGAGCAAGTAACTACTCAAGGCTTTTCTTCTACTGGTGCTAACTCAATCATTACTGGTGATGCGAGCCAAAGTACAGATGTAAATACAATGCGTATGCAACGTTTAAACATGCGTCCTTAAGATTGCCCATGAAGAAGGATTCCACTTTGGTTAAAGAAAGAACATGGCAAGAGTTTAGGGATTCAGGTTTACTTTGGTTTGTGAATAGTATTTTACACGTTTTTGGTTGGGCTATTGTGATTGAGATTGATGAGAATACTAAAGATTTTGTTAAAGTATATCCTGCTCGTGTGAAATTTCGAGGATTCAGTGAAGAGTCGACAACTCAAGGTCATAAAAGACTAGCTAAATATATCAAAGAAAATGCAGAAATATTAGAACAAGAAGCAAACAAATAATAATTTATAAAAGGAGGACCATTCAATGATTACAGAATACGGACAGTACATGCCGATTGTAGGCAGTCCAGGACAATTAGCAAATTATCAGGAGTATGCAGCAGACAGTTACCCAGCAAAGGAAGTTATTCCATTTGGTGCGGCTGTGCAATTGAGCGCAGATGGTACAGGGATTGTACCAGTTAAAACAGGAGGTTCGCCGATCGGTATTGCGTTGTCACGTGGAATTCATGACTACACAACAAATGCAGATGACCAAAAATATTTAGTTGGCCAACCAGTGCCAGTTGTGAAGCGAGGCAATATTTTTGTTGTAGCAGGTGGCGATGTGACTAATGGATCGACTGTTCAAGTTGACACAGCTACAGGTAAATTTATCGCAAGTGGCGGCATTGATTTTTCACGTGCTGTATTTCGTGCGAATGCTGTTGCCGATGCATTAGTACAAATTGAAATTAACTTACCTTAAAGGAGGAACAATCAATGTCACAATTTCGTGAAGATGCTTTACTACGCCCACAGGATTTAGAGGCAGTAGATAAGAAAATTTATGAGCCAAAGAAAGAGGAACTAAAGGCTCGTACGATTTTAAATGTAAAAACAGATGTACCTGCAGGAGCGGAGACATACTCCTATGATGTGATGACACGTTCAGGTTCAGCTAAAATTTTAGCACCAGGAGCAACGGATATTCCGCTAGTAGATGCTGATTTAGAACGCCATACGGTCAATATTTATTCGATTGCAACAGCCTTTAACTTATCTGTACAAGAAATTCGTAATGCACAAATGGCGCGCCGTCCCGTTGAAGTGACAAAAGCTGATACAGCTCGCAAAGCCATTGCAGAGAAGGAAAATAAACTTGTGTGGATGGGAGACAAAGACCATAATATTTCAGGTGTGGTGAATGCCACTGGCATTCAAGTGTTAGCTGTCCCAAACGCGGGCACATCAACAAAATGGAAGGACAAAAAAGGTGTCGATATTGTAGAGGACATCAAAAAGGCGAAAAACTTAGTTAATAAGTTGCCTGGTCATGAAGCAGACACGCTTTTAGTAGCTGCAGAACAATACGAACATTTAGAAAAAGTCTACAATGAACACACAATGCAGACGTGTTTACAGTACATTCAATCACAAAATTGGTTCAAACGTATTGATTATACGTCTGATCTTAATGGACAAGGCACTGCTGGCACAGATTGTTTCTTAGTGTTCGATTCATCCCCTGATGTGGTGGAAATGCTTGTATCGATGGATATTACACGTCATCCACAGGAGTACAAATTCCCAAATTATAAGATTCCGCTTGAAGAGCGTTGCGGCGGTGCTATTGTTCGCTATCCAATGGCTATTGTGCGCGGGGAGGGTATCTGATGTTAGTACACAACAAAGGCAATTACACACGTATTGCAAATGATGTAAAGGTTATTCCGGGCGCAAATACATTACAAGAAGCTGAATATATGGCTTTTGTTGCACACCCAATCATTAAAGGTTTGATTAAAAGCGGCGAAATTGTTGTACCAGAAGGACAAAAAACCGCTTCTCTCAAGGATTTAGATGCAGATGAAGCAATGAAACTTGTAAAAGATACGTTTTCTATTGAATTTTTAGAGAAATTTAAAGAAGATGAGAAACGCAAAACGGTTTTAGCTGCTATTGATGCTCAAATTGCTGAAATTAAAGGGAACTAATATGAAAGTGAGGTGTATTTTATGCCTACTTTAACAACAATTGAACGTGTGCGCTTATTAGGAGCCGAATTTGAGGCTATTTCTGATGCCCGATTGGAGTTATGTATTGAGGATGCTTCGCTGGAAGTGTCCTCTTTGTGTATTCCTGCGGCGCATCACGAGCGCCTTACACGCTATTTAGCCGCACACCTAGCAATTCTATCGACAGAACCAAAACAAGCCGTTATACGCGAAAAAGTAGACGTTATAGAACGTCAATATAGTGATCCAAATAAAAACTTAGGGATTTTAGGCACTAAGTACGGACAAGAATACCAACGAATTTTAGAAGATTTAGCCGAGTTAGAAAAAGATCCGAAAAAACATTTGAATTTGATGGTGATTTAGATGAGTGTACAAATTCAAAACAGGAACAATATTCCTCGAATCATACAGTCACTAAAGGAATTGAGAAAATATGAAATCGAAGTAGGGATTTTCGGAGGACAGGGAGCCGAATATGTCATGATTGCGGCAGTACATGAGTTTGGAGTCACAATCCGTAAAGGAAGCGGATCAATTGTCATTCCCGAACGGTCATTTTTACGGTCCACATTCGATGAAAAGCAAGATGAATGGGTTAAATTTGTGAAAAAGCAAATGGAACATTTATTAAATCTTCGCATAAACGCTCGAACATTATGTGAACGACTGGGTGCAAAGATGGTAGCGGATATCCAAGAGAAAATAACCGATTTAGATACGCCACCCAATGCACCAGCTACTATTGCTCAGAAAGGCTCTAGTAATCCGTTGATTGATAGTGGTGGCTTGCGTATGCGTATTACTTACAAGGTGGTGCAAAAATAATGCCCGAAAAGATGTTGTTTGCCTCTGTTATCCAATCGCAAGGTGTGCCTTTTGTGGCATTTTTAGAGAGCGAGGGTGATTATGTTGATGGCGATTGGTTTGACGGTCAGGAAGTATCTAAGGAAATGCTCGGCATTATCTTGCCCCTATCTAATGATGATGTAAAGTATGTAGAAAATGGCATATATACTGTCAAGGAGCGTAAGTTGCTGACGGTGGAGCAAATTCCAGAAGACACTAAGGTAGAATACAATGGCTCAAAATATACTGTACAAGCCTTCAAGGATTATTCAGCATATACAGACGTGAATATCTATCTAATGCGGTGGCGCGAAAAATGAATTTAATGAAATTAATTCGTAATGAAGTAGCTGCTGATACATCGATAACGATTATTCGTGCAGATCAGCTCGGAAAGTTGCCATCTTTGCCATATGCCACTTATAAAATCATTGGAGATAGGAAAGGGCGAGGTCGTGAAAATCTTTCTCACACAAACCAACCTGACGCCTTAATTGAAACAAGATCACAGGAACGCAACGCCACAATTTCATTCAATGTATACGGAACTTCGCATGATAACGCTTATGAAGTGGCTATACAACTTCGTAGGTGGTTTGAGGGGCGAGGTTCTTTCTTTTTGGATGGATTGGGTGTAGCAGTTGCAAGTGTTTCTGATGTTACCAATCGCACGACATTTTTAGTTGATTCCTACGATGAAAAATGGGGCTTCGATGCAATAATCAGATACAACGAAACAGATGAATACGAAATTGATTACTTCGACAAGGTGGAATATGAAGTAATCGTGGAAAGGGAGTGAAGGCATGGCTGCATCTGATAAATCACGTTTTGTCGAGGTCAATATTACTCGAGAAACTAAGCCAGTGAGTGAAAAGGGCTTCGGTTTGCCACTGATGTTGGCAACAAGCAAAGCCTTAGATTATAAGGTTTACACAGATATTTCCGAAGTGTCGGAGGATTTTGCGGAAACGACAAAGGAATACAAACTTGCCACTCGTATGTTTGGGCAGTCCCCAAAAATTCGCGAGCTAGCTTGCTATGGTGTTTCTTACGTTGCAGAGGCAGACGATGTATCAGCATTGTCAGCAGCATTAAATGACCTAGTTACAACTGATAACGATTGGTTCTATCTAGTGTCTACAGCTAATGGTGATGCAGAAATTAAGGAGCTATGTAACTGGATATCTACGCAAGAAAAAATCTATGGTGTGACAACAAAAAATATAGCTCTATCAGGAGAAATAAAAAATCTGTATGAAAATGTATTGTTATCGGTACATGACGATGAACACGCTTATCATGCAGAGGGGCTTATTGCATACGGTGCGCCACAAGTCATCGGCTCCTATGTGTTTAGTCATAAACAGGTCAATGGAGTACGTGCTGCTAAGCTGTCTAACGCTGAAATTAACACGATTATCTCCAATAATGCGACAACATGTATCAGTGAAATGGGCTGGTTAATCAACGCATCAGGAAAAGCAGTTGGTGGCGAATATTTAGACGTGATTCAAGCTGATTATTTCCTACGTGCACGCTTGCGCGAGGATATATTCCAACTACTTGCAACTGTCAAAAAAGTACCGTATACAGATGCAGGTATTGCGATGGTTGTAGCTCGCATGGATACACGCTTTAAATCTGCTTATCGCCAAGGGATTATCGCAGAGGATGACAATGGCGATCCAGATTATCAAATTACATTCCCACGTCGTAAAGACATCCCGAAAAATACGATTGCCCAGCGCATTTTACCAGAAGTTAACTTTAGAATTATCATTGCGGGTGGCGTGGAAAAAGTACAAATCAATGGTGTATTGGCACTGTAAGGAGGGACTTTAAATGGCTGTACACAATTTTAAACATACACAAGTTATCGTAGCTGGCAATATTATTACTGGCTACGGTGATGGCGATGCTATTTCAGCAGAAGCGAACGAGGATAAGTGGTCACAAAGCGTTGGTGCAGATGGCGGTGTGACTTACAATGAATCCAACAATGAAACAGGTACACTCACATTAAAATTAAAGCCTAGTTCTGCATCTATACCTGTTTTGCATCAGCTCTATAAAAGTGGTGAGTCATTCGATTTTATGATCCAAGACACAGAATTAAATGTGCGTGCAACAGGTGAGGATTGCCGCATCCAAAAATGGCCGACATTTTCTCGCGCAGAGGAAGAGGAGCCACGCGAAATTATTATTTTAGCAGCACATTACAAAGAAGATTAATAAATATTAGGAGGAATAAGTATTATGGCATTTCAACCAAAAACAAAAGAATTTACATCAAAAGCAGGTAATAAATATACTTTCCAAAACGTCATGAACTCAAAGCAAGCAGCAATTATAGATGAAGGCACAGGTTTAGGAGGGAAAGTAATTAACGTAAAAATGATGCCTTTGATGCTACAAAATGTTGTTGTGTCTCCTCAAGGGCTTACAATGGATGATTTTGATACATGGGAAGAACTAGAAGAGGTAACAAGCGAAGCAATAACCTTTCTTCAAACGGGACAATAAAAAATTATCATTCGCAGGGGTATCTAATATCCCTGCTCGTTATGTAAATAAAGTAAAAGGGAATCTATGGCCGTACGTAGTAGCAAAAGAATATAGCTTAGATCCTGATGTTGTTATGTCATGGGATAATGATTCTATTATTGAAGCTCTGGCAGCGTTAAAAGAGATGGGAGTGATTAAGTGAGTAACCCCTTACGTGATATGTATGTAGGTATTAGCATTCGCGATGAAGCAACTAGGACCTTATCACGAATAGATACTACGATGAATTCTCTCGAAAGTCATTTCAGGCGATTTGGTAGTAGTATTAATAGTTCATTTCATGGCATGAATGGTTTGAATTCACGAATTGATGCATCTGCAAATAATATGAGGATATTGCAAAGATACACCAATCGACTAGAGCAAGAAATGTCAGAGGCTCGTAGTGAAATGCAACGTATGACTCAACGTATTAGTGCTGCAGAAGCTGAAACGGAAAGCCTAAGAAATGAAATGCAACGTGTCAATAATCAAGTGAATAATGCAAATAAATCTATGGGTATTTTCGGGTCTACGGCTGGTAAAGTCAAAAATACTATTATAGGTATTGGTACGGCTATAGGTGCGGTTAAAGTGGTCGAAAAAGGTATTAGTATGGTGAAAGGTTCTATAGATGGCGCTATAGGTCGTGTGGATACACTAAATGGTTTCCCTACTGTTATGGAAAAAATGGGCTTTGCTAGCGAAAAATCTTCAGCAAGTATAGATAAATTATCTAATGGCATTCAGGGTCTACCAACGACGTTAGATGGTATTGTCGGCAGTACAAAGAATATTGCACTTATGACTGGCGATTTAGACATGGCGACAGATACAGCGCTATCGTTAAATAACGCATTCATCGCGTCAGGATCAACGTCAGCAGATGCAGAACGTGGGCTTGATCAGTATGTAAAAATGCTATCTAAGGGTAAAGTTGAGGCCGATAGTTGGTCGACGCTACAAGAAACGATGGGCTTTGCGCTTAATAAGACGGCTGAGGCATTCGGTTTCACAGGAAAGTCGGCGCAACGAGATTTATATACTGCACTACAAAAAGGTAAAATCAAGTTTGAAGATTTTAATAAAAAGATAATTTCATTGAATGGCGGTGTAGGAGGATTTGCTGAAATCGCTAAGGAGAGTAGTTCAGGCATCGCTACTTCATGGAGCAACATGAAAACTGCTGTAACAAGAGGTACGGCCGGTATTATCCAATCAATTCAAGATACACTAGCTGGAACCCCATTAAAATCAATCGAGAATGTATTAGGGTTAGTAGGTAAAGGATTTAGTACCACATTAGGTCTTGTTGCTGAAAAAATAAAGGGTATCGATGGTAAAAAGTTAGGAGATAAACTAAGCCAAGGTTTTAAAACTGTCAAAAGTATAGCAATTCCGGCAATCGACGCAATTAAAACAGGTCTAGGTTGGTTAATTGAACACAAAGAGGCTGTGATAGCAGTGGGTGGAGGTATCGCTGCTGGTTTTGCAGCATTTAAGGGTATTAAAGCTGGTATCGATGCCTTTAAAACAATTAAAGGTTTTGCAGGGGCTTTCGCAATGTTATCAAATCCAGTTGGTATAGCTGCGTTAGCAATAGGTGGTTTAGTAATGGCTGGCATTTATTTATATAGAAACTGGGACACCATCAAAGCAAAAGCACTTGAATTATGGCTAACTTTACGTGAAAATCCTATGATGGCAATGGTGGCAGGACCTATTGGAGCTTTGATTAGTGCAGGTGTTTACTTATATAACAACTGGGATTCTATCAAAGAAAGAGCGATTGGCTTGTGGGCTACTATAACAGAAAAATTTGCGGAAATTAAGCAGTCTGTATCTGATTTTGTACAACCAGCTATTGGGTGGTTTGAGACAATTGGTCAAAAATGGAATGACTTTAAAAGTTCCTTATCAAATTTTAAAGTTCCTGAATGGGTTTCTACAGTAGGGAGTAAAATTGGTAGTTTAGCTGGTGGTGGCGTGTTCAAAAAATTATTTAATGGGTCCCACGCTACTGGGTTAGAACGAGTGCCTTACGATGGCTATGTAGCAGAATTGCATAAAGACGAAACCGTACTAACAGCTCAACAATCATCTGCTTTGCGAAGTGCAGGGATGTTGACTCAAAATTCTGATGGCACACCAGAGCTGAATATGGGAGGCGGAGGAGCAACCCAACAAGCACCAAATGCAGGCGGTGGAGGTCATCAATTTGTGTTTAATATTACAGGTGATAATCCTGTGGACATAGCTCAAAAAGTGCGTGAAATTATTAGTGATGTGTTAGGAGAGGAATTACAAATTATGTAGGTGGTGATAGGAATGCCATACATTAAAGATGTATTAATTGATGTAATTACAAAGGTGTCAATGCCTGAATCATCTACTACTACAGATCATGCACTTGAAGATGGTGAACAGATTACGGACCACGTAAAGAGCAATCCTATCACCATTTCACTGTCAGGAGTAATTTTGGATGATACAGAAGCTAAAGTCTTAAAACTCCGTGAATACCGAGAAAAAGGCGAAATCATTGATTTTGACTATATGACAGCTTTAAAGCATGTAGTCATAACTGATTTCAATCGTGATTATGAGGCGAAGATTAAGGATGGATACGCTTTTACAATGACATTAAAGCAAATAACAGTAGCTAAGGTTGCTAAATTTGTTAGTGTATCAGTGCCAGTAAAAAAACAAACTAAACCTGTAAGTAACAAGGGACGACAGCAAAAGAAAAAAACTCCTTCCAAAACATCGAAAACGAAAAAAACCAAATATACTACACCGCCAAAATCATCCCAAAAAAAGAGTAGTGGATGGGCTGGATTGGAGGGGCGTAAATGATGGATGAATACATTGACATTGATAAAAATGAGATTCCATATGCCTTCGAAATGGAGTTGGCAGGAGAAATATTTGAATTTGAAGTCAATTACAATCATGCTCATGATTTCTTTACCTTAGATTTATTTAAAAATGGTGGGGCTCTTGTAGTTGGAGAAAAACTCGTTTTGAATCGTCCGCTATTCCAAAATAGGACAAGCATTGAGTTACCAAAAGTGCAAATTATACCGAAAGACCGAGCTAATTCAGCTACTCGTATCACTTACGATAATCTGAATGAGACGGTCTTTTTATATGTAGGTGAAACAGATGGGTAATTTATACATGCGTAAAACTACATTTTTAGTAGGTGGGCGAGAAATTACGGATCCATTAACTATAAAATTTAGTGTTCCTTTCGGTGATAACGATAAAGTAGATACAATTGACATCCAAGTTTATAACCTTAAGGATGAAACGATTAATTCCATAGCTGCAAACAAAGAAGCGATTTTAAGCGCTGGTTATGTTGATGACAATGGAGTGATTTTCAGTGGAACTTTAAAAAAGAAGGGAACTAAGTGGGAAGGGCTAGACAAAATCACAACATTTAAATGTATTGATTGCACTTTAGACTACACAAAAACAGTCATCAAACGGACCTATGGCCGCAATACAACCGCATCTTTGATTTTGCGAGAGTTAGCACGTGATGCAGGGCTTGCAATTGGTGATATTGATTTACCTGTTGATTTTATTTATCGCTCAGGCAAAGCGCTCAATGGCAAAATTAAGTTTCTTGTTTCTGAAATTGCAAAGGATTGTGGGGCAAAGTTACACATTAATAAAGGACGTATCTATGTACGGGACAGTAAAAAAGGCGATAATTTAGGGCTCGATATTTCCAAGGAAACAGGATTGATTGACGAACCTGAGGAAGTCGAGGAAGAAATGAAGGATGAAAAAGGTTCTAAATTAAAAAATGATAAGAAAAAAATTAAAGGCTACAAAATTAAAGTGTTGCTTAACCACCGTATTACAACAGATGTCATTATTAAACTTACATCTCGTAAAGTAAGCGGTGTTTTTCGTGTTTCTAAAGGCGAACATAAGGGCGATACATCCGGCCAAGAATACTACACAGAATGTGAGGTGGTGCCAGTATGACAAAAACATCAATGACTCAATTTGTAAGCGAATCTATCGAAGAAAGCCTGATGAATATGAATACATGTCTTATATGTGAGGTACTTGAGGTAGATATGAACTTGTATAAAGCTGATGTTCTCCCTTTAAATGATCCAGATGCTACACCGATTTTAGATGTGCCTATGGTATTTTGGCAAACAGAGCAATTCGTTATCCAAGTACCAATTAAAAAAGGCAATATTGTGTTAGTTGTCTGTTCACAGGCGGACATTGACCCTTTGATGTTTGGTGGAGGAAAGGCTGCAAGTAGGTCATTTAGTGCCAACGATGCATTAATAGTTGGTGGTGTTCATTATTTCACAAAACCACTGCAAAATGAGCATCCTGATGACCTTCTGCTCTCGGATAAAATATATAAAAATAAAATTCGAATAAATCCAGCGGGCGAAATATTCATGGAGTCAGAAGAAAACATTAATATTACATCGCAAAAAGACGTCATCATTAAAGGGAGATATATATTCTTAAACTAGGAAAGGAGAGTAACTATGCCGAAAGCAATGAGATTAGGTGATTTATGTGATGGTGGTTGTGGAGCGCCCCCAGCACCAGCAATTGAAGCTAGCAACGATGTTTTTATCAATGGAATTCCTGCCAACCGACAAAATGACGCTTGGCAAATTCATTCCATCCCCCCTCCGCATGGGAGGGTAACTGTAAAAGGAAGTCCAAACGTATTTGTGAATAAATTAGGGCTATGTCGTAAAGGTGACAAGCTAACATGTGGAGCGAGAGCTGCAGAGGGTAGTCCCGATGTTTTTGTAAATGAGGAGATATAATGCACACGTTTAAGTACAACGATGACGGCGACTGGGTATTTAACGAACTGGTTGACGGGGATGAACAGCTCATACAAAATTTAAAGCATCTGTTGCGCACAGTGGTTGGTGAATGGATGTTCAATGATAATCATGGCTTTCGTAGAGCAGTCATTGAACAAAAGATTCCCAATAAAAAGCAAGTGGTGCAAGCTATGCATGATTGTTTATATCAGGAACCACGTGTTGCTGAGGTTCTAAGCGTGGAGTATGATTTCAATCGTATTAAACGCCATCTTACAATTAATTTCAGAGCAAGAACAGTAGAAGGGCATGAGATTGGAGGGGAGGTTATTGTTAACCAAATCGGGGTTTAAGAGGCAACGAACGGCTGATTACTTGCCAATAATTGAGGAGCAAGCAAGGGATTTATATGGCGAGGATGCCGATTTATCAGATCGTACACCTGTTGGTAAAATGATTCACTTGCAGGCCCAACAAAGGGCAGAAGATAATGAGCAACTTGAAATGGTCTACAATGCTCGCTTTGTTGACACTTCGGAAGGAGCAACGCTAGAGGCTAATGTCAAACGTGCCTTACTTACTCGCAAACGGTGGATTAAAGCTACTGGCGAGGTCGTTGTCAATTTAGATAAAGGTGCAAAAATCAATATAGGTGATTTGTTTCGGACGAAATACAATGTGTATTTTAAAGCTTTAGAGGCTATAGATGCGGTGGAGGATGGAAACTATCGAGTAGATGTTGAAGCCCTTGAATATGGCGCAATTGGAAACGTAGAGCCGAATGATATATGTATAATAGTAAATCCCCAGTCAGGCATCAATTCCGTTGTGAATTATGATGCTTTTTTTAATGGTCAAGATGAAGAAACTGACGAAGAACTGCAAGATCGTTATTATGATTCTCTCGGAAAAGTAGGTGCCAGACGTGTTGAATCCATAGAAGCAAATGTACTTGACGAAGTGGAGGGTGTGCGTGCTGCCATTGCAATCGAAAATGACACCAATGTATTTGATGAAGAAGGACGCCCGCCACATAGCTTTGAAACAGTTGTGCTTGGTGGCTTAGATGAAGATATTGCAATGGCGATCTTTAGGAAAAAAGGTGGCGGTATTCGCGCATACGGATCTACTGTATACACTTTTACTGATAACAGAGGTATTGTGCATGAAATTGGTTTTACCCGTGCCACAACGATTCCTATTTATGTACGGGCATATGTAAAGAAAAGCGGTCAATACCCTTTAAACGGTGATAATTTGGTCATTGGTCAAGTAGTCAAATACATTGGTGGTACATACGATAGCGTATTGCATCATGGTTTAGGTATGAGTAAAGATGTCGTTTGTACAAAAGCTGAGGCCCGTGTGTTATCTATAGATGGAGTTGAGGATGTTCGTGTTGAGTTTTCAGTAGATGGTATTACTTATGAGCCAAAAAATGTCGCCATTGCTTTTCCTGAAGTAGCTGAAACAGACGAGAGCAAAATCGAGGTGTTGCCTCTTGACTAACCAGCGATTACAAACGTTATTAGAACGTATGCCGCGCCATTTCACACGCGAGAAAGATAGTAATAACTATAAATTGCTAAAAATTATTGCTGAAAACGGTGTTGAGAACTTAGCTATCCAGCAAACAATTTTGAAATATTGGGATGTAGATCAAGCTGAAGGATACGGACTAGATCGGCTAGGTAAAGATGAAGGTATTTCACGTGGTAGTTGGGACGATGACGAGTATCGCAAAATGATTAAAATTCAGTGCATTCTTAATTTGTCCGAGGGCGATATAGACACGATGAATCAGATTATGGATGCCTATATGGGCAATGATTTCGTTGGTTTTGAGGAAGGGTGGAGAGAGTTTGAGCCAGCTACATTACTGCTCAACATTCGTGCTTCAGCTAAAACAATTCCTGATATTTTGGTTAAGCGTATTAAAACAGCAGGGGTAGGCATTTACATTCTTTTAAATGAGTTAAACGAATTTATTTTATTATATGCGGGCACGTATGCATGGCAGATAAATTATAAAATTTGCAGTCGCTTTAAAACAGCACCAACGCATGGAGCATTAGGGAAAGAAATTATCAATGTTATCGATGGCATTTACGGCTTTAAAACAAATAGTCGTATTTGTGGTCGATTTAGGACAGGGGGGACAAAGCAATGAATGAGATACAGCCATTGATGCTTGAGCTCGTACAGCAATACTTAAGTGACATGGTAGCAGGTGCAAAAGTTACTATAGATGGAACTGTATACGACAAAGAAATTTATCATACAAGTACAAAATATGGCTTACGAAAGTATGTCAAATTATCAATGGAACAAGGCTTGGTGACTCGTGCGTCATTAGTTGATAGCCATGGACGTGAACTGTATGTAAAAACAATGAACTACCAAAAAGGAGTTCAAGGGTATGTGATTGCATTCCCATTGCAGCTCGAAGCAAAGGAAGTGAAAGTAAATGCGTAATCTAATGAATGGTGAAATACCATTAAATTTCAAGAAAAATCCGTATGATCGCACACAATGGCATGATGATGTAACGGACCCAGTAACCGGAGAAGTCATTGAGGACGGTACACCGTACATGTCAGAGTTCGCAAATAATTTTGAGTGGGGAATCTATAATGCCTATCGCTTTTTAATTGAAATATATCGACAGATTGAGCGTATGCGTGTGCAGTTGGAACTTGACGGCCGCGTACCAGGTAACAGTGGAACTTTTGCAGATGTGTTAGATGGCAGTACCAATAAAATCGTACTGGATAAAACACTTACTGATATAGTAGAGTCTGTGGTCATTGGCACTACTGTTTTGAAGGTTGCGAATACTGAAGGATTTACAGCCTTTTCACAGGTAACTATTTTTGATGATGTGGCCAATGAAGATGTTTTTATCACTGAGGTAGGTAAAGACTTTATCAAAGTACAAGCTCTTAAAAATGCATACAAAAAAGGTGCTAAATTAGCTCGTAGTAATGTAGCAATTGATACAACATTGTCAGAGATGGGTATTGGGGATTGGCAGACTTATCATGTTGAGTTAGTGGAGGTGGTTTAGGATGGCAAGGTATTTTTGGAATAGATACAAAGTTAAAGCTAAATATACTTTTATTGAAACGTTCGATCAATATATGAATGTCGGATCTGTTTATGGATATACGACAAATAATGTAGATGATACACGTCCACCTTTTACTAACCCGAAATATGAACAAAATCCTGTTTTACGTGAAGTAATGCTTGGAGCAGACGGTACGAATAACGGAGAGTTTGTATTTGTTTTTAATAAACCTGTATCAGATTTTGTTTATAAATACGTAGCAGCGGCAGGTAGTCATTTTGCAATATATCGTCAGACAGTAAGTTCGACCACCTATTCACCAGGTGAATATTTAACAACTATTACTGCTGATGAGAATGCATATATAAATAATGCTAGGAATGCCGATGGTTATTGGTATGTAAGAGGTGAAAAAGCAAATACACCACCTACTTATACTCAGATACCTACACAATCTACTAAAAAAGATTTAACCGTCACAATTAATCTAGCTAATTATTTTACTGATTCAGAGGGAGATCCATTGACCTATGCAGCTTCATCAAGCAATCCAAGCGTAACGACAACTAGTGTGGTAGGCAATACATTAACCTTGACTGGTAAAGAAATTGGTAGTGCTTGGATTTCAGTAGATGCAAATGATGGCGAATTTACTACTTCACAAGGTTTTGCGTTAAATGTTACCAACACTGCTCCAACAGTTTCAGTAACATCACCAAGCGCAAATGTCACACTATATGAAAATGATGTATTTAATGTGGCTGGCTCTGCAGCTGATGTAAATGCCAATCAATCAGTTACAATTTATGCCCAAGTGAATTTGGAACAACGCATCGTGCTAGGGATTGGTTTGAGTAACGCTGCCATTCCATTTAACAAACAATTGAAATTTAAGGGTGGAAAACTGTATGATCGCGAAACAGCTATCACAGGTAATCTAACCGATGGCGTGCCACATACGCTTAAAATATGGGCGCAGGATAGCGATGGTGGTCAATCTACGATAGCAGAGCGTACATTTTATGTTGTGCCAAACAGACCACCTGTTTTAACCGTTGATACTGTACAACCAAGTGGCATTATTAATACTGATAAATTTAAAATTAGTGGTGGAGCTAGTGATCCAGACGATAACGAAATAACGGCAGCGTATAGAATCAATGGGGGAAACAGCATAGCATTAGAAATCATTGATGGTAAATGGGCATTTGATATTGCATTGGCACAGTTAGTAGTGGGGCAAAATACGATCGTTATTGAACTAATGGACAGTTACGATTTCAAAGTTTCAAAAACCATAAAATTAAATAAAAGCGAAGTGAAAACGCCTATTTTGCAATCTGTAGCGAGGTATAAGATTTCTCCTCCTAAAGGTTCTGCGAAGGGCGTTTTAATGTGGATTCAGCGTGATACGGACTTGGATTTAAATATTGATCTATCCATGACACTCAAAGGTGAGCAAGAGTCTTATGTACCACTCACAGCTACACACACAGTGCCAGTTTATGAAAGTGTTGTAGAGGATGAGTTTTATTATGAAACACAGGAGTCGAAGGATAATATTATTCTCAAACTAACTACTACTAGACCTAACGTAAATATTAACAATAAAATCTATCTAATTATGGGGGTGTTGGAATAATGCTTAGACGTAGAAGATTGCCCAATGGAGAATTAGGTGAGTTTGAAAAAGTAGGTACCATACCCACAACAGAAGAACAAGTCATGTCTTTAGGAGAGCAGTTAGCCCAAGAGAAGGTGAAAAATATTCAAAAAGATATTCTTATAAATAATCTAGGTACCCAGTTAACACAACTAAAACTCGATATGATTTCAATGAAAGGCGGTGGAGACTGATGAATTTTTAGCAAATTGCTTTTATCTCGAGCTGGGTAACTGCAGAACAATTACGTATTGCTGTAAAAACAGAAATGAATCCATTTGGAGAAATTACAAAAGAACAATACAAAGAAATTACAGGGGAAGAATTTAAGCCGCAAGCTAAGGCTTAGTATTATTTTTTTCAGTGTAGAAGGTAAATTCCCTCTTTTGTCGAAATGTGTAAAAAAAGATGGAAAGAGGGGAAATGTATGTTTAAAAATATTTTTGAATTTTTATTGGCATTACCTAAATTATTTTTCTTTATTCTTCTCATTGCGTTTATAACATTAAATATGGAAGCCAATGAACTTTCTAAAGGAAAACAAAACGAAAAATTGGCTAATCTGATTGATTTTTTTGAGTCACAAATATTATTGTTTACACTGATTCTAGCTGTAATAGAGGTTGCTAGTATAATTTATACATTTACTTTGAAACATAGAGCAGAACTAGAACTAGTACGAAGAGTTAGCAGATTAGAATCAAAATTATTAGAATATGAGAAAGATATAAAACATTTGGAGAGTGGGGATATGAAAAATAATACTTGATAGAGGGAAATATTTAATAATCCCAAGTGCTTGGGAATTTAAAGGGTGCGACAAAAAGGCGTATCCTTTTTTATTATGTCAAAGGGAAGTGTTGTCATGAATATGGAGTTAACAGCAATAGTAGGAGTGTTAAGTGCTTTGTTTGGCATACTTTTTACGTATCTTGCATTCCTGAAAAATCGTGATAAAGATGTACAACAAAGTGCTGCTGAATCAGCAGTAATCAGCACAAAGTTAGATGCCATTAACAATGGTGTTGAAAATATTCGTGTAGATATGAAAGTAGAACAGAAAGCACGAATGGACTTGTCAGAACGTGTTACACGTGTAGAAGAATCAAGCAAACAAGCGCACAAACGAATTGATGAATTGGGGGAGAAAGTATATGAAAATTAATTGGAAAGTACGTTTAAAACACAAGCCATTTTTAGTGGCAGCATTTGCATTAATACTATTATTGGTGCAACAAATTGGTACATTATTTGGCTACGATACGACCATCTATAACGAGCGAGTAACAGAGTTATTTAACACTGTGCTCGCTTTTTTAGTGCTGATTGGAGTGGTTATTGACCCAACGACAGAAGGCACTAATGACAGCTCTCAGGCATTAAAATACGACAAACCAAAGGATGATGTTAAATGAGCTCAAACGTAACAACTACATGTCGAGATCTTTCAGAGTTATTACCTGCAGCACAAACAGCCTGCAGACTTTTGTTTCAGGAGTGTTTTAAAGTAGGCATTAAAAATATCTTTATTACAGAGACTTATCGCTCACAGGAACGACAAAATTATCTTTATGCTCAGGGTCGTACAAGACCTGGGCAAATTGTTACCTGGACACTTTCCAGTAATCACAAATCACGCTTAGCTTGGGATATTGCTGTAGGTCCTCCACAGTCTTTATATGATGTAACTACACTTAATCGAGTAGGGGCTATTGCACGAAAGTTAGGTATTACATGGGGTGGCGATTGGGTAGGTAGTATCGACCGACCACATTTTGAAGTTAAAGCAAATTGGAAGTTACCTGCAGGTTATAAGCTAGAGGGTAAATTGAACGTGCCTACTAATAGCAAGGGACAAGTACAACTAATCGTAGAGGATAAAAAGGAGGAAATCAAAATGGCTCAAACATGGAACCCTGGTTCACCAGCTATGAAAACTGAAACAGAAAACTTTATCGCACAGGCGGTTAAAGACGGCATTATTCAGGAATCGCATTTAAAGGATTTACAGAATGGTACAATGACGACTGATCGTTTAATGGGCTTGTATATTACGATTCAGCAAAGACGTGGTAAATAATATAATGCCCAGGCTCAATTTAATTGAACCTGGGCTTTTTTGAGTTATTCATATAATTATTGTTCGATATGTTTTTCTAATTCTCTTACATATTCACGTTCAATTTTTCGAACTTCACTAAGGTATTCATTAGCTCCAGTTATTTTAGAAAGGTCATTAGTATCAATTGCGGATGCAATTTCACTAAGTGCAGAGTTTTGTTTATTTAACATATCAATTAGCTTTTCGTGGGTGTCAACCAATTCATTATCCACGTCCAATGATTCAACTTGTTCTACTAATTGCATATTTTTTGGTAAAAGTTCATTAGCTATTATGTTACTTAAATCTTGATCGTTTAAAGTGCCATCTGTCGATTGTTGTCTCAATTCATCCCATTCAACACCGAAGTTATATATTTCTTCCATAATAGGACTAACTTCTTTAATATAATCCTGGTATATTTTATCGTTATTAGCAGATGTTTTTTCTACAGAAGAAGTTTCCTCTTTGTCTTGTTTAGGCTCCTCTTTGTCATTAGATGTTCCGCAACCTGCTAAACTAAGTGCTAGTATAAGAGCAGCACCAGAAATTAGTTTTCTCATTGTATAATTTTCTCCTTTATATATATGTATTTCTAAAATTATATCAATTATGACAGTTGTTGTCAGTATCTAAACAGGGTCACAACATACATGACCCTGTTGTGACCCTTTCATATAGTATAAGGTTGAGTAGATTTGATTCAAAAATTCGTTAAAATATATGAAAATATGAATCTGTGAGTAAGAATGATAAATATTGATGCAGCAATGGTTAAATACGCATATAAGAACGTAAAAAATACAGCTATTAGCGTGCTTCTTAAATCGTTTAAAAATGTTTTTTTGAAAAAGATTATAAAAATGCTAGTTGATGTAAATAATTTTTGATAAGATTTTTATATGATACGTACCTGTCCATAACAATGATAATTAAATATTTTTTACTGGGGCACTATTTCTGAAAAAAACTACAAGTGCCCCAGAAAGTGCCCCAAAGAGTACCCCAGTTAAATACATTTAGATACATTTAGTTAGATAGGTATAAAAAATATCCTTCCTGCAAACCCTTCATCTTATGCATATCTCTAAAATTAGAAACATCAGGTTAGAAACCAAGGTCATAAGTATTGCTTATCAAAAAAGATAATATTAATGTAATTTACTTATGAATATAAATACGTTATCATGGGTATTGGAGAAAAGTTGCTTTACAC
>Ga0213825_1000211_pt1 | contig 43741 bp, 33 predicted proteins | sample MC6MC0900MG_FD_179896 | JGI IMG/M metagenome (GOLD analysis project Ga0213825, IMG submission 179896) | Enriched soil aggregate microbial communities from Iowa State University, Ames, United States - MC6-MC0900-MG | ecosystem: Environmental > Terrestrial > Soil > Unclassified | place: USA: Iowa...
GCGGATGATGCTCGGCGGGTAGATGGCAAACGAATCGAATGACACGAAGGTAACTATCATTCGGAATGATATAAGCCCGAGGGAAGCCCTCTAGCATGCACCTTTCGTTAGGGGGCTATCAATTGGTTTCAGGGCAATTCTCTGTTACCTGAGACGCAAAGGTCGGTTGTGAAACTGTACGGTGGTGATTACGCGAGGATTAAAAATGCCGACCCCGCCTTGCGACAGGGCCGGCAATAGACCTTCGATTAGCGTCTATCTGAAAATCTGCTCAATCATAACCCTGGACGGAATCAATAGCGTATTCGAGTAATAGGCTTCGTACCCATAGGCGGTTATCCGAACTTTGCATGGGATCGAATTTTGCGACTCGAGCAACGGCTTGATGGCGTCATAGTCATTCAAGTCGCGTTGAGTTCCATTCGGGTTGGTGTAGTAAAAGATGAGTTCGGAGGAAAACTTGTAATTGGGTTTGGTTTGACTGCTGGCGATTACTCGCCCTTCAGCTTTTACGGCAATTGGATGCTCGGATGAGAACTCCGTGTCTCGATTCAGGGAGCAAATCAGGGTCGGTGAGAGCTGATTGGACTGTTCGTAATCACTGAAAGCGTTCTGCAAATCCACAGTGGAGCTGAAGTGTGCCGTGAACAGATTACTGGAACCCATTCTGAAGGACGATAACGTGAGATCGGCCGGTGGAATGCTGGCCGTTTTGACACAGCCACTACAGAGAAGCAATGCAAGGTAAATGACACCGCGTAGTCCGTTCATTGGCCGAAGATACCGTTGATTGAATCAAAAATCAGATCGCAGGCGGACTTGGCCCCTTGAACAGGCTCAATAAACATCCAGTCAGCCGAGGCATGGTGTCGATCAATGGTTTTATTGACGGTCGGACCTGCCTCGATTATCCAGCGCTCCCCGAAATCAGCGACGCCATCAGAATTATCAGGCTTGCTGGCATTCGCCCGGATGTTGATCCATGTTTCAGCGACAGGTGTTGGTTCAGAAAAGTAGATGTCGGAACCCAGCCATACAAAAAAACCTTCACCCACTGGATCGAGCGTCACCAAAAATTTAATGGTGTAACCGGCCTCGGACAGGATCTGCGACAGATGTGCGCCATTCCATCCACCGAGGCTATGACCAACGATGTAAACCGGACAGGATTTACTGGGTATGTTGTCTATAAAGTGAGTCTGAATGTCGCCGGAGCCCCTTGCATCCTTATAGCTTTTGGGGAGTCCGGTATATTTCGTCTTCAGCTTTTTGTTGCCGGCGATTTTTGCATCGAGCAGTTTTTGGGCGTCATCGATATTGTGGAAAGCTCCCTGGAAATAGTATTTCTCCTGGTCGGCAGCTCCACCAATGAAAAAGACAACAGCCTTCTTCGCTGGAACGGGGGCCGTCTTGACAGTCTGATCTTTCACGACTGTCAATGTCGGTGTGACGGACAGGCTTGCGGTATTGCCATTGGGAAGTTTGATTTGCTCTGCCGGCATGGTTATCAATCTTCCAAAAACAGTTTTATGGTTTCTGCCAAGTGTGAACTCACGACGTGTGTGAATCCCGACGCATCACTGGTTCCATACTCAAAGCTGCCATCAGCACGCTGAATCGCGTAGCCATGATTGGGCATCGGTTCACCGGTGCTTTCATCGATCAATTTGATTTTGTCGCTGAAGTGCACAGGCATCGGTAGCAGGCCGCTGAAAGGTGCCGGGACGAATGTGTCTCCGATGATGACTGTTCCGGAACCACCCACAACCACATTGCCGTGTCCGCCCGTGCTGTCTTTCGTCGCAGCGTTCAAACCATTGATAAAAACCGTTGCACTGACGCCTCCGGTGATGGGACTACCGCAAGCGGACTTGTCGCTCATCCGGGCCGCAGCAAGCCCGTCAAAGTTGACATTGGGCGAGCCACTGGCGATCGGATTTGTTCCATGTCCCGGTAGAGGGCAACTAGTGGGATCTGTCAGGCGCGCAGCAGGTTTTCCGCTCATGTGAAGTTCCGTTTCAATATTTCAGACCAAGCAACTGCGACGGTTGCGCGTGTTCGCTTTCAATCACCTTGATGGTGTTCGAAATAGCGAAGGGGACGGGTGTCTGTATACGTGCAGCACGCATAGAATTTACCGTCCCTGGAAATTCCGTCGCGAAGAATGCCGCAAGCCACTGCCACATTCAACAATCTCTATGACTCGTTATGGCAAAGGCTATGCCAGGCTATCCGGATCCCCAAAAAACATTTTGACTTGGCTCTAGGACGGTAGTTACAGCCTGAAAAAAACGAATTATGCCCCCAGTTATGCCCCCAATTGCGCGTAGTGTTCGAGCGATCGCGAATGGCGATTTCTGACGCAGACTTGGGTGGCTGTGGCTGGTATTCAGTGCGCCTCCGTATACTGGATTAGCAACCCGTATCTGGCGAACCCTTGCTCGTCCGGAAGAGGATATGGGTAATGAGTCGATATCCTTAAGTGGTGTTGTCGGGTCTTTCTCTACGCACCTATCCTGAAATTGACTCCAGAGACGCTCGTGCTCTGCGTGATGTTGCCAGGGCTCTGGATGCTAGGGGCATTGATCCGCGTGTCCATTGGCAGTTGCAGCGTAATGCGAGGCGCCTAGGCACGGAAAACGCCTATGAAGCGGTTGTTCAGCATTGAAAGCGGTGGGCAAAATTGAACATCGTGTTTCTTGTCGTGGATCTCGATAGTCCGGTCGGGGGCCAGAGCATCGTGCTTCAATTGGCCGCCGAATCGGCTGGCAGCGGGGGAGGGGCTCAGGTTGCGATGTAGAGGGAGCGCCTACCTTTCCTGTTCATGGCCGGTTAAACTGTTGGGCCCGGTCGCTGATCAGTCGTTCGGCAAGTGCAACTGCACTTCCATGGCGTCATGAAGGAGTCGGACAACCTCGATCAGATCGTCGTTAACCATGCGATAGAAGACGATGTGGCGTGGGCTTTTGACCGCCCCGCTGGGATGCTTGGCCTGCTGGCGTGAATAGGTGAGATGGTAGCTGCGAAGGCCCGGTGCAAGCTCATCGCGGTCGTGGCTGCCAATGCAACAAGGCTTGCTGGCAAGCGCTTGCAGCGCCGTTAGGATCAGCGTCTGGTAGCGTTGGCGTGCTAGATCGCCGAATTGCGTCTGGGAGAGCCTGAGTATGTCGACAATGTCGGCGCGCGCCGCGTTGGAAATCCGATACTGCGGCATGCTTAATGTTTCTCTCTCGCGGGGAGGGTCGCCTCCAGGCTTAAGCCCTCGAGGTAGTGCTCCAGATTCCCTTCGTTCACCTGAGTAAAGCGCCCGTGCTCAAGATCCATGATGCCGATCGAGGTCGCCAGACGCAGTGCCTCAATTTTGGCGGTGTCTTCGGCGACGCGCTGCTCCAGTAAACGCAAACCCTCTCGCATCACTTCGCTGGCATTCTGATAACGGCCGGACTGCACCAGGTCATGTATAACCTGTTCCTGATGAGGGGTGAGCACAACGTTTCTCGTTGCCATATTGAACTCCAGCTTTCGCTAAACATTTTCTTCCGGTCATTGGCATATTATGCCATTTTGCTTGCGAACACATTGTTTGGGATTTTAATCGGACGGACCTATTTCATACGGGTCATTTTTGCGACTAACCGCGTGCTGACCCGACGGCACGCACTTAAAGTCTAGAAAAAGTCCATCCCTGGGATGCCCTCGGCAGCTTGATTAGTGTGGACCTTGGGCCTTCAGTTTGGCCAGACCTTGCTTAATGTGGCCGGCGTTCTCCCCGATCGTTTGTAGCGCACCGCGGACACTTTCGCCGGTGTCTGTCTCACCCTGGCGTTCAGCTCTTAGGGTCAGTTCCATTACGGCAGCCTCTAGGGCGAGCAGGTTTTGGTAAAGGCGCTCATGACATCACCCAGTGAGTATTCGGTGGGCATTGTTTTGACTCCATTGAAGGAGTCGGAAGCGTAGCCGCGGGGGGCGGATGTCCTGAGCCACCCGTGAGTTGGATGATCTGAGAGCCATTCCAGGACGATGATCTGATGCCATCCTATACTCCGACTCTCAGGAGCGGGGGGGGTGTAGGATGGGAAGCCTTTCACGCGTGCTTGCAGTCGTATCCGTGGCGCTAACGCTGACGGCATGTTTTGAGCCACGCGTTTCTGGCACTTACGTTGCCACTCGCTCATCAGGAGTGGAGCTCTTGGAGCTCACCCAGTCTCAAGGTAGTGAAATCGTCGGTAGCCTTTGGTCCATTGAGCTCTCGTCCACTGGCGAGGTCAGTACGTTGATGGCCAACGTGAGAGGAGTCGTTGATGGAGAAAGACTGACGTTAGCGATCTCTACACCTATGAGCTCGCCTAAGCAGAACTATAGCGGTGTACTGTCAGATAAAGGCCTGGATCTCAATCTATCAGGCAATACGGGCCTGGTATCCAAGGTTCATTTCACCCGAGACAGTGTCGAGAACTTTAATGCTGAATCGCAGAGGCTTGCGCAAACTGGTCAGGTGATCAAAGCCGAGAAGTTGAAAGGCGCACGAGTAGACGCTTTGAATCGGTCTGCGTCTGCCCTCGAAGCATCGTTAGATGCCTATGTAAAGAGAGCAAACAAGCAGATCAACGACACGCCTCGTTTCGTGACTTACTTTATTCAGGCAAGCAAAGAAATCGGCTCCAAGCTTCAGCATGCACAGAGGCTTGCAACTGGGAATGGCCAGCAGCGACTTCAAGCAAAAGGTTTGTTTGTTCAGATCGAAGGCTCATCAATGACTGTCATATTGCATCAAACCGTCAAAGTGAATGTCGTAGGCGCGGCGAAGCAGCGAAGACATCCGGCGCGCGCGTCACTCCGGCCATCTGGGCCGAAGTGGACCACTGTCTCATGCAATGCAGGCTTCGGTGTCGGAGTGCTGGGTACAAATACGGTCCAATAAAGATGAGGAGCTCCGTACTGGCGATCGACTGCGAGACGTTAGCCGCTAGGCCACCGGTATGACCCTGGGCATAGCCGCTGATCAACTGCGGCATCGCCTCCAGGTTCAAGTGGGATAATGATGGTGGATAACATCTCCTCTGCGCGCTGCGACTAGATGATGCTACGTCACTCAACCGGCAAGAATGGGTCATCAATCTCATCTCCTCTTGCTCGCAAGACATTTTCAATCTCTCTGGCCATTTGGGCCCAGATCATCCCAGCCGCCTCTTCGCTTCCAAATGCCGAGAGCTTTTCGAGCCCCCTCAGAAGCCACGGAAGAAAGCTACCAAAAACACTATTAATAAACGAAACAAAATCCTCAAAATATGTCTCAACAGATTCTGGGCTAGCTTTAGAGGTCTTTTTGCGCAGGCTTTCAAATACTTGCCGCAAGTCCATATTCGAGAGTAAATTCCCGATCATTTCCCCTACATTATCCTCCGTAACGACATTGCGATGCTTTACACCGGAGTAAATTTTTTTTAACACCTCATTAGATTGCTCAGGTATATTATGAAATTCTCGCAATAAATCGCTATAAAGTGCTGAACCCACACCAGGCTTTAGTTGCTCCAAATACTCTACCATCAGTCGGCAAGTATCAGGAGAAAACCCGCTAAGGTTGGCTGCTTTTCCAAACTCCGTAAGCCTGATAGGGCTGTTCTTCACAGCCATAGCCCCACCAGCCTGTTGATTATCAAGAATCTGATCGACAGCCTCAGAAAGGATCCGACGCACGTTATCCCCACCGTCGGTATGTCCAGCGTATGTGGACTCGGCGAGATCCGAAACAATATCATCCGCCTCCGGGTTTTCGCTTATGCATGCGAGCAGCTGTGAACTGAGCGTTGCCTCAAGCATTTGTTTCCCTTGGATAGGCAGTTCATCCCACTCGCCACCCAGCGTCGATTCGATAGGTTTGGAAGAAAACATCACTTCCTCCATCCGCCTAGTGTTCCTTTGACCTGGCCTTAAAGAGGGAGGCCCCATCAGGTTTTCAAAAAGAATTGTGTCGCCTTCAGCAAATGCTCCAGCTCTTCCACATCGGCCGGCGATATTGCGAAAGGTCATTGACTTCATAGCCGTGCCATCTTCACGCATGCTGCTGAGCCAATGACCTACGATTGTCCAGCGAAAAGGGAGATCAGCACCTTCGGCGAGCGTAGTGGTAGCGCAAACAACTGATAGCAGGCGCGCGCGGACTAACATTTCTACCTTGCGTCGCACATCAAATGGAAGAGATGCATTATGGTAAGCAACTCCATGACGCAAGCAATCTGAGAGATGAATAAGGTAGGGGTAATTCAGTACGATGCTATCTGCAATTTTTGAAACCTCAACGTCCTCAATGAGGTCTCGGTCTGCGGCTAGCTGATATGCAAGCAATCTCGTGTCTATTTTTCGTGCGCATACTATTAGCCCTGGCGAGCCTATGCGGATTAAAAGGTCTTTCGCGATTGATCCAAGATTTGCAGCAGCGCTTTTTTCGTTTGCATTGGGGAATCTCGCAGGCTGAATAGCTCCAGGTAGTTTTATTTTTACCGGTTTGGAGAGTTCGTAAGTGGGGTCTTCATCAGATGGACGCAGCGCATCGTAACCATGAATCCAGTACATATCCCCATTTGCCAGGCACATAGCCAGCCGCCGTGCCGTTGGCCTCCACGCTATTTGATGCAAGTCACGTTGCTTTACCCTAAGCCAGCTGCACATCTTCATTGGCTCGGTTAAGACTGCAGAGAGCCCAATAATGCGGATCTTTGGATAGCTTTGCTGCAGCAGCAGTAATCGCGAAATGAGTCCTTCAACCCGAGCACCTCGAACCCCGTTCTCAAGTATATGGATTTCGTCAAAAATGACCGTACGTAATCGCTCGATATCTTTACCTAGGCGCAACCAACCATCAAATCGTTCAGGAGTAGCAACGACAGCCTCACTCCCGCGGGCACCTTTCAGTTTATCTGATCGAAAGCCGCCAAACATCGATACGAAAGGAACATTGTCCCCAAGCCTATTTTGAAGTGAGTCCTTCACCTGCTCGCCGACAGCAACGTAGGGAGCAACATACACACAGAGCCCACTATCTTCAAAATTTGCAGCCATACAAGCTTCAGCAACGAACGTCTTCCCTGTGCTTGTCGGCAGCGTTAACAGGGTATTTTGCCGATGGTTGGCAATCCGTCTCTTTACCAAAAGCACATGTTGCGGGGGCAGCAGGGTTACGGTGCCAGATTTTATAGAGTTTTGTACAAACCAGTCTGGAATCTCGGGAGCATCTTCCAATAGATTGATCGTTGCTAACCGCATCGCTTGGTGAGCTGCCACGCGTCCACCCATTAAGAGCGCGCCTTCGGCCATGCTGCCTTGCATCGCAGCTTTTGAAAAATGCCTGAGTGCAGCTTCAAACCATTTCACGCGACGACTTTTACTGCGACTCCGGAGCGCCCTGAACCAAGCATATCGAAACGCTTCAAAACGCCCCCTCCCCACAAAGCGAAGTTTCCTACTGGCGGGATTACAAAAAGCTGCGACCATCCGAAAAACAACACTTCTTCTCAGAAAGCCTGTTGATACGTCCGTCAACGCTGCGTGAGCGCTGGGGAAGTTGCCATACATGGCATAAGCAAGTGCGGCGTGAAACGACAGATCATCAAGGTCCGCGTCAGCCGGAGGATCGTTCATGCGCCGAAGATGTTGGGCAGTCGATTGTAAAATACGGGCCGCAGCGGTCAGAGGTCGAGCGGTGGTTTCATCATCTAATGATTCTAGTGCATCGAGGTCTACACGCACTTGGAATGCGGTTATGCATTTCAACGCAGTCGCCACGTCATGTGGGGCCGTAGTGGGCAGAGCTGGCTTAGCCCCCCTTGCTTTAGCTGCGGATGATGCTGCGCTCTCCAGAAATGTTACCGATGCGGGGAGATTGCTCATGGCATGCTACTTTCATTGTTTGATAGATGTATGAAGCATTTCGTAAGGCCATTAATAGCGATGCTCCACGGCTCAATTGTTTTTAAACCCCAACCCTGCTTTTGGATCTTGATGGCTACGTCCCCCAATGCCTCGGACGCAGCCACATCTCCTGCAAGACGGTCATGCACGAGAGTAGGCAGCAGCTTGATGCGATCACAGTCCTTGGGATCAGGCATGAAAAGCCTACCGACTCTCTCAAGCGCCAGAACATCAAACTCATGTACCTCTTTCAGATAGCCTACAAGCCAGTTCAGCCTTTGACCAAGTGACCCGGCCACAGTTGTTTTTCCGAGGAGCTTTTCGTAGTCGTCGATTAACGCGGTGGCGTAGGTCAATGTCATCGACCCGGTAGTCTTAATCTCCATTATGTAGAGGCAGTCCTTACTCTCATTTCCTGCTGGGTCGAGGTGAACAATTGTGATATCCAGCCCTGGTGGAGCCCCGTCTTGTAGTGGTGTCAAAGCCCCCACAAGCGCTACGGTGTAGCCGTTTTTCTTTCCGTAAAGGCCACTTTCACGCGCTACTTTGAAAGACAGGAACTCTCCGAGATTACCTTTCCTACCACTCTCGAGCTTCGTGATTTTTGGCGGCCACGCCTTAGTCACTTCTGTCAGTTGGCCATGTACCCATTCATAAAAAGCTGCGCAGTCAGGGTTACCTCGAACAAACTGAATTTGGTAACCACTCGACGATTTTTTTTGCACGCGGGTAAAGGCCATAGGCATCAGACTTCCTGTTTAAATGCTTAGCCATTGCTGCGTGAGCAAGGCCTCCATTTTGCCATCATAGCGCGACCGCCAGAGGTTGTGGTTAGGTGTTCCAGATGACTGGCCTTCTGTGACGCCAGACCACGATTGGGACTGGGGCCGCTTTGGGTCGGTTAGCGACAGCTTGGTTTCGACCGTCGCTAGACCTATTCATAGTCAAACCTCAGTCTGTTCCGCCATCTCCAGGGCGTCATCGACATTAATTCCCAGATATCGAACGGTGCTCTCCAAGTGCTAATTTGTAAGTGGCAGGTATCACATACCCCTAACTTGGGGGCTTCATACCGTATGATTATCATATTATGAAGCCGCTAGTACCTTCCGAATCGCTGTCAAATAGCCCGCTGGATAAACCACCTGACCGGTATCGGTTTTGACGCGGCCGTTAGCTTCGGATGACCACCCCCAATGCGCCAAGGTGTCCGGCGAGATGGCTCGCTCCAGAGCCATCTTTTCTTGAGTGGAAAGAAGGCCAATGTTATCCGGCTCGTTATGCCAGTCAGCAGTATCTTTTACCTGCTCATCCAGACGCAGAACAGAGGTCGTGTTAGCCAAATGCCTGAGCGCTATTAGCTGCCCTCGCGCAGACGCCAGCTCGGCTACCAAGATGCCAATACGCGCCCGAAGAACCGGATCAGAAACCCCCTCCAGCAATTCATCACAGACCCCAGGCTTGCGATCTGCGCTTTTCTTAGGCTTGCTTCCTACCGAGCTGGCAAAGACCTTCATGAGCGCCTTGTAGTCATCCCCTGTCTTGTTGCGTATTGCTGGGGCAGATGGACCGCCAGCCTCGTGTGATAGTCGTCCAATAGTGGCTATCGAAAAGTCACGACTACCTCGGGCGTGTTGCTCTTCGCAAAGTCTGTAGATAAGGCGAAGAGATGCTTCCTTTCGAGGGTGCACATTTAGACAAAGCTGCTCGAGGAGCTTGCAGGGATCAGTTGTTGCCATTATTCCTCCAGAGACACAGCCACCAGGCTGTTTTGGCTAGCCTCGAAATGACGTCCGAAAACTGGTAGACGATGACCTTCTAGGAATTGATCAATGTCTGCGGTTACACCTGCTGCTTCTAACATTCGGCGACCTTCAATCAGAGCGTTTGCGTCTGCATGCCCGACGCGAGCAACCAGCAGGCTCACAAATTCATTTCCGACCGCTAAGGCTTCATCTTCAGTTAAAGAGGCAAAAACAGGGCGGCGCCCATTCTGTGAGAGCATGGCGTCCAGCAGGCGGCCACGGCGAAGGTTGGCCAAGGTGGCACCGTCCTGCGGATAAACTGTTGCGGATTGACAGACCGAGTTATAGAGGTCGAAGTCCGTACTCTCTGAAAGAGCGGTTTCGAGGTCGCCCATGCTTCCTGACAGAACAAGATTTAAACCTTTCTCTGGCGTAGATGTGCGCAAAGCTGCTTTGCTTCGCTCAATCAAGGCGTAAGTTGCATGCCAGTTATGCGCAATTGAATCAACGTCATCTAGGATACTGTCCCGTCTTGCATAGAGGCGCCCAAGTTTCTCCTTGCTGCTCTGATGATCCTCTTCGTCCTCAATCGCACATATTTGTCCCTCAAGCTTCCGTAGCCGTTCTGAGGCTTCGGTAAGCAGCACCCCCGTGGCATTGAATTTGGAGACCAGCCCACCTAGAAATGCGGGGCCAGTTACAAAGAACCGGCAGCGCACACAATTCTTGGCTCCACCAGGGACCGGCAGATAGCTCTTCGTCTTCGTTGCACTTGATCGTGCCGGTCCACCGACGTCACACCTGCCCATGCCAACAGGGCAAATGCCCAAATCACCCACCACCCACCCGCTTGGTTCGTTATGGTCAAGGGCTGATAAGGCGCTGGTGTCATTGGTAATCACTAATGGCGACGATCCACGAATGGCGGCATCCTGAAGGAACCGGACGAAGTTGCCCTGTTCTTGGCGCTGAAGTTTTTCCTGGGCTTTGATCAACTGTTCAGAGACATATGCAGGACCAGGCTTCGTGTAGTAAAGCGTCATTAGCACCGTAGCGTGGCCAGCAACGCACTTCGACAGTACCTGGATCGGCACTCCACCCTCAATGGCATATGCGGTTATCAGTGAAACGCGAAGAGAGTGCAGATCAAACAGAGCTGCGGGTAACAGCCCTTCGTTGCGAGAGTAGTATTTAACGAAACGTATCGGCGATCCGTCGGGCAATGTTTCTCCCCGTGCAGCTACCCGGTTCTCCAGCTCACGCATGAGCATTGCCCAGAAAGCTTGAAGCTTTGAGTCTACGACCGGCTCTGAGCGGAAAGCGCCAGTTGGGTCGCGAAACAGAAAACAAACCTCTCCTCGTTGACGCAAAATTTCAGCAGAGTGACTACGCAGAACAGTTTTGTCGTGGATACTTGCCCACGACATGGGTGACTCAATCGGGTTGAATTGCTTCTGCCATTCGAGCAACTCCCTCACCAAACGAATAACTTCTTCATGTTGCCAGGGGATTTCGTAACCACTGTCCTTTGGGTCGCGATAGATATCTGCGGTTTTGTTGGTGTTCACGTACAAACCCGTGAAATGTCGCCCCGTTGAAGTGTCCAACATTTTTCTGAGAAAGCCGCGCCGGACAGGCTTCTTGCCTGAAGACTTCTTGGATGGGTTTTCAACCCAGGCGCCGAGATTGAAAACCTCAACGTCGGATTCCCCAGAGTCAAGCATTCGCACCTGAAAAGTCCTGAGCGGTAGGTGCAGTTTTAACAATATCGCTACAGCCCTCACTGGAGACCAAGTTTTGACAAATGTCCCATTAATCGGGTCATGCCACATGAAATAATCAGTTGAAATGGTTTTCGGCCAAGCGAAGTCATCCGCTTGAATTATGCGAATCAACTCATGAATGTAGCGAAGCGGAAGAGCGTCACGATGTGATTCGGAAGATTTTGCCTGTCCAGTAAAGCGAGTTATAGGATTGTAGTGATCAGGGCTTGTCACTGGCCGACCATGATCATCATCAGCGATAAGGTAGCGCCTGAGAAACCAATCGATAAAGTCTGCCAAGTAGTTTGTGTAATGATGGGCACTTCCATCGGCCCAGCCTTGCAGTCCGACCCATTGACTCCAGCTTGGCACTAATCGAATGTTTCTCCGGCAGTAGTGTTCGACAGATCGCGGTAAATTTGGATGCTCAATCATATAGGCAAAAAACCGATCTGCCATATAAGACCTAAGCGCAAGGCTTCTTCCTTCGCAAAGCCACTCAGCAATCATTGCCCGCCAGTTTTCTAGGGACACATCCTTTTCAGTAACCCAGTGATACGTCCTGTCGTGCCCACGGCTTTTTCTTGCGATTCCCCAGTCTTTAACTGTGTAGGTTGCCAAAGTGTCATACTTAGCCTGTTGCATAGCCAAGAGCGGCTTAACCCAAAGACTGAGATTTTTTCGTCTGTCTTCAATGATTTGAGGGCAGACGCCCTCGGGAATCAGATCGCCAAGTTCCCGTACCCCAATGGCAGTTGAAACGAACTTCACGGCAAGCCCAGGTATATGCGAAACGTGTGGCGAGGTTGACGCCGTCTTGAGGTTGGTTATCCACGAATGGTGCTTCCCGAGCCCAAATGGATCGAGAAAGAGTGCAACTTTCGTGATGAAAGGCATCCGGGCGGGAAAAGCCAGGAAATCTTCGACCCACAGGCGCTGAAGCCAAGTAATGGCCAGCATTTTCTGTCCGGCGATCCTCCCTTCAAATTCCATCGCGCTTTCGATGGTTGCATCGATGGCCCACATCAGGCCCACAACATCCGTAACAGATCCAAATGCCAGTAGCGAATTTTCTAACTGCCGGTTGACCCTACCTGCTGACTTAGCCACCGCAATTTTTTCTTTAAGCTCTTTAACCAAAGCTGGGAGCTTTTCAATTGGCGCTCCTTCGATGACCAGGAAGCGATCAGGTGAATCGTTTACGAGTAGTGTATTACCGGTGATCCGAGATTTAGCGCTGTGCCAATGCGCCGTTTGGCAATGCTTAGTCTCCATCGGCAAACGCCCTCTCAAGGTCGCTCAAGGCGAACGGTGAATTCAATCTTTCTGTTGCTTCCATCAAGGTCGCTGCGATGGTTGCAGGTGTCGGGTTGGTATACACCTGCTGGGACTCCTGGGACTTGTGATGAAGGCATTTCTGTATGAGTTGCGGATCAACCCTGGCGTTCGTGAGTAGCTGACCATAAGCGTGTCGGTGCCCGTGTGGAGTTGTGCCGTAATCCTTCCCCACAATTAGACCGACTCGCTTCACCGCTTTTGCATGTGCTTGCCGGTACGACGCCACGGTGTATGGATCACCTGCGACCTCATCTTTCTGGCTAACAAACAGATATGGATGCCTTGCATGGCGAGAGCGAATTCTCATGATGTAGAGCTTGAACAATGCCAAGAACACCTCTCCCCAGAAGGAAGGGAACCAGTGAACCTGGGCATACTTTTGTTTCTGGTCAGTCAGGTGCAAGTCTTTCCATCCAGCATGAAAACGACCGACAACCAAGTTTCTGGGTTCAAGCCCCCACTTCGCTCTCAGATACTCTTCTCGGGATGCCGCTATCCGCACTCCAGTCAGGGGATCTAGATAATCTTCTGGCGCGGTCCCTTGCTCTGGGTGGAAGACCTTTACCAGCGCGCTTCTGGCATTGCTCGGATCAACGGCAACGTCCGTAACGTATAGGTGGAACGGTTCGGACTCCCTTAACCCACCCCCATGCAGGAGGATCGTGATCATGATGTCGCGGATGTTCAGCCGGTCATGAACGCTTCGCGCCCGTTGTTTTCCACTCACAGTGAAACCCTGTTGAAGAAGGTCAGCGATACGCTCATCAGGGAAGTATTTGACCGGAGCCGCATCGCCGATCACACCTCTACGTTTAACCCTTATCGAACGAACCAATTCTGACTGGGCTAGAGCAGCATTACGGTCATGGGTATGCATCAGTAGCGCATGGCTACGTCGCTTTTCGTGACGCCGCCAATAGGCTATTTGCTCCGCCACTGACGCTTCCGTCCAAGGATTAATTGCTATGGTGTCATAGCGATTTACCAGCCAATCGGAAAACGCAGTCAAGGCACTCAATAGGAATTTGGCGCGGCCAAGTGATTTCGCTTGCCAGTACAAGCCAGACGGGTCATCGCCATTACGGTCAATAGTCCCCGTAACTAGAACCTCTGCGAAGCGAGATAAAGCTTGTGGCCTGGAGGTTGATTCACGAAAGTAGATCTGGTTGGCCTTCAGGTAGTCAACGAACAAGCCAACCGCTCTGCAAACATCTCGCTGCCAAGTAGCTGTGCGCGAACGGCCCTTATCAAGAAAATATTCAAGCAGCGGCCACATTGCAGTTGGGTGGCAATTGTGTTCATTGAAGAGGTAGAGGACATAGTGATGTCGTCGCTCGACTCTAAGGCCGATTACGAGGGTGTGCACGACAACATGATAACTGGATGCTTTTGACATAACATCATGACTCTATCGCAGTTCTATGTTAGGCATTAAAAGCTCAATCCAAACTAAAAAATCCAAAATCACAATTAAGTCTAGCGTTAAATTTCAGTTTCGCGACCTGATATAATATTCAATCTTAAAGGTTACGTTTTCACCATCATCGGTGAAGCTAATGTTAATCGGAAGCTGATGAGGTTGTTGGGTATAGCTAACAGTGAGCAAGCTCTCATTGGGCATTACAAGGTAATATCCATATCCATCGCAATTTATCTCGAAAAATTTCATTCTTCCTTTCCCATCAGGCCATGTGATATATCGACCGGACGTTGTAAAACCTGCTGCTCGAAATCTCTCCAGCGCGCGAAAGGAGCATATTATCCACTCGGCCTTACGAGTCGGGAGCGTAATCTCTGAGCTTTGAGTCTTATGATTATGGAAAAGTATTTGGGCGCTTAGCCAGTTATGTACTTCTTGAGCTGCATTTGAACCATATGCATCAAATACGTAATGAGTATCGTTACCTGAAAGAAATGCCTGACGCGGCAATCCAATATTTGAGGTGATTGGCTGTACAATACCTATCGTGAATCTTTTAAATAGATCATAATTTTTAATTGACGAGCCAAGCCTTTCAATGAATTCACGCCTAAATCTTTCCAAAGCTGTATTGTCGAGTTTCTGATTAGCTATCTGAGACTTTGTCCTTTCTTTTAGGGCCTCCCCCAACAATTCACAAAATTTACAGGCATAGTCTCTTAAACTTAACGATTGCTCGGGCAAAATTCCAAGTCGATCCACGAATCTAGTATTCGCCAAGGCTTTTAGCAGTGATATCTTGAGCAATGGTATTCTTTGTGTCGCAGCCTTTAACTCACTAAGCTGGCAATCAGGTATCATTGGTGAAGACATTTCAGGCTTTATAGTAGTGCCAGTGGCGCCCAGTACGTAAATGCTCCAAAGTTCATAGACTATTAGCGCCCCCACAGCATCGACTATTTTATATTCCTGAAGGTCCTCGCGGACAGTGTAGAAGTCACAAAAATTTTTCGCGGACAAGAATGCATTTACACACTCACCCAAAGAGGTCGGAACTGGGGAATGCCCGATATTGTATGCCCGTGCCCCTGCTGGATTACGTAACTCCCGGCACTCGACAAATACTTCCGGATGTGTGGATAGCAAATCAGCTAGGGCCCTCAGGGTTTCTGTTTCTATTTGGCTTGAAAACGCATTTAGTGCTATGCCTTCCCAGCATTCCTCTAGAGCTGTATTTAAAGCATTAAATTTATTTCTAATCTCATCTGGATCTGAGATTTTTCCTTCGATGTATCTTTGTATCTCTGGTTTGTATTTTGATTCTATTTTCTCATTGAGTTCTTCCGTAGTTATTCGTTCAACATTAGCATCGCTAATATCTTTATCAAGCTCTGGCATGCACGGGCACCCCCATAGCTCTGGAACTTTATCGGCCAAATCCCATGCACCTTTATTGTAGTTTCCTTTGAACTGTATTACGCTGCGAATATTTCTCAATAGCTCTGGTATGTTTGCGGGTTGCTCGCGAACCGAGGTCTCTATAAGCAAGCGAAAATGCGCTTGTAGATACGTATATGCCTCATTTCCAGATTTGGCTTTGTTCACAAAATTGAGAAATAATCGCCCATTTCGACAAAAACGACCGTATGACGGTAGTTTTTCTTCCCTAAATCTAGCAATCCTTTCGATTACTCCGATCTGCGACCTATATTCTTCCTTTGATAGAATCGCGACCATGGCAAAATGTAAGTAAAAGCCAGCAATGGATTGGTAAACATCTACCTCTCTAGAAATCTCAACTGCTGCTAGAGCAGAAGGGAGAGAGGATAACAGGTGACGTGCAAACTCATTTGCTTCGGGGATTTCCAGGTTATCAAAAGCTTTATAAGCTATAGCTCTGATTCGACTGTCCAGATTAGTTTTGGTTGGTTCAGTGCATAGCAGATACGATTCAAGCTCAATCAGTGCAGTTATACTGTCCTGTATTCTAGCTTCGCTGGAAAATAGCCTTTTAATTCTTGAACGCTTGGATTTGACTAACGACTGCTGATCGTCTCGAAAAAAACTAGATTGAGCGAAGTTATTAATATCCAGATAAATTTGCTCATAAACAATTTCTATGTTAGACATAAATGCGTAAGTGAACTTTAGGTGCTTGTACACTTGACGCACTACAAATCCGAAGTAGACCGCTAGTGCGCACAAATAGGGGGAGAGAGAAATTAAATCAAATAATCGAACTGAAATAAAAAGCTTGGCCACAAGAGAAAGACCCAAGATTACAAACAATTGTAGATTTAGTCTTTTAGCATCAACTCCTGAAAGTGATGAGGTTAATTTCAATAGTGAGGGGCTTTTGTAACGATTTCTAGTGGTTTCAATGACATTTAACGATATCGGAAGTGCGAGTGCGCCCAGCGCAGCAGCTATGGTAATAATGTCGGTTACTAACGTTGCCCAAATTGCACTTTTCTCGTCTTCGATAGCTGCGGATGCGGCTAATTTTATTGAGTCTCTAAATCTATCAATACTTTGACCCACCCTAATTCCAATCTGAAATACGGATGCTAGCACTACCGAGAAGTCCATTTCGCACACCCCAAATTAAGAGTAAATTTTGGTATTTTATGACTCGCATTTCATGTCGACATGCGCCTTTAAAAAATCAATTCGGGCGCATTTTGCATCCGCGCTAGGAGTTTAGCTCATGATATTATGCACTAGTGTGGAAGGTGGTAAATTCTTTGTTTTTTCTGCCGGAAGCTCTGATTTTATGCTATTCGACAGGGTGTTTATGACATCACTCGCACTACCATAAAGCTTCGTATGGCCGAGCAGCAGTTGAACCGCCCACAGGTTCTTCGTCCTGCGATAGATCAGTGATGCCTTCGTACGTCTCATCGTATGAGTGCCATACATGGCTGGATCAAGGTCAACGGCTTTCACCCAGCCTTTGACTATACGAGCGTACTGCCGATTGGATAGATGGTCAGAGGTGTGCAGCCGGCTAGGGAAAAGGAAGTAGAGACCATGCTGCGCATTCATCTCCTGCAGAACTGGTTCTCCCTCAATGATCCCGCCATGGAGGAAGCGGTATAAGAAATCACTTCGATGCGCCAGTTCACCCGGCTGACGCTCAGTACTCCGGTTCCCGAAGACACCACGATCATGAATGTCCGCCATCTGCTGGAAATGCGTCAGTTAGCAGTGGGCATTCTGGAAGTCATCAATCGCTACTTGCAGGACATGGGGTGCCGCTTCGCCAAGGCACCGTCGTCGATGCCACGGTCATCCATGCTCCCAGCTCGACCAAGAACAAGGAAGGCAAGCGTGACCCTGAAATGCACCGGACCAAGAAAGGGAATCAGTACTTTTTTGGCATGAACGCACACATCGGTGCCGATGTGGGATCAGGCTTGGTGCACTACATCCACGGCACCGCAGTGAATGTTGTAGGCGTCACGCATGTGACTGAACTGCTGCACGGTGATGAGAACGCGGTCTATGCTGACGCAGGTTACACTGGTGTAGAGAAACGCGAGGAACATGACGGACGCAAGGTGATCTGGCAAATTGCTGTCCGCAGCAGTGCATAGATGAAGCTGAGCAAGCGCAGCCTGATCTACAAGATCAAACGCGAAATTGAACGGGTAAAAGCCCAGACCCGGGTCAAGGTCGAACACCCGGTTCGGGTCATCAAGCGTCAGTTCGGCTACGTGAAAACCACGGTTCCGTGGCTTAGTGAAAAACACCGCCCATCTCGCCACACTGTTTGCACTGTCGAACCTATGGCGGGTGCGCAAAAAACTGATGGGTATGGGGAAATTACGCTTTGAATGAGCGAGGTGTGCTAAAAAGCCTGCCTCAGGGCATATTAAAAAAGCAATTGAGTGTCTAAAAATTATAATTATAGTAATAAGTAATAAGGAGATGATTTGTTGGGGCAGGATGAGAAAAAGAGGAAGTCATGATCGAACGAGATTTTTCAAGCATTTCCTTGGCTGTTGAATATGAAAGGTCAGACGATGGGCTCGCGTCATGGATTAAAAAAAACGGCACGCAAAAAAAGTGGAAAGATCTACTGGCGTGTCGACGAATTTTGATCGTTTCGGAAGCGGGGGCGGGAAAGACCTTTGAGTGTCGACAGCGACAAAAGATAATGTGGGGCGATGGAGAGGCAGCTTTCTTTGTTGAACTAAGTCAACTCGCGGTGTGTGGCCTTGAGGAACTTTTAAGTGTTGATGAAAAAGCACGATTAGATGCTTGGAAACATAGCGATTCGGATTTGGCGACATTTTTTTTAGATTCTATTGATGAACTAGCATTTACCCTGGGTGAGTTTAGAAAATCTCTTCTATCTTTATCTAGGGAGGTGAGTGGGTTGCTGCATCGCGTCCGCATAGTAATAACTAGCAGGCCTGTGCCTTTTGATAGGGAGTTGATTTATAAGTTTCTTCCTGTAAAGGATGCAAGAGTGTATAGGCAGGCGCAGCAGAAAAGATTGTCAGATATTGTAGTCTATGGGTCTTCCCCTCCCTATGCTGAATCAGATTATTGGTGCCATGTTCAACTCAATCCGCTGACTCCAGAACAAGCGCATTTCCTAGCTCTTCAACAAGGAATATCTAATCCAGGTGCGTTGATAGCTGCGATTGAAGAGACTGCTGCAGCCGGGTTCTCTCAAACGCCGCAGGACATGCTTGGTATTTGCAGTAACTGGAAAGAACATGCCGTATTGGGAGAACTAAAGGATCAGATTGACGAAAGCATAAAGTTCCGGTTGCGGCCGAGGGTTTCGGGTAAAGAACTTGCAGGTTTGAGTCTTGAACGTGCAAGGGAGGGGGCATCTCGTTTAGCTCTTGCTGCTTTGTTAAGTCGGAAACTAAATTTGAATTGCTCGGGATGTAATGAATTAATTGGAAGTTTTGCGTTAGATGTGTCCGGGGTTCTTGATGATTGGAGGGATCGTGAAATAAAAACCCTACTGCAACGTGCAATTTTTGGTTTTGTTTCGTATGGGTTGGTTCGTTTTCATCATTCTTCGGTTATCCATTTTTTGGCAGCGGAAAGACTGAATAGCCTAATGGCGAAAGGTATCTCCATTCGTGAAGTTAAGCGACTGATTTTTGGAAGGACGTGCGCGGATTTGAATGTGGTTAAGCCATCAATGCGCCCTGTTGCTGCATGGCTTGGGCTTAATGATAAAAGGTTTTTGCGAGATTTGATTAAATGCGATTCGAGTGTGTTGTTGTTTTACGGTGATCCTGCTTCGCTTACATTGAAAGAGAGGCAGGCGGTTTTAGTCGGATACGTTAACGGTGTTGAGCGTACTGTGTTTCCGGGAAGTGCTATTCCCCAAGATCAATCTAGACGCTTGGCTACTCCTGAACTAGCAAGTACAGTGAACAGCTTGTGGTTGGGTGGTATACAGGATGAGCGGGCACATCACTTATTGTTGGACCTAATTTCATTTGGAAAAATGAACTCTTGTTCGAATGTTGCCGTGCAGGTAGCTTTGGACGTGACGGCTAGTAATTCCTCTAGAATCAAGGCGATTTCAGTTATTGGAAAACTCACAGGTGTAGACCTTCTACCACTGGCTTCAAGTATTCAAAATACCCCACAGGACTGGCCCGACTCTGTTGCATTTCATCTACTTCCTGTTGTTTTTCCGAGTTTTTTGTCATTGGATGGGCTGTTTGTTATTCTGCAACGTTTGGAGAATAATAATGTACGTGCTTCGTTTTCTGAACTTTCCTCGGTTTTTAAAGATGTTCAGGTAGAAGTTGGTGTTTTACAAAATCTGTGTGATAGGCTAACTCAGCGTATGCTTGAAACTGCACAGTACTCATTTTTTTCACAGGATTTTACTTCTCGGTATGATTCCTTGGTTGAGGTCCTTGGTTCTGTGTGTTTGCGATTGGTTAGTGAGGTTGGGATCAGTAAGGGGTTGACAAAGTCTTGCCTAGTAGCGACTCGTCGCCTTCCGTTTGCGGTCCATGAAGGTAAGTTCGTTAATGGTCTGAGAGAGTATATCTCGTCGCTTAGTGGTGACTCAAAGAGGTTAGTCGCGTTGGGAGAGGCTGAACTTCGCACTGATTTGAATTTTTATATAAAAGAAGGTAGACAAGCCACGGTGCCTAAAGTCAAGTCGTCGCCTTCCTCTGTCTCTCCGGAGATGTCGAAAGCTTCGGCGTCGGGTTTAACTCGGGTTCAACGTGCGAAAGTTAAAGTCAAGCTATGGGAGACGTTCCAGCAGCGCTTGCTCTTAACGCCGGAGATAATGTTTCAAAGCGATAAGGTGAACAGGACGCTGAAAATGCTATGGATCGCAGGGCCGCGAGACTTACTCGCTAACTTTAGGCCGGTCTGGGATCTTGAGTTGATGGAGGCTTTTTTTGGAGTTGAGGGTCGTAAACTATTAAGTACAGCGCTTGGCCGATTATGGAGGGGGGGTGAATTAGCACCAAATGGTGTGAACGATAAAACACTTAGGCTATTGAAGAAGATGCAAATCGCTGGGTTGCTCACTGAGTTCTCCGATAAGCCTTTGGTTCCCCAGATGACACAGATAGACGCTAGGCAGGCTATTCTCTTGGCAAGTGAGTCTTGGTATGTGCTTAATGAGTTTCACGATGGATTCTATGAGCGTTATAAGGATTCAGTTTTTTCTGCTATTGAACATCTGTTGGCGCGACCTGGGGATGAAGGGCTGCCATTGCTTGCAAAGTTGAGCTCCATAAATCTAACAATTGGATTTGAGTTGCAGAAAATAATGCTTGCATGGTTGAGAATCTCTCTGGTTGAAGCTCAAAGTGTTGGCCCCACTGAGCGGCAAGTATCTATTGCAAAATTTTTAGCTGATACTACTGATGATGCTCTTCGGAGCGAGTTTCAAACCATGGCGTTTGAACATGCATCAAAAGCTACTTCTGAGTTTTTAATGAAGGTTTGGGTTCCAGTACTCTTGAGGATGGATCCAAATACTGGAGTGGCACTATCAGAAAAGATATTGAATGCCCCTGCTGATGCGTTTGACGACATTGGAGTGACATTTTTCTCTATGGTTTTTTCGGAAGTAGACTTGAACTCGCGCGCGCCATTTCCAGTCAGGGGGCTTTCCGGTGATTTACTTTATAAGCTAGCTAAGTTGGCGTTAGTTTACATTGGTAGAGAATTTGACCTTTCGGAAAAAGCGACGGATGAAAAATATCTGTTCAGAAAGGCAGAGGCCGTGCGTGATGCACTGCTATTGGAGTTTCTTAGTCAAGAGGGTTGCGAGTTTTGGAAGTTGAAGCTTGAGATTCTAGAGGATGAAGCTCTCTCAATAGATAGAGGCCGATTAAAGAGTTTTGTTCTTGAGGGTGCTGCGCGCCAGACTGAACTAGTAGCTTTGTCTGTATCGGAAATCCGCCAGATTGAAAAGTCCGGTGGCTTTTCGCCTCTGACGCAAGATCATATGTTTCAGCTGTTGCGCGATCGTCTAAACGACTTAAAAGAAATGCTGCTTGAGGATGCTTCTCCTCGTAAAATTTGGGGTGGTACTAGGGATGAAAGTGCACTCAGAAGTGCCATTGCTCATGAGCTTTCTGTTGTGGCAAAAGGGCTATATACTGTAGATCAAGAAAGTGTGACGGTAGACGATAAAGAGACGGATATTAGATTGCGCTCCTCGGGGTCTTCTCATCAGGCGGTTATTGAAATAAAAGTTGGAGATAACAACTACTCTTGTTCAGCACTGGTAGCGGCGCTTCGCGATCAGTTGGTTGGTAAGTATATGGCTGCGGAGAGCGCTCGTTCAGGTTGCTTGTTAATCACACTCGCTGAAGATCGCTCATGGGTACATCCTGTGACCAAAAATAAAATTAACTTTGAAAGTCTTATTAATTTTCTTAACGAGGCTGCGCAAAAAATTATGGATGACTGCTGTGGGAATATGCAGCTGATGGTCGTGGGGTTAGATCTACGTCCTCAGAGCAAGTTGAAATCGTAGGGTTTTAAGTTTTTTGTGATTTTTAATATTTACGTAGCACAGAAGAGGTGCTCCTATGTTTGGAAGGATCGATAAAAGCAAAGGTTTTCTGTTCATTACCCACGATCTTGCGTCCTTCATCGGAGCAACTATCTTATATGCTTTGGGCGCTCGGGAGGATCAGGTATCGGGAGAAGCGTAGAGCCCATTCAAATTGAAGTGGGACGGAGAATTCCTCGTCCGCATCCCCGCTGTGAGCGGTGTTCTGCCCCCCCCCAGGTCGCCTTAGCTTTGGCGATCACCCCAACGCCGGTGTGGTAGAGGAATACAGTGGAGCCTTTGCTAATGTAGAACCACATTTTTGCGGTCGTACTAGGCTGCAGGCTTACCTTTCATTCCATCGCCAAACATGTCGTGCCAGGCGTCGTCCATGTAGGTACGGTTGGTGTTGACAATGACGATGCCCGGGTTTAGTTCCATCAACAGGTCTAGCTCTGGGTTGTAGGTGTCGAACTGGATAAATGGGTTGCCTGCCACCTGATACAGCTTGTACGTCAGGCTGTCGATATGGACACCCTTTTTCGACCAATACTGAATCGTCTTCAGAGTGTCATCCTTAGCTCCGCGATCAGCGGATGCAACGATGGCGATTCAGAATTAGTTTGCAGTTTGCCTTCTGTTACAAAGAGTGGAAAGCCGGCTGTGCCATCTATGGCGCTAGGGCAATGTCCGCTTCAAACCTGCTTAGCTCACGATTGCAGGTCTTTGAATAACCAGGCCTTGAACTGCTCCACTGCGGCCTGCCGTCGTTGTCTCCGCGACAGAGCGACGTGATGCCCAGCATAGCGCCCCGATTCACTGCCACCTTTTAGATAGAGGGGCAAAAAATTTGCCAGCAATCAGTTCTTGGCCTGCACTGCCAGGATTTAGATTTTTTTTACGATGACCAAGTCAGCGACTTCTTCTTCACCATCGGTGAACCTCGGCGGTTTCAAGAGGGGATGGACGTGTCCTGCGTCCGCAGGAAGTCGAAGAGCTGCAGGCTCAACGGGGCGTGTAGTAGATGGCGTCCAGAAGCGCTGCGCGTCCCAACCAGATTTCGGCGTCAGCCGCATTGCTCGGCTGCGGATGTCTCCACCACGGATCACCGTGCATCGGCTCAATGATGCGCTGCCAGTAGTTCTCCAGGTTCGTTGTGCTCGGGCTGACACCGAAGTTTTCGCACAAGTCCTTTCGGTTGGCCGAATCGATGCACACGAATGCGTCAGGCCGCTTCATCGCCAAGAGCCTAGTCGCGGTCGGTAGTCCGCCGACTCGCCCGTCCTGATCGAAGGCTGCTCTGAACGCTTTGCAGTAGCGGTCGTAGTCGTCCTGCGTGACCGCGCCCATGAACGGGATGAAATCGAGCGCGTGGGAGAGACCTGTGGGCGCTTCGATGACCAGGTTCGCGAACGTCCCACTTGCGCCCATGCTCCCGAAAAGCCCGTAGTCTACGCCTGGCTGCTGAGACTTCTTGCGCCCGAGAGTGCCGGCGACCAGCTTTCGGTCGTCCTTGTTCCACTTCGCGTAGGGTATGCCGGTCGCGAAAAGGGCGCGAGCCTTTGTCAGAACGCCCAAGCGCTCCTTAAACAGGTGCGCAGACGGGTGTGATGAGCTTCGGACCTGCACGAGGTAGTCCGCCCAGCTCATGTCATGTGGCGCTCGCTTGGTATTCGGCTTAGAAGGTGGCCGAACGTCAGCGAACTTGATCAGTTCCTGTCGCGCAGCCGTCTTAGCTGCGTACTGGTGACGGTACCGAAAGAGGAACTCGTGAGAGATGTCCTCCGCCCCTTTCCACGCTTCTGCGACGAAGCGACTGAGGTCTACTAGCGCTGCATCGTCGAGCGAGCCATCAAGCAGCACGCTCGCCTCGACGTTTCGGCTCATCGCCGCCTTCGTGAGATTCGGGCTCCCGACCACGCAGCGTATGCGTTGCCCGTTACGAAACAGGTAGACCTTCGGGTGGAACAGATCGCCCGTAGGAGGAACGACGGCTGCGGCCGCTAGTGCTGCAGCCCGCTCAAGCACCTCGGGTTGCGTCTGGAACATATGAGTGCCGACAACGAAGTGCTCGAACTTCGAGCTGTCTTTCATCGCTGCCTCGAAGACCGCGTTCTCGGTAGCCCAGGCTACTGCCCATTGCATCGACTCGCAGTTCTCAACCAGCGCTATGAGTGTCGACTGCGTCTGCGAAGCCGGCAGGAACTTCACATCCATCTCTGCTTTTCCTCGTGCTTCTATTGAACTAAGTCCGGTGCGCTTCTGGGAAACATCAGGAGAGGCGGACTGCTCGTGCAGCGACCGGCATGTAGAGCCATCGCTCGCTCACGGGCTTGCCGGTTGCGTTGAGAAGGGCATGACCGTAGGACTCGAGCTGGGGGCCGTGCTCGGCCACCAGGTCCTCGTCTCTGGCTGAGCCTCCGGGGTTCGACTTGTGGTCCAGGAGAATCCAGCCGTCTGGCAACTCCACCAGCAAATCGATGCGGCCCCTGATACGAGTGCCGTTCGGGCCATCTGCTTCGATGGGTACCTCGACGTAAACGGGACAGTCGGGCCAGCGCTTGGCTATCCAAGCTTGGAACGCTGAGGTCTGGGTGCACACGGCATCCTTATCTACAGAACCAGCCACGGCCCAGGTCTTCAGAATGCCCTCGACGTCAGGGGGAGAAATACCGCCAAGCACGCCGGCGCGTGCGATACACAGGTGAAGCGCCGTGCCCAGCGATGTCATGTCGGGCTTGCCTGCCAGGCTTAGCCGAACTCCGACGGCGTCGGTCTCGACAACCGTGAATGCACCGCCCGAAGCAGAACTCGGTCGGTGCCACAAAGGTTCGGCCTGCACGCGCGGACGAGTTGTAAACCAGTGGCAAGCCTCGGAGGCTTTGGCAGGTGGCTCCGTTGAGCACTCATCCTTGTTCCAGGACTTAGATAGCCTGGAAAGCTGCTTGCCTTCGGAAGTCGTTATTATTTCTGAGTCACCGAACAACAGCTCGGCTGCACCTTTAATCTCGCCGACCCAGGCGCGGCCCGGCCCTGACCTGCGTACGAAAGATAGTGCGACGTTCATGTCACGTGCGCGGGTCAGGCCCACATATAGCAGACGCTTGTTCTCCGCCAAGGCCTCTGCCTGCATGGCTTGGCCAGTTACGCTGGCTTCGGCATTGAGTGCGGCTTGGGGCTGGGACCGCTTGCCCCAGGTCTTCAGCCAGCAGTGTACGAAGCGGTTGGCGAGCGGCTGCTGCGGATCGAAGCCCCCAACTGTCCTCGCGCGCACGCCCCAAAGTGAACTGCGTGCTGTCGCATCGAGGCTTGTCAGCACGACGATTGGCCACTCCAGCCCCTTGGCCCCGTGATAGGTGAGGACTGAGACCGAGTTGTCTTCTGAAATGGCCCGGTTATCGTCCTCTGCGCTGGCGAGTTCGTCTAGCCAACGAAGCATGCCGCTGACGGTCGCCGGTCGCTTCGCGGCGACACACTCGTCCTCGAAAGTCTTTCCGAGCTCGACCAGTGCCTCGACATTGGACAGCCTATTGCGGCTCTCGTGAGGGGAGGTGGACCATTCGCCGACCCGCCGCACTACTTGGGACTCGGCAGCAGCAAGTCGCAGTACTTCCTGTGGCGTCAAAGCCATTAGCGTTGGACGCAGCTCTTCCAATCGGGCCAGTAGCGGATGGGCGTTGTCACCCTTCGTCAGCCACTCGTGTGACCTCACCCCATCGGTGGCTAGGTATTGCAGCCTGTCTGCAAGCCAGGTCTCGATCGGAGTGCCATCGGCCAGGGTTAGAACCAGCGCAGTGGCGACGGTGTCGGTCGGGTCGTTCATGCGCCTCAGACAGGCCATGACATAGATGGCTTCGGCAGTCCCCAACAAGCCGGAACGTGGGCTGGCTGACGGGATGCCCCAGCGCGTGAGCGACGTGACGGCAAATTCGACCTGGTCGTTGTAGCGACACAGCACTCCGACATCGCCGGCCTGAATCGGACGGAGCTCCTTGGTGTCCTTATCTTCGACCTTAACCCCGGACTCGAGCAGCTCGCGGATGGCCTGGCCAAGGCCTAGGTAGTCCGAGTCGTTTCGGCTGCTCTCGAAGTTCCAGTTCAACAGCGCGGGCTGGTCCGGGATGTCCTTCCGCAGAGGCTGCAATCGAACCTGCTCAGGCGTCAGGTCGGGCTCGAACGCAGAGTTGAATACACTATTAGTGAGCAAGACCTGGCTTTCGGTGGAGCGCCTAGAGGTGTCCAGAGCCTTCCCTATGACTCCGCCCCAGCCCTTGATGGCGCTGAGAACGCCGGAAATGAGGCTTGAGTCAGTTCCGCGGAAGCCGTAGATAGCCTGCTTGGGGTCGCCGACCCACACCGACTTCTTAGCCAGTTTGGCCAGCTCGACGAAAAGCGCCAGTTGGAGCGGGCTGGTGTCCTGGAACTCATCGACCATGATGAGATCCAGTTCTGCCGCCAACACTTCACGGACGTCTGCCTTTGTCCTCAATGCACGTAGCAGCAACACCTCTTGGTCGCTGAAGTCAACTGCACCCAGCGCCTTCTTGGCCTGCTCGTAGGCGTCGAGAACGTCGGCGGCCAGCTTGAACACCTTGTCAAGGTACCGACGGACCTCGGCATGAAAGGCCGGGTGAGACTCGTGGGCCTGAGCTGCGGACTTGACTGGTGCCACGATATCCCTGACCTTAGCGCCGGCGTCAAATCCTGCTGCGCCGATCCAGTCGGGCCAGCACCAGCGTCCTTCACGGAAGAGGCGATCCAGTTTTTGCAGCCCGTCGAGGCCTTTTAAGAGGTTGTCTGCAACTTTAGCGCCGACAGCTTGCTGCTGTTCTACGTAGGCGGTTACCTCCTGGTGCGCCTTGGCCAGCGCGGTGGCCAATGCCATGGTCGGGTCCAGCCCCGCAGTTGGAACAGGCCAGTTCGCGAGCATAGCGTCCGCGTTCTGAGTACCCATCAAGCGAAGCGCCCCTGGCTCAATGTCGTTATCGAGCGCGGCCTTGACGACAGCCTCAACAGTCTTGGACCAGTCCGCCTGTTCGATGCCGAACCGCTCTGTGAGCCAAACTAGTTCCGCTTGTGCGTCGGCATCCATCGACTCGGCCAGCGTGGCTTTGAGCAGTCTCTTGGATTGACCTTCACCCAGGACAGTCTGGTCGGGAGACAGGCCCAACTCGAAGCAGAACCGCTTGAGCATCTGACCGCAGACACTGTTGACGGTGCCCAAGCGGGCTTGGCCTATGGCGGTGGCAAGGTCGATACGGCCCTTTTCAAGAAGCCGGGAGCGGGCGCGTTCGCGCAGCTCGGTAGCGGCCTTCACCGTGAAGGTCGTGGCCAAGATGGCATGAGGCCGTGCTGTGCCAGATTCGAGGGCTTGTGCGAGAGTTTCGGTCAGCTTGTAGGTCTTGCCGCTGCCGGCGCCTGCGCTGATGAATTCGATGTTGTTCATCACTTCCAGCCTCCCAGCAAGATAAGGTGGTCTCGGTCCCATTTGCTTGGACCGTTGACCGGAAGGGTTCCCTCAGGGCCCTGGTACTCGTCGTTCGGATCTTCCGGAACGACTTCGATGGTCCCGGCGTCCAGCTGCTGCTTGCGCCACTTCCAGGTAGAGCGCGCGCGGTCCAGTAGATTGGAGACGGTTACGCCGTCCGGCGGTCTTCTGACTTGCGCTTTTGGGAAGATGTCGGCAGCGGTGATGTACAGCCCGCCACTTTCCAGGATGAAATAGCCAAGCGCGGCGGGTGCGATACCGCTTGTTTGCTCTATGAGGCTGGAGTAGAGCGCCAACTGTAGGTGCTCGCCAGAGCGAAGCAGCCCGGCGTAGTAGGTATCGCCTCTCCACTTTATGTCCACGGCGACAGTTCGCTTGTCACCAATCGTGACCAAGAGGTCAATTTTGCCGATCAGCGGGACTGCTCCCAAGGTTCCTCTGAACTCCACCTCCGTCTGAACCTGAACGGCACCAGCGAGCCTGAGGTGATCGAGGAGACTGCAGATGGCTAGTTCGCAAACTTTCCGGAAGTGCTGCTGCGTTACCCCTGCACCCTGCATGAGTAGTACAGCGCCTTCAGTCAGCAAGAGCGTGTCTGCTTCGGCGCGGAACCACGCAACGGCATCGGAGTTTGACAAACTCAAGGCATCGTTGTGCGCGAAGAGTTTCTCGAGCACCCGATGAGCGAGGATACCCAGCAGGCGGTTGCCCTCATCCACCGCCAGGACGGAGGTCGGATCCAGCTTCGCCACTCGTTTCAGAACGAATAGGGCTGCGTCATTGAAGAGTTCGTTGAGCGTAGTGAACGACTGTAAAGCGTCGCCGAGCTGCACGGGATGAGGGAGTTGGATGTGTCGTGGAGTAACGGGCAGCGACTGAGGTGCAAGCACCTCGGCGGTTACCCCGAGAAGTGTGGAGTCGAGTGCAATGTCCAGGTCAAGCGAAGCAGACTCGACTTCCGGTACGAGCTTCTTAAGAAGCTGGCGAATCGGATGTACTTCTGTACCGGGGGGAGGGCAGACGATGATGAATCTTTTTCTCGCAGCAAGTAGTGGCCGCAGCCACTTCAGTGCTAACGATACAAGCTCACGCGCCGGGTCTCGCAACTGCACACCTAATTGAGTAAGAGCGTTCACCTCGGCAGGAGTCCAAGGCAGAGGGGAGGGCAGGGCGGGCGTAGATGGCATCCACCAGATCACCTCATCAGCTGCTTCGATGCACGCGGCTGCCGTGCTGGTCGAGCGCATGCAACCGACATGGGAAACCGCAGCGGGGTTGGTTGCCCCGGCGGGCGTGGCGTGGGCGACCAACTGCTCGACTTGCCGAGGCAGCACCGTGGCCACCCCTTGCCGAGCCAGCTCGATCAATGCTTCATGGACAGCCGCACATTGGCTATGCGCCGCCGTAAAGCTCACCGCATCGGCGGATTCACCTGAGAGGCGAAGCCGCATAGCCTCCTTCATCCGGGCGACGCGAGCAATCAGTGCATCGACCGGCACTCCATCGGTGCGTGACCAGCGCTCTGACTCCAGCCAGAAGTTAATTTCATCTGCTACTTTCTGGGCATCGTTACCCGCTGCGATCTTGGCCTTAGCCGCCGTCCAGGCGTCGCTCCCAATTCCAGGCTGTTTGGCGACAGCACGAGCGAGCCTGCCTCTCGCAGGACGACTGAATGGGCCAACTGGGTGCGTCAGGAAATCCAGCAGTCGGTTCATGTCTATTGGTTCCCAGCACATTTCCAAGGCAAGGATTAGTGCCTGTAGGGCTGGGCGGAGCTGACTAGGGCGTTCGAACCCGCAGTTGACCCCGCCGGTCGCGGACAGCGACACGTCTAGCGAGTCGCCGGCCTCCTCAGCCAGGATCAGCCGGTCGCCGGGCTGGTGCGAGTGCTGTGCGCTCAACCAGTGTTCGGCGGTCGTGGCCGCGAGAGCGTGCACTAGCAAGACGCTCCCGTCGGCCTGCACGGTCAGATTGCCCGCGGAGCCTCCAGCCAGAACGGTTAGGGCTTGCTCTTGCAACGCACGAAGTTGGCCTTCTCCCTGTGGCTCGGGAAGTCGGACTTCGACCGCTGGCAGGCGCTTGAGCACCTGCCGCCAGAGAAGCGGGAAGTCCTCGGGCGGGTCAACCAGGTGAACTGACTTGATGGGGCCGGGGCCGGACACACTCAGAGCCTGTATCACCTGGTGCAAGCGATCGGCCTCTCCGGGCGGCAGCGTTTCGAGAGCTGCCTTTTCAATGGCGGCAAGCTCCTGGATTCGCGAAGCATGCTCTGGATTAGCGCTGCCGTCCCAACCGCCAAGCCGCCACTCGTCACGCCAGGCCAGGAGGCGCGCAGCTGTACCAATACTGTCGGCCTTCAGGGACTCACTGTAAAAGCGCGAGTTGTTGTCATGGACGCGCAGCAGGCCAGAGTAGATGGTCACGCGTCTGGCCTTGGACGCTTCTGGCGCGCTTAGACCAAGGTAGGTCTCCAGCAGGGACAGGAATCCGAGGCGGCCCACTATCGGGGTGTTGAAGAAGTTCGTCGGGGACGGCCCCTGACGGGTATCCAAGAAAAGGCCAAAAGTGATGTGCATGCTACGGTTGACTTCCTTGACAACAATCGAATGCAGGCGTCCTGTTGCGTCTTGTTCCCCTGCTCCCAGTCGGCAAGAGTAACCGAAAGTAATGATCTACGTATGACGGAAAATTGCTGGAACACTGTCAGACCGATCCTGTCCTTGGAGATGATGTAACTCAGTGCGCTGCCGCCCATTTACCGCAGCGATCTAGCTGGACCCTTCAGGGAGATTAGAGACTCTCAGGCAAGCCAAAAAACATTTTAACTTGGCTCTAAAACAGTGATTTCAGGCAGAAAAATTTCAAATATGCCCCCAGTTTATCTTCAGGCTCTGTTGAAGGAGGCTGTAGATATCGTCCTTGTAGCGCGCGTGTCGTAAGTCCTTCACTCCCAATGCCGACTTGATTAGCCGGAAGTTCGGAGGGGTAGGCTTTGTGATCTCAGAAGACTCGTGGAAATCTGAGCCGCACCGATCTGCGACCTGAGGAGTACCAGTCGTGAGGTGATCTAGGCGCGCATTGACTTCGAACCAAGCGTGGCTTCGCCCCAGCACGTGTATCCTAGCGGAGAGGTTGCTATCACGAAGGGCTCGCGGCAGGTCTGGCAGCGGAGGAGATTGAGCGTCTGAAGGCAAAAGCCGAAATGCTGTTCCAGGCTGTCTCGGATTACAAACTCAGAGTGATGGGGTTGCCGTCTCCTACGCTGCAATGACCTGCACGAGCGACACTGGAAGCTCATTCTTACCCTCTACGCAGCGCTAAGTCCTGACAGTGATCATTGGCGCTGCCCAGCAACCAGGAGTGGACGGCATGTTGGTGAAGCTTGACCTGAATACAAATGACCTCAAAACCCTGCTCAGGCAAGCGCGAGGATTTCACTCCGGAATGGATGATGCGCGAGAGAAGCAGCGTCTCACAGACGCTCTCGACCAGCTGGCCGACGCTTTGGAAATGGGAATGGGGCAGTCACAGCTATAAAGATCCATCTACACGGCTCTGCAAGGCATGGCATTATGCCTCTATCGGGCTGGGCTGGTTAATCAGTCCAATCTCCAGACGCACTTGATGGCGCCTGCGACCACGCACCCTGCATTCGAATTCATGTTGATCTTTATAAGGACTTAAATGGACTTTTACGTTGTTGGTCGAGATGATCGATTTCCCCCGACCGCCAGAAACTGCGCATATTTAAAATATGACCGATGGAACGACTATGATTTCGTGACGATGTTTTACGTCATCATCTACGACCAAAGCGGCGTCGAGCATGACTTAGGGAATGTGAAGATAGGTTTTCGCGGGCAGACCAAAGACACCAGTACCATGTCGAAGCTGCAGCGTCACTTTCCTGAACTGTCGGATGAGTTCTTTTCTCTTGGCAATAACGTTGAGTACTACAACAAGCTTGCCAACAGCGTACCTAAGCCGCTCGCAAAAGAGTACGTAGCGGGCATGAGAGATCTCGCGGCAAACCCTGAATTGCTTGAAAGCGTGATCGATGAGGAAGTTCTTTCTATATCACTGCTACGAGACGTGAGTCTGCCGAGCATCAAGCAGCAGTTCGTGCGCGTCTTGAGCGGTGGTGCGGTACGTACGAACTATGACTTCATTTATGAGAAATCAGGAGGGGAGGATACGGCAGGCATTGAGCTGAAATTCAGTGTGGAAGCCGACTCGGCACCTTCCAGCAATGTCCATGCACTCATTGGGCGAAATGGCATTGGTAAAACAACGATTCTCAACGGGATCGTAAAGGCCGCTCTCGGCCAGGGGAATACTCAAGATAGGCTGTACCATACTGGGCAGTGGCATATGGAGCGTATTCCCATCACGCGTGAATATTTCAGCAGCGTCGTCTCTGTGTCCTTTAGTGCCTTTGACCCATTCAGTCCGCCGCCAGATCAACCTGACCCATCAAAGGGCACATGCTTTTATTACGTGGGCTTGAAACGCCCCACTGAGCATGGTTACGAACTGAAGGGATCTTCGGAGCTTAAAAGCGAATATGTAAAGGCACTGCAAGCGTGCTTCAGAGATGATTATAAAAGGCGCATGTGGGAAAAAGCCGTAAAGAGCCTGCAGTCGGATGACAATTTTGCCCAGATGGAAATGCTGACCCAGGTGGAGCTGTCGAGTGCCAAGTACATTGATGCAGCCGAATTGCTTTTTTCCACGCTCAGCTCGGGGCATGCCATCGTCCTCCTGACCATTGCCAAGTTGGTTGAGCGGGTAGAGGAGAAAACACTGGTTCTGCTGGACGAGCCCGAAAGCCACCTTCATCCGCCTTTGCTGTCCGCTTTCATCAGGGCCCTGAACGATTTGATGCTCGATCGCAATGGCGTGGCAATCATTGCCACACATTCGCCCGTCGTGCTTCAGGAGATTCCGTCCTCCTGTGCCTGGAAAGTCAATCGAAAGGGGCTCTCTGCCGCCGCCAAACGCCCGCAAATTGAGACATTTGGAGAAAATGTTGGCGTACTGACGCGCGAAGTCTTCGGCTTGGAAGTTCAGCTGTCCGGTTTTCACACCATTCTTCAGGCTGCGGTAGACGAAGGCGAAACGTTTGACAAAATTCTTCGGAAATTTGATGGGAGATTAGGCTTCGAGGCCCAAGCTATCCTGCGAGCGCTTATTGCAGACCGTGACTCGAAGGCGAACGACAGTCATTCGAAGGCGACCCCATGAAGAGAATGAATATTCAGGACTACGAGCCTGACTTCTCCTTCCGCCAATGTGTATCGGCAATTAACGAAGTATCTGACAGAGATCGGATGCTGAGCGAAATAGAATTTTTCAAGACCGCGGCGCTGGCTTACCTTGAGCATGCAAAAGCAGGCTCAGCCTGTACGATTCCTCCTTTACGAACAGCGAGAGGGGAGGATCCAATTGTCGTCGCTGACATAAAAAAGTCCGAGCTTGTCAAACTGTATGAATACTACATGGTGAAACGAGAGCCTGGACGCTCCCTTTATAACGCCATTCTAGTATCTGCTCATGATGTTTGCCCTCTTTGTGGGCTGGCTACGGATGTTAAGACACTCGATCATTATCTGCCAAAGGCAAACTACCCGCAGCTTTCCGTGCTGCCTTACAATCTCGTGCCTGCCTGTAGGGACTGCAATACTGATAAGGGCAATCCGATCATCACCGATCCTGCGCAACAGCATATCCACCCTTATTACGATCAGGCGTGCTTCCACGAGGACACATGGATCAAAGCCGAGGTCACTCACGAAACGCCCTGCGCTATTCAGTATAAAGTGTGCCCGCCTGATGAGTGGCTTGAGGTGAATAAAGAGCGAGCTTCGAATCACTTCGATTTTTTCAACATCGCGCGGCGTTATCGGGTGCGCGCTGCCGAAGACTTGGGAACCCTGGTTGATCAGCGAAGAGGCCATATGAAAAATCTGGCGCCTGAGGTGTTCCGTGAACAACTGCGTTCCGTTGCGCAAAGCCAAAGCCTGCCCGCTAATCATTGGAGAAAGGTCATGTATAAGGCTTTGGTGGATGATGAATGGTTCTGCAGTGCTGAGTTATGAATCGAGCCGTAGTTATCGCAGCAGGACTGATGGCCCGGGAGCGTAAGCTTTGACCACCAAGGTGGTCGTGAACAAGTGAATGAGTGGCAGGGCGCCAAGCCAGCGCCCGATGCTTTTGTCCAGTTTGAGTTGAGGCGCCTACCACTTGGTACCGCGCCGCAACTCATGACCGACGCACATGAGTCGAAGGACGACGGAGCATCCACCGTCTTTTCAGAGCAGGTCTGCATGTCAACCTGCGGGCGATACTAGACCGCAGTTGACTCTGAAAATCCAGGGGCAAGCAGTGCGTTATCCACGCCTACAAGCACCTCATGATTCCTGAGCCACAGTCGGTACTCTGGGCCTCTGAGGCTGTGATCAGGTGAGCAGTCAACACTCCACTGGCGCAGGGTGTAGCCGGCAGTCAGCGCTTGAACAGTCATCCTCAGCACGCCCTCCTGCATCTCGTAGTCCAAGTGAGTTACTTCAGGCCGAGGTTGGTCAGGATGATGCACCATTTCCAGCGTCACCTGATGGTTCCATTGGTTATCGGATTCCCGCGTTTCATAGTCCAGTGGCACGTCGTTATCGAGAATCCGCGGCTCGATGATCCGGGTGACAACAAAGTCTCGGAACTCTTGCGTTTTTCGATCAAAGCCACGTACATGCCATCGCAGCCCGTTGTCTACCAGCACATGCGGCACAATTACGCGCTCGCTTGCACCGCTTAAAGACTCGTAGCGGATGAGTAGGGGCTGCCGTTGAAAGATGGCCCGCGTCACCACGCCCAGCGTTTCAAGGCTTGGATTACCCAGGCGTGCGGGCTGCAGAGCAGGCACCCCAGCGGCCCACACACCAGGAAAACCGTCCGCAAACCCCTGAGACAGCCAAGTCATTACCCGTTGCGAGCTGAAGCTGTACATGGGCTTGAAGCTCGGGGTTATGAAAAAGGTCTTGGCTCTGACGTCGTAGCTCAAGTTGCCTGGATTCAAGCTGGTATACAGGGCCAGATCCCGGGTCGCTGACGCAGCCTTTATCTGGAAACGCCTCACCAGCATCTGCCGTCGCACTTCCCCTAGAAACCACAGGTTCAGCTCGATGTAGGCAAGGCGCTCCTGCTGCGCCTGCGAGTGATCTGCAATGTCTTTGGTCATCAAATCGTCTACGTTCTATTTTCTGGTTGCGATGCTTAGAGGCATAAAGCTAGTATCCGTCACACCACCTCATAATGATTCGGTTCTGGCTTGGCCGGTGCCAACGGCTCGACAAGGAATTCGTGGGCTGAATATGAACGACCTTTCTAACATGGCAGAGCCTCCTAACACGAGGAATGGTGACCTGGTCGATCTGACAGCCCACCAACGCAACTTGCTGCTCTTGCGCCCGATTTTGCGCCTTGACATCAATAAGTCGATGCACCGCGGTGACGATGATTCCAAGGTGTTGGAGGGGCTGGATACCAATTACCTCTGCCTTGCCTCGCTTTTCTACATGATGGAAGGTGCTGCAATTAATCAGGGGTACACCCTCACCGAGGTACGTGATCACTTGATGGTCACCGCCGGCAGTATGCGCGCCGAGCTCAGCGAGCCCGCCAGATTGCGTGTGGCGGAAGTCGTGCTGGATACGTTGAGTAACGCCACCAATAAATACGCAGCACACCGTGAATCGTATTTTCACGCGCCCTCCGGTGAGACCAAAGAGTTCACCTTCAAGCTGGTTCGCTTGGAGCAGGATCATGAAGGTACCGTGCGCTTCACCCCGACCGAGCATGGCTATGTAGTGCTCATGGGGATACTAGATCTTGAAATTGAGGATTATCAGGTTCTCATCGAAAAGATGCTGGTTCACCTCATCGAAAACGGACGTTTTGAGCAAGCACTGGAGCTCGCGAATCGCGCACGTTTGCTGTCAATTGAGCACCGACAAATGATCCGAGAGATGATTCGCCAGGCCAATCGTTCACCGGGCACTGTAAATTGGCGCAAAGACATCAGCCCGCGGTTGAGTGAAGCACGCCATCACGTCTCAGAGCGCCAATCGGTCGATCATCACATGATGGAGTCGCTTGCCACCAAAATTCGCGGCATGGACAACCCGAACGCCATCGCCCCACTGGCCAAGCTCAACCTTCAACTGCAACGCGCCAACCTGCAGCGTTTGAACCTGCTGAATGACATTGGAGGGGCGGGTGATCGTTTTCTTCAGGGGCAGGCGTTGGGCTTTCGGGCTCGGCGCCGCTCTGGCTTGCCCGACATAGACCTTCAGCTGCTGCCAGCGCTCATGGAAAAGCCTCTGAGTGCAATCTCCAGCGTCACAGAAGACCTTTTACTCAGCTTCTACCCTGCAGTCCCCCCCAAAATTTTTGATTTGTCGACCTTATTGGATGCGCTTTTGGAGCGACGGGACGCTTACGTGTACGAGGGCGACGAAGAGGAAGTCGATGGGGAAATTGCAGAGTTTGTGCAGATCCCCAATCCCTTCTCGACTGAGGTTATTGCAACGGCCCTTGCATGGCTCGACGTGAAGATGCATTCCGGGCAGACCTGGCACCTTGGGCAACTGATCGAACTCGCTGAGCGTGAAGGCCTGTCGTTCGTAGAGCGTAAAGCTGTTGCCTACGAGCTCTATCGAGCCTACGCCGACAGCGAGTCACGCTACCCCCATCTTCATGCCCACGTGAGCGGTGAGTTCGAAACTTCCGTGGTATCAGGCGACGACCTGAAATATGTCATCAAGCAGGAGAGCAGTAATGAGCAGCAGTGATAGCCAGGATGCAGCCACGCTGCTCTACAAGGCAATGGCGGTCGCGGCCAATCCTGCAAACGACGCAGACTACCGGCATTTGGTGGCAAGGTTTCGCGGTGAACGCCTGTTCGCGGAGGTGGTCAACGGAGTCGCTGCCGGCATGGAGTTGGTCATTCTCGACGTGAGTGAGCGAGGGTTGGTGATTGCTCCTACGGGCAGAAACAGCCGCTTTTCACTGCGCCCGTCTGACTTGCGGCGATCCATGTCAGAGCAGGACAAGGTAGCCATGGTACTGATCCATCTCGCGATTGCTGCAGTGTTCTATCCCACTACAGACCACATAGAAGACGAGGGGCGAGCCCCATTTCCGAGCACCTTGGCCGAGATAAGAGACAAGGTTCTTGCCATCGCGAATTCCCTGCGTTCATCCGCTGAAGGCGATAGTTACGCCGCGGAACAGCTTCGCCCGGGCTGGAGCTTCCTTCTGGATCTTCCAGTGTTCATACCTGGTGCTGAGCGGGCGTCAATGAAGTCTGTGGATGGGATCGTGAGGGTTTGCCTGCTTCGGCTGCATGACTATGGGTTGGTCAGAAAGGAGGGCAATGAGGAAATGCGCGACAAGACCATCTTTACGCCCACACACCAGCTACGCGTGCAGTTGCGCGAATTGACCCTACCGAACCTCTTTAAAGCTGTCGCCGCAGCTGCCGCTCCCTCCAATCAAGGATGACCTATGCGCATTTCAAGGATCTACGTAGACCGGTTCGGATCCCCCACCAGCTGGTATGAGGAGATGACGTTCGACCTGTGTGACCCTGCAACAGGCGAGCCGATCGACAGTTGCATGAACCTTGAGAATGCTGGGGGCAAAACCTCACTGCTCTCTTACATTTTCAGCTGCTTTGAGCCCAAGCAGGAGCGCTGGTTGCAGCATCTGCAGTCCAAATCCCACAGTTTCAGGGATTACTTCTCCCGCGATGTCAGGCCATCCTTCATCGCCATTGAATGGGTGATGCCTCCACGTAGCGCTAACGGGCAGTCTTACCGAGTGGTCATCGGTCAGGCAGTTCAAGTGAAGGAGGCCGCAGACCGGGCGTCAGAGGTTGATCGCCGTTTTTTTGCTTTTGAAGCCAGCTCTGGCCTGGCATGGGAAGACTTGCCGGTTCCGGGCCTTTCCCTCGCGCCGGTTCAGTCGATGCAGGCCTTCTTGAATTGGGCACATCAAAACGCTCGGCTGGAGAGCCAGGGCGACTTCTACCTCACCCACAACCAGGGAGAGTGGGTTTCGCACCTGGAGCAGCGCCGACTGATCGACGTTGAACTGCTGAGCATGCAGCTGTCCTTTAACAGCCGTGAAGGGGGAAGCGAAGAGGGTTTTCTGTCTTTCAGCTCCGAAAGCGACCTCGTTACGAAACTGTTGAATTTGTCGATGAATCAAGAGCACACCAGCGCGCTCAGAGACATGGTCGTCCAGACGATGGATAGGCTTAAGTCAAAGCCAAAGTATGAAGCCCGCTTGTACGAACTGCAGCGCCTTCAGCAGGCCATGACACCCTTCGGAGAAAGCGCAGCTGCCTTCCTTGGAGCCAAGGCCGCTCTGTTGGCCGTGGAGCAGGATGCGGCTGACATCGTATTCACGATGCGTGATCAGATAAGTGCCCTGGATGTGCGGTTGACGAAGGCGAACAATGCAGTCGACCAGCTTGAGCAACTCGCAAGCAAAGCAGATGACGAGGCGGCTTTTGCCAAGCGTAATCACTTCTCGCTGCAGAGGCTCAAGCTGTCTCGTGAAGATCAGGCCGCCAAGCAGCGTACCGATGAATTGCAGCAGACATTCAAAGCTGGATTGGTGCGGCTTGACTGCCTCAACGGTGCGTTGGTCAAGCGAGACATCTTCAACGTGGAGAAGGTGATTGCCGAGCTGGAAAGTCAAACAGCTGCGCTCAAGGAAGAACTGAGGCCTTTTGAGAACGAGGCCTCTCAGAACGGCGCCATGCTTCGTTTCCTGATTCAACAGCACACTGACAGGTACCAGCAAACACGCTCTTCAATGCTTGCGCAGGAGACAGAACTGAAAGCGGGCCTCTTGCGCATCGCTCAACAGCGAAACCAGTGCAGCAGCAGGGTGGCTGAGCTCAGTGGCACGAAGGGGAAGATTGAAGAGCGTATTCGGGCAGCGAACCAGATACTGGACGGGTTGATCGAAAATGGCTGGCTGCTGCCAACCGATATCGACGTGAGCTCAGCGATTACGCGTCTGAGGACAGTCATCACCGAGCTTGAATCCACGCTCGATGAGTTGCGTGAGCAGCGGCTGGTGAAAAAAGCATGTTTAGATGATGCGCAAGCGCAAACCTCTTCGGCCCAGCAAGACATCACTCATGCGCAACATGCATTGACTACGTTGAAGCAGCGCCTGAACGAATATGATCGTAACGTTGAGAACTTGCACAATGACCCTGTTTTGACCTTGTTGGTCGACGGTCAATGTGATCCTCACTCGTCCGCACTGGTCACTCATGTTCAACAGTTTATCGAGTCGACCCGAAGCGAACTCTCTAACTGCGCCATCCGCCTCAAACAGCTGCACGAACAGCAGGAGTCGATCGAACAGACCGGCTTGGCCGGGCGCAGTGATGACGTTGATAGGGTAGTGCGTGCGCTCAACTCGGCTGGCATACGCTCTGCCAGGGCAACCAACACCTATGTCGCTGATCTGCGAACCGACGCTGAGGAGGCGAGGGCGCTCGTCTTGTCAGATCCGGCGCGGTTTCTCGGTGTCAATGTCGCGAAGGAAGAGTGGAACAAAGCGATTCAAGTCGGACAGTCCCTGCAGCTGCCCCTCTCCCTGCCTGTGACGCTGGCAGTGGCGAGCCTGGATGCCGAACCTGCTTCTGAAGATCGTTACGTCTTCGGGCCAGAAAAGGACTCGCTTTTCAATAAAGCCGCTGCCGCCCAGTTGTTGGTAGATTGCCAGGCCCTGATCGAGCAGACCCACGTCGAGCATGACGCTTTCTCTGCCCGGGAGAGGCAAGCTCAGTCGGCGCTTGCCTCCCTTCAACGCTTTCAGCGCGATTACACGCGCGAGGCTATTCAACAGATCGAATTGGAAGTTGAGCAACGCCAAGAAGAAATCGAGTCTGCGACGGCGAAGCGGACTGCGCTGATTGAGCTCACTGACCGCTTGACTCATGAGCTTGAAGCGCTGAGTGCGCGTATCGAAGCGCTCCCGGCTCAGATTCAGGCCCACGAGAACGGCCTCAAGCGTCTGTCTGATTACGCGGCCAGCTGGGAACCCCAGGTTGAAGCGGGGCGTCGAGAACTGCTAGAAATCAACCGAGAGATGAATCAAATCACCGCGTTGCTGGATGAGCTTCGGGAGGATGAAGGCGTTCACTCACTGAGATTGGAAGAGGTTCGCCTGGATCTGGTTGACGTTGCCGCTACTGTCTCCGAGCTACAGCGTGAGTTTGGGCAAGTTACGCGGTATGACGCCGATTTCGACGCCGAGGGCTGTCTACAAGAAACGGGATATGACCTCAGCGTCATTCGGACGCTGTATTCAAACGCCATGAGGATGCTGACCGCGGAGGAAAACCATAAGCTCGGCGTCGTCAGTTACCAACTGAGAGACCAGCGCGACCGATCTACTCAATTGGCAGCGCTATTCCTCAAGGAGTATGGCCGTCTTGACGACGCGTTCATCACGGAGCTCGCCCTGAGTGAGATCGACATCGGAGCAGAAATCGACTCGCAGAAAAAGCTGAACAAACGGCTTGATGGCGAGAAGGAGAGAGCGGTTCATGACGCAGCTGTAACGGGCTCAGTGTTGAACAGTTTCATCCGCGAGCACGCCCCTGAAGAGCCTTCAGAAGACATGCGCAGACTCAGTGATGAGGAAGTCTCCAATGCCTTGGAGCGTGAGTTGGCTGCTGCGGTGGCGCGAGGCGCTGAGGCCGAAACTCTTCGCCGGCAAATCACTCAACAACGTATCGACAGCGCCGCCGATGAGAAGCGCAAGGATGCCCTGGTCGTCCAGGTCAATTTTGTAGCGTCGGCATTCCCTGCTACCAATGCCGAACCCAAACTGATCCCGCTGGACGGAGATATCCAACGGCGCGTAACCGCTTTGGTAGAAATGCGAACCGCGCGAGATGCAGCAGTGAAAAACTGCAGTATCGATACAAGCAGGGCGCATCGAGACTTGGTCAGGGTCGCCACGCACAGCGATTTCATTGCCGTAGAGCCTGAGGTCTCGATGCACATCAGTCAGGACGATTTTGACAAAGCATGTACCGACCATGATCGCTTGGCTGAAATGATCCATGACCGGATTGCTTCGGTCATGGATCAGCTGAACGAAATGATTCCTGACTTCGAGAGCTGCGTGAATGAGGTCTACAACCAGGCGACGTCGGCGAGCTCTTTGGTCAAATATGCCTCAGGAATCACCATGCCCGCCGGAACGCCTTATGTGGGTGGCAAAGAAATCCTGAAGATGTCGGCCAACCTTTCTGCGAAGAGCTCGGAGCAGCGCAAGCTTGAAATCCGCCACTATCTGAACAGTCAGATCGAGGATGGCGTCGTCCCAAGCAGTGGGGCGGACATCATCACGCAGTGCCTGTTGCGCTTTACGAACGAGAAGTCGTTTGGGCTGCACATGCTGAAAATGGAGCAGAACATCGATTTTCAGTATCAGCCTGTGAATGCCATGAAGAAGTCAGGTGGCCAAGGGACTGTCATCGCGACGTTCCTCTACATGCTGGTCAGTCATATGCGTGTGAGCACACAGACACAAGCAAAACGGGGCGGTGGCGGGCCCTTGCTTCTGGACAACCCCTTCGCAAACGTCCAGACCAGAGCCCTCATCGATGCGCAGAGAAAGCTGGCAACCAGCCTCGGTATCCAGCTGATCTGCTTTACCGCCAATGCGGATGCCAACATCCTCGAAGGGTTCAGGCGGATCATCCGGCTTCGTAAGGCCGGCGTTAATAGCAAGACAAAACGCACGCATATCGAGATGGCCAGGGCGACCTTTGCTGAGGCGGCGGTATAACCATGAGCGCTGCATTTTTGAAAACGCTTGGGCTGGAAGCAGGGAAACGCGTGACGCTACCGACGCTCAGAACCCTCTGGCTTGCAGCTTATCCGGAGCAGGTCGAGACGCCGAACCGGGATGCTCAGTTGCTCGAAGCGTTGCGGCTAGGAGAGTCGGAGGGTTTGCTGAAATTACCCGGCGCGGGGGGCTTCGAAAAGCTTGGCCACCCTCCAATGCCCAAGGCCATTACCTTGTTGCGAGAAGAAAAGCAGAAGTCGACATTCAACTACAACAGCGTTTCATGGCTGCCGGAGATTGGGTTCTGGCCTAGCCTGTCACTGAGCGAGCAAGCAACAGCTTTTATGGTCAACGAGTGGCTGATCAAGCGCCGCGGTCGATTCCTGCAGGTGCCGTTGCGTGAGCGGTCGCTGGAAATTTTCGGGGATGAGAAATTTCTCGACGCCCGGGTGCGCAATGGAGCGCTCTTTGGTGGTCGCATGCCCTTAAGTGTCATCGGAGCGATGCGGGTTGAGCACCCGCTTGCTTACCGACCTTCAGACGCCGTTGGAGCACCTGTGCTCGTAGTCGAAAACCACCACACGTTCTGGAGCCTGGGAGAGTGGAACGAGCAGGCCAAGCGCTACAGCGCCATCGTCTATGGTGGTGGGAATACGATTTGCGCGTCCGGTCTGGCTTTGCTGGAGGTCATGAGAGAGCGAGATGCCCAAAGTGCAGAATACTTCGGTGACATCGATCCTGAAGGAATGAATATTCCCTTGAAATTCAATCGTTTGTATCAACTTCAATTGACGCCGAGCATTGGCTTTTACCGCCTATTGCTAGAAGTGGGGCGGCGCCGGGATTCAGTGTCACTGAATGCTGAACACCGATATTTAGTGAAATCTTGGTTGCCGGATTTCTCTGGGCAGATCACTGAGCTCTGGGAGGAGGGGTACTGGTTACCTCAAGAAGGTGTAGGGCTGGAACAACTGATGGAAAGCTGATACTCAACGCCAGCGCGTAACGCTGGAAATAACGTAATGAAGGTTCTAAGACGGGGAATCCGAGACTCGACCTTAGCCATTGTTTCGCTATCTTCCCGGATCGCAAATTATAGGGAGCCTCGCTGTGAACATTGCTGATCTCATTGACAATGGGTGAATTTTCGATAAAGGAGACTGTTGGACCTTAGGCTGGGGGCATCCTTTTCAAACCACCCAAAGCATGCCCTCAGATGTGCCCCCAATGTAGCCATCCACTGGAAGTGGAGCTCCATGGTTTGTCGAAAGGCAAAAATGATCAGATAAACAGCCTGCCAGACGTCGCCTAAAGACTCTCAGGGTCGCCAAAAAACATCTGAATCCGCGACCGCAACCACCGCTCCCCCGGGTCGTTATCCTGCGACCCCCGCCAAGCCATATGCAGTTCAAACGTGCGCGTCGGCAACGGTGGATCTTCCGCGCGAAGACCACCAGCCGCCGTCAGCGCGTCCGCCGTGTAATCGGGGACGGTCGCGACGATGTCGGTGCCCGCCAGCAGCGTACCCAATCCGTTGAACTGCGGCACCGCCAGGACCACATGGCGTTTACGCTCGAGCTTTTCCAGCTCTTCATCGACGAAACCACTGAGGTCGCCCGCAAACGACACCAGCGCATGCGGTCGGGCGCAGTAATCGTCCAGGCTCAACGGCCCCGGCACAGTATCGGCGCGCAGCAATTTAGGTGCGCTACGGCGCAGGACCTTGCGTTTGGCGTTGGCCGGCAGGTCGGTGGTGTAGCTGACACCGATGGAGATTTCGCCGGAGGCGAGCAGGCCGGGCATCAGGATGTAGTTGACGCGGCGCACCACCAGCACGATGCCCGGTGCTTCGGCGCGCAGGCGCTTGAGCAACATTGGCAGCAACGCGAATTCCACGTCGTCCGACAGGCCGATGCGGAACACCGAAGTGCTGGTCGCCGGGTCGAATTCCGCTGCGCGGCTGACGGCCGTCGAAATCGAGTCGAGGGCCGGGGAGAGCAGAGCGAAGATTTCCACCGCACGGGCGGAGGGCTCCATGCTGCGCCCGGTGCGCACAAACAAGGGGTCGTCGAACAGGCCGCGCAGGCGCGAGAGGGCTGCGCTGATCGCCGGCTGGCCCAGAAACAGCTTTTCCGCCGCACGGGTCACGCTGCGCTCGTGCATCAGCGTTTCGAACACGAT
>Ga0213825_1000212_pt1 | contig 43639 bp, 34 predicted proteins | sample MC6MC0900MG_FD_179896 | JGI IMG/M metagenome (GOLD analysis project Ga0213825, IMG submission 179896) | Enriched soil aggregate microbial communities from Iowa State University, Ames, United States - MC6-MC0900-MG | ecosystem: Environmental > Terrestrial > Soil > Unclassified | place: USA: Iowa...
AAAATCAGCAGAAGGGGCAATGTCCATAGATGTCCTAACCAGTGATTCATTACAGAAATATCAGGCTGGCAGTTTGATGCAAACTTTAAGCCGACTTCCTGGAGTGAATGCCATAGGCATCGGCGCAAGTCAATCCAAACCGCAAATCCGAGGTCTCGGCTTTAATCGGGTGGCCACTGTCGAAAACGGAATTAAGCACGAAGGACAACAATGGGGTTTGGATCACGGGCTGGAAATTGATCAATACAGCATTGGCACTGCTGAAATTATCAAAGGAGCCAGTTCATTTATGTACGGATCAGATGCCATTGGTGGCGTCATCCGCCTGTCCTCGCCAACAGAACTCCAAGAAAACGGATTGAAAGGTCATGTCAACCTATTTAACAGATCCAATAATGCCACCTATGGAGGTTCGCTACAACTGCAGGGTAGAAATGGCAACTGGGTTTTCGGTGCTGGGGCAACACATTTGGGCTACGCCGACTATCGTGTACCAACCGACACGGTATATGTTTACAACTATGCTGTTCGTTTAAAAGATCGACAGGTTCGCAACACCGCAGGACAAGAGACCAGTTTTCAACTTCGAGGCGGTTATGTCTCCGATCGATTTTCGTCTATCTTTTATCTGAGCAACTACCATACTAAAATCGGATTTTTCGCCAATGCGCATGGTTTAGAGCCACGGGGTGTGGATACAGCGCTGTATGACCGTTCTGATCGCGATATCCTTTATCCAAGTCAGCATGTTAACCATTTTAAACTCATTAGCCGAAATTACATTGCACAAGACGCACATAAGATCTGGGTGGATCTCGGTTACCAAAGAAATTATCGCCAGGAATTCAACAACTACACGACTCATGGATATATGCCCCCAGTTTACCCGCAGGACATGACCATTCCGATGAATCTCGAACGACTATATGATAAAGAGATCTATCATATGACGCTAAAAGATGAATTTGCCTTGGCTACACATCGGCTCACTATAGGTGGTAATGTTGAATATCAACGTAACAACATCGATGGCTGGAGCTTCCTTATTCCCGCTTATAGACAAAAAGCACTAGGTGTATTTATCTACGATCAATATCCGATAAATGAACAAACCATGCTCCATGGCGCATTACGTTATGACCACAGCAATATCCACAGTTCGCCTTATCAAGACTGGTTTGCATCCAAACTGGAAAACAATCAATCTGCTCATATCGTCCGGGCGGACGAACTTCGTCGTAGTTTCAATAGTCTCGTTTGGTCCCTTGGTGCAACGCGGCAAATGGGTTCATGGGAAGCAAAATTAAACGTTGGTAAAAGTTTCCGGGCACCTATTGCGCAGGAACTGGCTGCCAATGGTGTAAACTATCATTATTTTAGTTATGAAAAAGGGAATCCATCCCTTTCTCCCGAACAATCCTACCAAATGGACTTGTCTGTAGCTCGGCGCATTGGAAACACGTACATCGCATTCACACCCTTTTTCAATTATTTTTCCAATTACATCTACCTCAATCCCACCTCGGGTTATGATCAGTACTATGGTGCCGGCAACCAAATATTTGAATATTCCCAAAGCAAAGTACGGCGTTATGGTGCCGAGCTAAAAGTGGAATATCGTCCTTTAACCCATTGGAAAGTAGAATTACTAGGTGAATATGTTCGATCTGAACAACTTTCGGGCAGCAAGAAAGGTTATACATTACCCTTTTCTCCCGCCCCCTCACTTGTATTGGATCTCAGTTGGACACCCAAAAGTAGCACCTATTTTAAGGCGACTTACCTCTCTTTAGATTCCAAATGGACAGCTAGCCAAAAGCATATTGTTCCTCCAGAAGAAAAAACAAAAGGTTATCAAGTCCTCAATTTCAGAGCGGGAACACAGGTGGTCCTGGGCAAATCAGCACTCCAATTGCGCTTACAAGTTCAGAACATTTTTGACACAAGATATATGGATCACACCAGTTTCTACCGACTGATCTCACTCCCTGAGCAGGGACGCAATATCGTCTTATCTGTCGGGATTCCTTTCGGAAAGCAAAACGGGGACCAACAAACCCATTGATACAATAATAAAAAACAACGTGCTAACTCATCATGATAAAAATAAATATACATATGCAAACACTCAAAAAATATGCGCTCATCGCCTTCATGGCGGCCTCTACCATCGCTTGTAAGAAGGATAAGGAAAATATTGATACCGAAAAACCAACAATAGATATCAGTGCGGCGACCGCCTTTCCTAAACAATGCAGCCAAATCAGACGTGGATCAAGCTTTACGTTTCGCGCAAAATTATCCGACAATGTCGCTTTGGGCAGCTACAGCATTGACGTTCATCATAATTTTGACCATCATTCACACAGTACCGAAGTGGAGGAATGTACATTAGAGCCGATCAAGAAACCCGTCAAGCCTTTTGTTCTGGTCAAATCTGTTAATATACCGGGGCAACCACGACAGTATGATGCCCAATTTCAGATTGATGTCCCTGCAGATGTCGACCCCGGAAACTATCACTTTATGATCCAAGTGACGGATCAATCCGGCTGGAGCATCCAACGTGGAATCAGCGTACGTATCATTGAATAACAGCCCCCTAACAGACAAAACACTTCAATTATTTTCTATCATAAAATTAAAACCCAATGAACATGAAAACTAGAAACATCAACTTTTTATTACTGTTTACAGCACTTTTCTTTGGCTTTCTGTCTTCTTGTAAGAAAGACAATACCGATATTCCTGTCACAACAAAACCTACGATCGGTACCTTAGAAATTGGATCTGACAATAATAAAACGGTCAAGGCCGGAACAGACCTCCATCTTGAAGGTGAGATTGTGGCTGAAGCACTTATCGAAAAGATTGAGATCGAAATCCATCAGGAAGGTGGATCCTTCAAATTTGCCAAAATTTATACCGATGAGAAATATGTCGGCAAAAAAAATGTGACTTTCCATGAGCACATCGACATACCATCTGAAGTTCCGGCGGGCCAATATCATTTTCACTTTACAGTGACAGATAAGGCCGGAAATACGACAACCGTAGAATCTCCTTTGACCATTCAAGCATCAGATGTGAAGGCAAGCTATAAGCTTATTTTTACAGAAGTTAAAGGTACAGTGCATGGCAACCATTTTCATGATCTTGCCGATAAAGATAATGTAGAACCTTCTTCTATCATCTTTGATAATACCGGCAAAGCACTAGCTGGACATGCTCATCTTAAACCAGACGGAATTTATAAAATTGACTTCAAACAATTTGATGCCACTGGTCAGGAAATTCAGGGACAATATATTAAAGATAAAGCGACAGCCAATTTATACAAAGCCTTTTTGACTGGCGGTGCCTTTGTTTTAAATTCTGGCAATAGCTTAACAGGCGCTATTTTCCAACCAAAAGAAACGACTTATGGTGATGGTTCGGCAGTAACAGGTGCTATTGAGACCACCGGTATTACGACTTATTTTACCGCAGGGAAAGACAATGCTGGTGAAAAAGAGGTTGCCTTCGTTCTACGTAAATTCAAGGACTCCGCGACCAAAGCCACTGTTACTCGCGCAGATTGGAATCGTACTGATTATATTGCCAAGTATCCCGGGGATGACATTCTCCGTCTAACTTTCGAATTACATGCCGAAGAGGGTGAAGATTAATTTAGAAGGATAGTTTAAATAAAAAACACCTGGTTAGGAATGCTAACCAGGTGTTTTTACTAAACCAAACTCATTATTCAGATTAATCTCTTAGTTTACCCAATATATTCCCCTGTGTATCGACGACAAGTTTCCATTCTTCTGTCCGGCTTTTTACTTCGAAGGCATACGTAATCTTTTGTTCTTCAGTGATCTTTTTTACATCTTCTATACGATAGCCCGGAAAATCCTTTTTCACCTTTGCAATAACGGCTTTTGGTAAATCATTTTTGGCAAGTTCTTCTTTGTGACGCACAATCTTACCATTACTTTGAATCCATACCTCATGATCTGTACCGAACAAACCTGTTTCGAACTCGGCTTCATATAGTCCCGCTTTCAGTTCCCAGTCTACCCCTTTGGCTTTTGGAAATTTCTGTTGAAAACTATTCACCACCACAGCAGGTACCTGACTTTGGGGAATATCCTGAGCAAAAGCTCCAATTGTTGAGAGTGCAAGAATACATGCACTTAATATCATTTTACCGTTCATGACTTTACTATTTTTAATGTAATACAAAGTAAAACCAAGATTCTGTAAAGATTTGGGAATGTTATTTATGCTGGGCGAAAATCTAGCTTAAATATATGTTGATTCTCGTCATAATGATAGGAAATAGAAAAACCATATAAATTACATATTGCCTGAACGATCGCCAGGCCCAGGCCGGTACCTTTGGACGAGGCATCCGATTTATAAAACCTTGAAAACACATGCTCCTTATCCAAAGCAGTCTGTGCGCTCGTATTCGCCACTACAAGGGTATTTTCAGTAATCGCTATGTTTACCTCCCCTCCCTCCATATTATGAAACAAGGCATTACGGATCAAATTTGATACAATGATATTGGCCAAAGCGCTATCTAATCGTACATTCAATTCATCTTTTTGACCGACATTGATCCTAATATTTTTAAAAGCGGCAATATCTTCTAGTTCATCGGCGATATGTGTGACAAGCTGATTGATTGAAAGATCCTCGTTGTTCAGGAATTGTTTGTTCTCAATCTTACTGAGCAGCAATAATGATTTATTCAATCGAACCAATCTTTCAGCAGTATTCAATACTTCGGCGATTGTATTCGACTGTTCAGGCAGTAGCCCACCAGTTTCGGCCATCATTTCCAACTTATTAATCATAATGGCCAGGGGCGTCTGCAATTCATGCGACGCATTACCAATAAACTGTTTCTGCTGTTCATACGTTTCCTCATTATGATGGATTAAGGTCGTGACAGCGAGCTGCAAATCTTTAAACTCCTGGATGTTGGTATCCATAGCTGGTTTATCGCCAGATTTTCCTAGCCGGAATTTTGTCAACTGATCTAAAAAACGATATAGGGGGCTCCATAATCGCTGTATAACGACTTTATTGATAGAGACAATACTGACGACCAAGAGGACAAATAAAATCAGGACAGAATAAAACAGATTCTTGATTAAATCACTTTCCTCGATCATCGAATTGATAATTGATAACTCATAGTAGCGTCCCTTATGCTCAAACGCTGTTGTCAGCATACGTACGGGTTCCAATTCGGGCTCTGGATCATCATCATCCTGCATATAGAGCATGGTATCTTTATATACATTCTGCATTTTGACCGCCTGTTGCTCGGAAATTTCACGCACCTTATAATTGTTAATTCCAAATTCCAGATCCGGAGATACAATTGCCTCAGAAGCCAGTTCCTGAATAATTAAGCGTTTTTGATTCTCCAATTCCTCATCTATATTATCATGGATTACTTCCAGCATAAATAAATAAAAGATGGTCGACCATACTGCAATGACGACCAGCACCGAAATAGAGAGATATTTGAGCGTTTGATTTGCTAATTTCATTTTTCAACAAGTTTATATCCTATCCCGTAGACCGCTTCAAAATCAACTTCCGCTTTTTTCGCCAAAAATTTCTTTCGCAGGTTCTTTATCTGTGAATAGATAAAATCGAGGTTATCTGCCTGATCTGTATTATCTCCCCAAACATGCTCTGCCAATGCATTCTTGCTGACAAGACGGTTTTTATTCAATAAAAAGTAATTGAGGATATCAAATTCCTTTCTATTCAGAGGGACAGACTCGCCGTTTATCGAAAGACTGCGCTCATTCAGATCAAGCACAAGATTACCCATCTCCAATGTGTTTTTGCCATCCCGTTGTTTTCTGCGCAATACTGCTTTAATTCGCGCATTTAATTCGGCAATATGAAAGGGTTTAGTCAGATAGTCATCCGCTCCGAGTTCCAGTCCCTTTAGCTTGTCATCCAACGAATCTTTTGCAGAGATAATAATAACATTATCCGACTTACCCTCCTTCTTCAGCAGATCCAATACCTGCAGTCCACTCCCGCCCGGAAGCATGATATCCAATAAAATACAATCATAGTCATAGACCGAAACCTTATCCAGCGCAGATCTAAAATCGCTAGCAGTCTCTACTATATAATCCTCTTTGACCAGCGAGTCCTTTACTATTTCTCTCAATTCCGCTTCGTCTTCAATTACAAGTACTTTCATTGGGCTATTGTTTTTTATTACCGAATTTCAATGCTACTTAACTCCAGTATATTGCTTTCATCGCTACAAATGTATTCCGAATTTAGGAAAGAATTAGGAAAATGACTACTGTTAGTTGACTACAGTAACACTGTGCAGATCGAATAGCCCGTTTATTTTTACATATTAGCGAAAAAACAAAGCGCATTTTGTATTTTAGGTCTGATACGATCTACTATGGACAAACGAAATGCTAACATCTGGGCACCTGTCATTGGACTGGACGGTTTTCGCAAAGAACAGACCGCCGGACGTGAAGAGCTTCTTTTCAATGAATTACATGGAGAAAGGCTGATAGACAAGCCCCATAAGCACGATTTTTTCATTATCAATTTATTTGACAAAGCTTCTGGTGTACATACCATTGATTCCATAGATTATCCCATTAAAGACCATCAGGTGCATGTACTATTCCCGGGTCAGATGCACAAATGGCATGTGTATGCTGGAACTATTGGCTACCAATTAATGATTGAACGGTCGTTTTTTGAGCATTTTGCTCCTTTCTTTCGCTTTTCCTTTACCAATTACCAGAATCATCCGGTAATCGACCTGACCAAGGAGGCCTTCATACAGCTACATTATGAATTTGAATCTGTCAAAAAGGAATTGGAAAGGGAGCATTCACTGATTCCCTTGATTACGGCCCGTGCGGGTGTTATTGCCGCCATTGTCAGTAGAGAAGCAGAGCATGTCTTCACCGAATTTAAAGTCTATCAATCCGTCCCTCGGCTTGCCAAATTTAACATGCTGATAGATGAGTTTTTCAGAGCACAAAAAATGGTCGCATTCTATGCAGATAAGCTACATATTTCTCCAAACTATCTTAATATTCTGTGTAAGAAACATCTGAAAATCTCCGCTACCCAGCTTATCCACCAACGGATCTGTGTGGAAGCAAAACGTCTTCTCCAAAGTACGGAATCCTCCATTAAGGAAATTACGTTTGAATTGGGCTTTGCAGATCAAGCCTATTTTTCTAATTTCTTTAAACAGCAGACTGGCGTAAGCCCCAGTGATTTTAGAGAAAAAAGATAAATCGCACAAGAAATAGCAGAAATTGCCCAGTAATACTAAAGCTTTCTGTAAATACCTTTGTAAAAGACGGATCGATTTTATTGATCGGTCATATAGATTGTAACGTAAATAGGAAATAAAATGAAACCAATAGCTCTTACACGCAAGGAATTTATACGGAACTCTGCCCTGGCACTTGCTGGAGCAACATTGATCCCAGGTATGCTATTAGCAGAAGACGGTGGTCAACTCGCCCATCAGCAGGTTTTGGACGGACATCAAGGCAAAAAAAGTTATACCCTTAAGAATGTTCTGTTGGAAACAGGTTTTGAGTATGATGGAAATGGCAATGTCATCGCTACAAAAACCGGTCTTTTCTCTGTGCATATCGAAGCAGGAAAAATCAAAAAAATAAGCGCCAACAGTACTGATGCAAATGCCATAGATGCAAAGGGACGATTGATGCTTCCTTCTTTTAGAGACATGCACATTCATCTGGACAAGACATTCTATGGTGATAAATGGCAAGCTGTACGACGTGGTGCCGGTGGTGTAAAAGGAATGATTGCACTCGAACAACAAATCCTTCCTGAGCTACTGAAAAATTCAACCTATAAAGCGGAAAAACTAATTGAATTACTACAATCCAAGGGCACAGCCTTCGCACGGAGCCATGTAAACATAGAGCCTACTTCTAAGTTAGATTCTCTACGTCATCTACAGCTTGCACTGGAAAACAAAAAAAATAGTTTCGGAGCAGAGCTGGTTGCCTTTCCGCAACATGGCGTATACTACACGGATTCTGTACCATACCTCAAGGAAGCTGCAAAGACCAATATTGATTTTATCGGCGGAGTAGATCCTTTTAGTATAGACGGTGCCATTGAGAAAACAATGGATTTCACTGTTCAGCTGGCACTGGATCACAACAAAGGGATTGATATCCATTTACATGAGGCTGGAGAATCAGGATTAAAAACGGTCGAGTATCTGATCAAAAAAGTAAATGAAAACCCCACATTGAAAGGGAAAACCTACCTCAGCCACTGTTTTGTATTGGGAAAATTGGAAAAAGCCAAACAACAAGAAATGGCAGAAAAGCTTGGCGCAGCACAGATTGGTATTGTTTCTACCATTCCTTTTGCTGGCCTAATTATGCCTATCCCTACACTGATGGAAAATAATGTCACCGTGATGACGGGAAATGACAGTATTGTCGATCATTGGAATACCTTTGGAACAGGAAGTGTCCTTCAAAAAGCTAATATGGCAGCACAAGTATATGGTCAGGTCACAGAGTATGGCTTGTCACGTATGCTAAAACTGGCCACAGCAGGTCCGATTCCATTGGATGACAAAGGAAAACAGCAATGGCCGAAACCCGGTGATGATGCAAACATCGTACTCATCGATGCGAGTTGTTCGGCAGAGGCTATTTCACGAATTTCGCCTGTAGAATCCCTTATCTATCAGGGCAATATTGTCTATTAGGCTTCTGACAAACGAAGCACTACACAACAGATCTTTTTAACACGATGGCGGTCAATTGCTTTTTTATAAGCTTTTGATTGCTCCATTGTGACATACAATTGCTATTAAAACAGTATTAAACATCATGACAACCCCATACACAGCCCCGCTAAAGGGCAATTATACATTGAAGAATGTCCTTTTAGAAACTGGATATGTTTCAGATGAACGAGGGATAAAAGCAACAAAAACCGAACTCTTCTGCATAAAAGTTAATGCCGGAACAATTACAAAGATATTTCCGAATGATCCAAAGCTCGCTACAGCAGTTGATGCGAAGGGGTACTTGATGCTACCCGCTTTCCGCGACATGCATGTCCATCTGGACAAAACACTTTATGGACTTCCATGGCAAGCGCAATCCCCAAAGAAGAGAACTGTGCTTGAAATGATTGCTTATGAACAGGAAATTATCCCCGAATTACTTCAGACATCGACCACACGGGCGGAGCAACTTATCGACCTGCTGCAGCGCTATGGGACCACCTTTGCCCGGACACATTTTAACGTCGACACCACTTCTGGACTTCGTTCTTTGGAAAACCTCCAAAAAGCACTGGATAGCCGCAAGGAGAGTTTCAGTGCGGAATTGGTAGCCTTTCCACAACACGGATTTTTTTATACCGACTCCGCTCCCTTGATGAAAGATGTGGCACAGATGGATCATGTGGCTTATATCGGTGGTGTAGATCCTTATGGGATAGATAAAAATATCGAAAAAGTACTCGATTATACCGTAAAACTCGCTCTTGACAATAACAAAGGGATTGACATCCACCTGCATGACGGTGGAAAAGAAGGTATACACACAATTGAATACCTTGCCGAACAAGCGCTTCAGAATCCGAAGCTACAGGGACGTACCTTTGTGAGTCATGCCTTTGTGCTGGCTCAGTTACCACTAGCTGAGGTAGAACGCATTGCCGAAAAACTAGCGACAGCCAAAGTAGGTATTGTCTCTTCCATTCCATTTGGTGACTTGGTCATGCCTATCCCAACATTATTGAAACACGGTGTCGAAGTGTTGGTGGGAAATGACAACGTGCAGGATTACTGGAGCACTTTTGGCCCCGGAAACATGTTAGCAAAAGCCAATTTAATGGCCGAAATATATGGTTGGAGATCCGAGTTTGACTTATCCAGGACGCTCCGCTTTGCAACACACAATACCTTGCCACTGGATGACAAAGGCAATATGCAATGGCCCAAAACGAATGACAGCGCTGAATTTGTCCTGATCGATGCAAGCTGTTCAGCAGAAGCCGTTTCACGTGTATCTCCAACCATGGCCCTTGCCCATACAGGTGCACTTTACTGGAAAAAATAACCCCTACATTATACCATAAAAAACAGCGAGGCTCGGTGTTAAATAACACCGAGCCTTTTTTCTTCTGTGGCTTTCCTATTCTTCACAATCGAATCTATCGCGCTTATCCGACAACCATAATAGGGGATCAAATTGATGCTGCTATCGCTTAAAGAGCCTCATGATACGAGGTTCTACCCGATCGCTCAGGATATAGGCAACCGCCAACATCAGGAGCGTAACCACCGAAACAAGTACATATTTATTTACGTAGTCATGAAACTGATTGAAAATAATAAAACCAATATGCTGATGGATAAGATATAAGGGATAAGTCAGCATCCCTATTTTGACCAATTTGGGTGAATTGAAACGTTGTAGCCTTTTACAGGAAACAAGTAACATAACCATATAAAATACAACGATGGTTGCAGCAATAATATAGGGAGAAAAATCGCTATGGAAGGTTCTTGCTAACCAATGGATTCGACCAATAGCGCCATCGATGGATAAGTACAGGCACCAGGGCAATACGATAAAATGCTTCAAGGCTGGTCCCTGTAGAAAAATTTGGCAAAATACGATTCCTGCAATAAAGTAAGTGCTCCAGTCCAGAATGAAAAGGTGGTGAATGGTATCATAAATTTCAGATGGTCCAACAAACAGGCGCAAGCTTGACAGAAACAGCCAGAAGTAAACAAGATAATCCAAACTGATCTGCTTAAATCGATTTACGATAAGAAATACAGCAATTATAAGATAAAATTTCAATTCAACATACAAGGACCAATAAGCACCATCGATATTTCCCTGACCTAACAATTCCTGTACCATCGTGAAATTGGCCAAGAGCTGTTTGAATGTGACCAGGTAACGTGGCGCCCCAAAGAAATAAACGATCACAAATGTTATAATTAAACAGATCCAGTACATTGGATACAAACGTTTGAATCGCGAATAGCAAAATTTTGATAGTGAACGATGTTTTATGGAAAAGGCGATCACAAAACCGCTGATGATAAAAAAAAGGTCTACACCAAGATACCCATACTTGAAATATTCGCCGATCTCGTCGAACCGCAGCAACGACATGTTTCCACCTTTATACCCCCGATATAAATAGTGATACAATACCACTGCGGATGCGGCAATAAAGCGAAACAGATCAATTTGATAGATTCTTTTGGACTCAGACATTTGAGCGCAAATATAGGCTGTTTGATTTATAGTTTCGGGTAATGGCTCCAAAAAAGAGTACGCTAAACCTCATTCTTCACAACCGTCAATTCGACTTGCAATCGCGAAGGCCTCATCGAATTTATAACATCATTATGTGACTATCACACATTGTATTTCCATCGCATCCTGGTTAACTTTACTCACATTAAATATCCGTAAAACGAGGAAATTATGAAAAAGAACCTATTAATAGTCTTAATTGCCGTCGCCGCCATATGCTTCGGTTCTCAAGCAAAAGCGCAAAATCCAACTGCCACATCGGGACCTGTCACTGTCAATATTAATCTTACCGATGCTATTTCTATTACTTTGGGCGCAGCCCCTACCGTCAATTTTGATTATACCACAGCGGCCGATTATGCGGCGTCTAAAACGGTAACGAAAGCGAATCATTTTACGGTGGTCAGCAATAAGCCTTACGATCTTACGGTTGCCGCTACAGGAGCATTTACCCCTGCAGGTGGACCCGCACTAAATATTGTTACAGTTACTGTGCCGGCTGCAACTGCCAATGGTGGAACTCCAGTTGCCAATGTACCACTTAGCACTACTGCTGCTCCTTTGGTCAATGGTTCTACGGCATCCACAGGTGCAATCTATACAGTGGATTATACCATCTCAAATCCGGCATCGTTATTAAACCTTGCAGGATCGACTTATAGCACGACAGTAACTTATACGGCGACGCAACAATAAAAATCTGACTAAACATTTTATTTGTGAGATATTATTTAGCAGTATTTATTATCCTGATATGCAATACCCTGGTCCACGGACAGGGTATTTCCATTTCGCCTTCGCGCATATTTTTTACCGGTGAAGCCGGACAAACCGTCAGTCAGGCTATTACATTCAACAACACCTCCACGAGCACACTTTCCTTCATTGCGAATCTGAAAGATTGGGACCGTGACTCGTTGGGCGGCAAACGATATTATGCCACAGGAGATAATGCCGGGTCAAATGCTTCCTGGCTTACCTTATCTGAAAATACGGTACAGCTAGCTCCCGGAGAAACAAAAGTGGTTAATCTTTCTATGACAATCCCTGATCATCTAACAACAAAACAGCAGCGCCATAGCATGCTTTTCTTTACGCAGGTTAAAGAACAAAAAGCAGCACAGGCAAACGGATTTCATATGAACGTCCTGATCGAGGTCGGAATTCAGGTATACCATACGCCAACCGGATTAAAATCCGGCGATCTGGAATTTCTCGCTTTTGAAGATAAAGGCGCTGTTGCTGCACAGGAAGGTAAAACCTTCCGTCGGATGGATGTAAAGGTTAAAAATACAGGCCAGATCAATAAGGATGCCTATGTACGTTTTGAGCTGACCAATACCGAAACCGGGGAAGAGACACCTGTGGACGCCGTGGCCATTGCAATGCTTCCCGATTCGGAACAATGGGTTCGCGTAGATCTACCCCATACACTTGCCCCCGGCCGATACCTCGCCGTTGCGATAATCGATGCTGGTAGCCAATATGATTTAAAAATTGCGGAAAAGGAAATTACATATTAGTCTCGTCGCATTCCTGATAGGTATAAGCCACTGCATACCTCATGCTACGGCTCAGGTCACTATTAGTCTGCCAGAAGCGAACATTCAGGGACGTACCGATTACATCCTAAGTTTTACGGGCGGACAATATTCTTTTACATTACTTGCCCTGCTCCCGACAATCAGCACCAAAGCAATTAACAGCACGAGTTTTGTCAGTACAACAGGCGGGGGAACAGTGCCTTTAAATGTAGCACACCTTAAACTAGAAAAAATTAACAATCTTTCACTGCTCGGCTCAAGTAATGATGTCACGCTATCAACCGCCGATCAAGTTTTAATCAGTGCGCTGGCAACTGTAAGTCTTTCTGCGGGCCCGGTTATTATCAACTCACGTCTAGTCACATCAAATCAAACATGGGTTTCAGGCATTTATAAAACTACACTATCGCTTACTGCCTCTGGTATTTTAGGCGGCACTATTACACCCTCGAGTCAAGATTTCTCCATCAGTGTCCCCGGATTTATAAGCCCTCCGCCGAGTATCGGCACAACCAGCATTTTGGTCAATGATTTAAGCTATTATCGTACTGCCAATGGCATCAGTAGTAACAGCGTTATACCTCTATCGACCACCGTCCCCTATATACCAAGTATCAAGAGCGGAAATACACAATTTAGCTTTAGCACCACCTCAGCCTATAATACCTTACCTGTCACTTCTGTTTCGACGGTCAGTGCTACTTTAACAGGAATAGCGAATACGACCACCGCAGCTTTATCCACTACAGATCAATCTTTAACCAATACGGCCGGTATCACTGTTCCAACCAACAATAATCAGACGTTGACCTATACCTATAACATTGGATTAAACCAGCTGAAAACAAATTTTATACAGGCAGGCACTTATGCTGTCCCGCTGACTTACACCTGGAACAAATTATCATCAGCCTATCCCAGTGGCAGCGTGCAGTCACAAGCAAATGGGAATCTGTCTGTTGTCGTAAGCGACCTAGGCGAAATAGTTGCCAATCAACAAGCCGTCAATCTTGCTTTTGCAACAACCAATGATTATAAAAATGGCGTCAATTTAAATATGCCGGCCCATTTAAAAATTAGTAAGACAACACCATACAATCTTTACGTGCGCGCCACATCAACAAGTTTTACTTCAGGGGCTAACAGTATCCCTTTAAATGTACTGCGCATAGGTCCAATGGCTGGCCAGAGCGGCATGAATACCATTACACTTTCCACTACAGCTCAACAGCTTATCCAGAATGCTGATCCCGTGATTGACCGTAATCTCAATATTCTTTATAGTATTCCCGCAAGCGCAACCGGCATGCTTCTGAATAAACCTGCTGGCGCCTATACGGCCAATATTATTTTTAGCTTCGTCGCCCCTTAAAAGCGCTTAACACCAACTTTTCTACGTTCATCTCGATAGTTAAAATTGGGTATTACACAATCCTTATCTGCTTCAACTTCGATTTCAAAATTTTGGTTTTCGATCGAGAAGGGCATTCCCTCAGTAATAACAGCTATGCTATAGTTACCCAATGGAAGGTACAGCACATAATCGCCACTTTCTGAACTTAATGTACTGTAGGTTTTCCCTTGACGATCTACAGCGGTTACTTTTATTCCACCAAGTTGCGGCTTTGTTTTCAGATACCTATTCTCGACGACCTTAATACGACCCTTTAATGGTCTTGTTTTTATCAATGGAATTTCCAACCGTTGGTTTTTAGTCATCAATACATTGATCGGCCCCTGCGAAACCCAACCCTTACTATTCTCCACCTGGACCATATAAGGACCGGCCCCCATATCAACAAATTTCACACGGCCTTTCTCATCGGTTAGCGCCACTTCTTTTCCGATCCGCACCAACACGGCTCCAGCTTTGGCTTCACCAAAATCATTACTACCGTTATTGTTCTCATCTTCAAAAAACGTGAGCTCCAACTTATACCCCTTCTGACCGGCACGTCGACCAAAATTCTTTTCAATTCCCAGGCGAATCTGTCTATTATTAAAAGAATAACGATTCAATGGGTTAGGGTCAGGTGGTAAATTCGGATCTACAAGAAACAACGATTTTCCGCTTACTGCTGTATAGAATATATCGGCGCTCAGATTCCAGTTGTCTTTTATCTGCCAGCGAACATTACCATTCACCGAAAGATTGTTGCTTCGGGAGAAGCCATAATAGCTATACATAGTTGATAACTGTACATGCAGCTGGCTATTGAAGGCGTAGAATTGCGTATTGGGACCCAAGGAGTAAATACTGTAATTCGAATTCGCACTAGTCGCCAAAAGATCACTTAGGTAGTAAGGGTTAATCTGAATAAATGTATTAAATCCAAAAAACGTATTCGTATAATTACCATTGATACGGACCGAATGAAATGGTGCAATAGGTCTATTGGATGTATTTCTGTAGGTATATCCATAATCCGTTTGCAGCGAAAACCGGTGGCTCGAGGTAAAAAAATTAAGATCAGCTACTGCACGAAGGGAATTCGACTTCCAATTCACCGGATTATTTGCAATTCCCCACCAATTCTGGTAGGTACCATGCTGTGCCATAAAATAAGGCCTGAGATCAAGTTGTAGTTTTCCAAGGCCGGTATGATATCCCAACTCATAAATCTGTATCCTGGAAGCATTGTTAAAAAAATAGTTTCTGTCTCCCGCTAGGTATTTTGGATTATTATCCATATAGCTGACCCGGGCAGAAAGGTTTCGATCGTTGGCCAGCGACATCGTTATACGTGAATCTGTTTGGGTAAGCCCTCTGCGCAGTCCCACATAGTATGGCGAACTATAATAATTGACACTTGTAAGCTGGTAGTTACCAAAAGAATTATTGTAATTTATGCCCCCTGCTACCGCTAGCCTATTATTTCCACTTTCAACCTGTTCGATACTTGCTCCTCCTTCCAGGAAAAGGCTATTATTATTGTCCAAATCAATGAAACTTTTACCACTGAATAGACCACTGCGGACGCCACGATAATCATTATTGCTATGTAAGTAGGTAATGCTATTCTCCTGATTTTTTTCGGTTTGAATGGCATATTTAACGCCAACTATTTCCCCACCAGGAATTGGATTATCCATCTCCGTAAACAACATGTAATTGTTCTGGATTGCATACAAACTGAGGGAACGCCGTTTATCGAATTTGTAGGTACCTTTTATACCACGTCCATTGATAAACTGATCGAGATTCTCATAAATATTACCCAGTTTCACGCCCCACCTTTCGGTATCATAATCCAGATAGGTATCGTATAGATTAAAGGTACGTTGATCTTGATAATAATCGAAATTCATGCGATAGCTCAATCTATCTTTATTGTTCAGATCAATTTTGCCATCCCCCTGTAACTGGTAAACCGAAATATCTTTACCCATATTGATATAACGTAAAGCAGCACGATTGTCAAAGGGTTGGTTTTGCAAATTCAGATTGGAAAAGAAACGCTTTACACTACCCACTGTCATCATACGGACACGATTAGAGGCCAATACGCTACCACCTCCCTCTACAGCCTGAATATCAACATCAAAATCCATATTTGTATTTTTCTTACGCAAACGGGCTGTAAAAGTCAGCAAAGACTGCCCTCCCGCGACCAATGTGAATGGCAGGGTCTCACCAATGATCTCCAAATCAGGAGAAAGGTTAGGGAAGCGCAATTGAACAGTCAGGGGTACCAGTCCACGATTGACAGCCCGTACTAAAAATTGTGTCTGCCCCGTGGCCTGATCCAGGTAATATTCCGATTGTTCAGTATGTATAAGGAAAGACTGTTCCATAGCCAACTGCGTGTAAAAGGATTGAGGTTCCTGTATTTTTACTATGGGATCATCCGATTCCAATCCGATTGTAAAGGCCTGTGTTCCCTCAGCAATTGTTCTGCGATCAGCCATATATTTTAGCGGAAACCACTTTATTTCTTTGGGCTTTAAAGTAATCGACCCCGGCAATTTTATTAAGCCCCGGAGAGCCGCAGTGTTAGCTGCTGTAGGCTTTAATTCAATTGGTCTATCTGTGTGGTTAATGATATTTAATTTATTGGAGAATGTTTGTGACGATGTAATCTGTATTGTATCGCGTTCAAAATAATATGCAATATCGTATTGTTGCTGACCTTTCGCTTGGGACAAGAAAAGAACAGCATAGCAGAAAAGAAACAGGAAAATCCAGCGGCTTCTTATTGGCATAGTATACGATTCAAATATCCATAAAAGTCAGGCTAAATTCCATGAGATTAAAATATACGGCGTCACATATTCATGTAACGAAATGCTAGGCTGTCAGTTGGGCGATCAGTTCGCCTTTGCTATTGATCTGAAGCTTCCGGTAGATACGTTTGATGTAAATGCGGACGGTATCCAAAGAAATGGTATACTTTTGAGCAATCATTTTATAACTCAATCCCTCGATAATCCCATTGGCAATCTGGAGCTCCCGTGCAGTGAGCAGGTCCTCATACTTCTTTGATTTAAAACTTTGCTCGATTAGGGCCCTATTTACACCTGGGCTCACAAAGGATCCTTCGTTTAAGGTAATCTTAATTGCCGAAAGAAGCGAATCCATACAGGTTTGTTTCAATAGATATCCGACGGCACCATGTCTAAAGCAGCTACGTACAGTCTTGACATCACAGGTATTGGTTAATATCACAATTTCGGTTTTGGGAAAAAGACTTTTAACATGTTCGACGATCAGCGGTTCTTGATGTTCAATATCAAGGATCAGCACATCCGGTGCGGTCATGGTCCGGTCCACCCGACCCTTGCCGATATCAAAAATAACTTCGATCTGATTTGGCGCTGCTTTATTCTTTGTGTTAAGTATACGCTGCGTTTCTTGTCTTGCTTGTTCGTCACTATCTATGATGCCTACAGTAATCATGTGTTTGTTATTATTCCGTATTATAATCAGTCATATACGCTCCTATATCATGTTGTGGGCACAACTCGCGTCAATTCGAATCATGCCAACACAATCCAGATCGGGTTTTATCGTATTTGTATCTCTTTAAAAACAACTATTAGAAAAGAATTGTTTTATAAAAGAAAAATACATAAATATAGTAGAAATTTTTTTCAACATAGGCCATCCCTTATCTGAGCTCCCAGAATTGGGTTAGGAGCGATTATTCTTTGTCGTAGAGATCGGTAGAAAACTTCTCGCACGTAACGAGAATAGAAGCTTTTCATAGCGGATATTGTGTATAATAAGATGGTTTATATGCAAGATAGGCTTTTTTAGAAAGAACCAATAAAAAAGTCTGCAAAACTCAAAAATAATTTGCGTTTTGCAGACTTCTAAACCATCCTATAAAATTAGAATTCTATAGCAGATCCAATAGCTATTTAAATTGCTGTAGTGTCCTCCGATTGGCCGCGACCCTTTCCTTATCAAAAAACCAACCCCATTTTCCGAAATATGCACGAATCGACCGGATATGAACTTTGAATAAGTTAAAATTTTTACTTGAACCGGCGGCATATCCATGTATAACGGATGTCTTCGAAAAATAAACTGTTCTATACTTCATATTCATTCTTCGGGATAAGTCCCAGTCTTCAAGGTACATAAAAAAGCGGTCGTCATATAATCCCACTTCATCTAACGTTGATATTCGTAATAATGTAAAACATCCCGAAAGAACAGGCGTATCATACACGAGCTGAGGCGAAACATTTCTTAGCTCATATTTTTCTACCGAAGACAGAAAAATATGAAACTTTCGATACAATATCCTTTTTAAAAACGACAGCGGGTTAGGTAGCAATTTGGGCAAGAACTGAATTGTTCCATCTGGATTCAAAATTTGTGGCATGGCCATCCCCACATCGGGATTATTTTCCATAAAGTCTACCATCAAGTTTATGGTATTATCCAGTAAAAGGACATCGGGATTAACAACAAAATGATATTTACTCCCCATGGCCATTGCTTTCCTTATACCGATGTTGTGTGCAGCTCCAAAACCAGGATTATTTGGTTGATGAATATATTTAAAACGAGCATGATGATCTCGAATTTCTTTTTCAATTAAGTTTAATGGAGAATTATCTATAATAAATAGGACATCAATTTCCGGCCCGTCCAACCCTTTCAATAAATCCTCAATTTCGGAATATGTCTGTTTATATAATACTATTGAAGCTGTAGTCATTGTTATTCATTTACCTTTAAGAAAGCGACTCATTTAAGTTGTCTGTCATCTTTCTAATACTCTCCTATCTTTGGTTCATCAGTCTGTGTTCTCTTTGAAAAAATCATTTATGATCTCTTTAACAGTACATTTCTTTTAGTCCGAACGACTATAATAGCTGTTTATGATACGCCATTTTGACGATAGGTTTTTAGGATCCTTCTCAGGGTATTAAAAATTTAAAGCGAAACCTTAATCTTTACAAAAATACTAAAATTACTTAATTATACGACATAAGTATTCTCCATAACCAGATTTACGCAGTGGCGTAGCAATGTCCAACAATTGTTGATCACTAATATAACCCATTCGAAAAGCGACTTCCTCAATAGCACCTATTTTCATTCCCTGACGCTCTTCAATCACCTGCACAAATTGCGCGGCCTGCATCAATGATTGTATAGTACCCGTATCCAGCCAGGCTGTTCCTCGGTCAAATATACCGACCTTTAATTTTCCCCGCTTTAAATATTCCTTATTGATATCTGTGATCTCCAATTCCCCGCGCGCTGAAGGTTTGATACTTTTAGCGATCGCAACAACATCGTTATCGTAAAAGTAAATCCCGGGGACAGCATATTTCGATTTCGGCTGTGCTGGTTTTTCCTCAATAGAAATGACCTTTTTAGTCGCATCAAATTCTACTACCCCATAACGTTCTGGATCATTCACAGGATAAGCGAATACAACACCACCATCAGGATCGGCGCAAGACTGCAATAGCTTTGACAAGCCCGAGCCATAGAAAATATTATCCCCTAGAATTAGCGCGACCTTATCATCACCTATAAATTCCTCGCCCAACAAAAATGCCTGCGCCAGGCCATCAGGACTTGGCTGCTCCTTATATTCAAACCTACAGCCCAGTTGCGAACCATCGCCCAATAGCTTTTGAAAGTTTGGTAAATCCTGTGGAGTTGAGATAATCAATATTTCGCGAATGCCGGACAACATTAGCGTAGACAAGGGATAGTATATCATTGGCTTATCGTATACCGGCATTAATTGCTTACTTACTGCAAGTGTCAATGGGTGCAAACGGGTTCCAGATCCACCCGCTAATATAATTCCTTTCATTTTGTAGTATTGAGTAATGAGTATTGGGTATTGAGATCTTATTATTTAGACTCTAGTTGTATAAGCCTTCAGCGTAACAATCTCTTTATTATTTTTTAATTTCCTCGGCCAGCATTCTCGCTAAGCTCTCCTTCCATTCCGGCACGACCACATCATAGGCCGCTTTAATCTTCGATTTATCAAGCAATGAGTACTTTGGTCGTTGCGCTGGTGTCGGATAGGCACTCGTGGAAATTGGTTTCACTTTACAATCAAACGAATGAAAATCACGTATTGCTACAGCAAAATCATACCAGGAGATTTCGCCTTCATTACTGTAATTATAGATACCCCCTTCCCAATTTACTGCATCAGCGATTTTCAAAATTGCTCTAGCCAAATCTTTCGCATAGGTTGGGCTACCAATTTGATCATTAATTACATGTACTTCATCCCGTTCAGCCATTAGTCGGCACATTGTCTTCACAAAATTCTTTCCATAGGAAGAATATACCCAGGAGGTCCGGATAATGATTGCTTCAGGGCACCATTTTCGAATAGCGTTCTCGCCAGCAAGCTTGGTCTTCCCATAGATATTGATCGGTGCCGTTGGTGCGTCTTCGGTTAGCGGAACAGCAGAATCACCGTCAAATACATAATCCGTCGAAATCGCGATCAATTTAGTACCATGGAGATGACAGTATTGCGCAATTTCCTCACATGCCAGGTGGTTGACCAAATTTGCTACTTCAGATTCTTCCTCGGCCTTATCAACTGCGGTATAAGCGCCCGCATGAATAATTAGATCAGGCTGATACATCGCCAAAATATCCTGAATCAAGAGAACCTGATCCAGTGGTAACTGCTTCCGATCCAAAAAGTAGCATTCTTTTTTGGTATCATTTGCCAATAGTTCATTTAATTCGGAACCTAACTGTCCAGAAGCGCCTGTAATGACAATTCTCATCAAATCTTTTTTATAGTATAACCATTCTAAACCGGCTATTTCTCCCAAACAGAAGCTTGAAAATACATAGACACTCTATTTTGTTATTTCAATTTATTGTATAATGCTGTAAAATTTTGTGCCTCTTTGTCCTTTTGCGACAAGATCATCTGATCGACCGGAATCCACCAATCAATGGCCAATTGCGGATCTAATGGATGTACGCCATCCTCAGCTTCTTTGTGATAGATATTGTCACATTTGTAGGAGAATACGGCCTGTTCAGACAACACGGAGAAGCCGTGTAAAAATCCCCGCGGTACAAATAGTTGCTTTTTATTTTCGGCTGAGAGTTCCACGGAAACATGCTGTCCATAGGTGGGTGAATTGGGCCGAACATCAACTGCCACATCCAATACGTTACCTTCTAGCACACGGACCAGTTTTGCCTGTGCATGCTCACCTGCTTGCATGTGCAATCCCCTGACCACACCAAATTGAGATTTCGATTGGTTATCCTGTACAAAATGGGGATTATGTCCCAATATTTCGGCCAATCTAATTTCATTGTACGATTCAAAGAAATAACCTCGCTCATCTTCGAAAACGGCCGGCTCCAAGATAAAGCAGCCCGATAATTTAGTTTCAGTATATTTCATGTTTAAGCGCCGTGATAGTGGTTGTTGTAATACTTCTGATAGTCCCCCGAAGTCACATGATCCAGCCATACCTGATTGGACAAAAACCAATCTATTGTCAGTGATAAGCCTTGTTCAAATGTCACCGATGGACTCCAACCCAATTCCGTATTTATTTTATTTGCATCAATCGCGTAGCGCAGATCATGACCAGGTCGATCTTTGACAAAGGTAATCAAGGAAGCTGCTGTCCCCTCTTCACGGCCTAACTTAGCATCCATTTGTCGGCATAATTCTTTGATCAGATCTATATTCTGCCACTCATTAAAACCACCGACATTGTAACAATCGCCATTTTTACCTTGATGAAAAACCAAGTCTATCGCTTTGGCATGATCAATCACAAAGAGCCAGTCGCGCGTATACTTTCCGTCTCCATAGACGGGTAGAGGTTTATTATTTAAGATATTATGAATACACAGTGGAATTAATTTTTCAGGAAAATGATTGGGGCCATAATTATTGGAACAATTCGTTAAGACAATCGGTAAACCATAGGTATCGTGATAGGCACGCACAAAATGATCCGAACTTGCTTTGGATGCTGAATATGGCGAATGTGGATCATATTTGGTGTCTTCTGTAAAAAAGCCTGTTTCACCCAACGCACCAAAGACCTCATCAGTTGAGACATGATGAAAACGCTTGCCTTCAAAATTATCCTTCCATATTGCTCGAGCAGCGTTCAACAGATTGACTGTCCCGATCACATTGGTCATTACAAATGCGGTAGGATCTGCAATGGAGCGATCAACATGGGATTCTGCGGCCAAGTGAATCACACCATCCGGCTGATATTGTTCAAAAACAGCATTTATTGCTGCTTGATCCTTAATATCTGCTTTGACAAAAGTGTAATTCGGATGATCCTCTACATCTTTCAGATTTTCCAGATTGCCTGCATAGGTTAGTGCATCCAGATTAATAATTTGATAGTCTGGATACTTTGTAACAAACTCACGGACGACATGGGATCCAATAAATCCTGCACCTCCGGTGATTAAAATTTTTTTATTCATATACGTTGCTTATCGACGGAATACCGCACGAGCTAATCTGTCAAAATTATTACTCTAGTTAAATAGTTCGCTAAAATTAGGTTGATTTTTGCGAATTGACAAGTTTTAATCGATTGAGAAAGCATAATAAATGCAAAAGTCCCATTACTGGGACATTTGTATATAGATAGGACTATATTCTTTTGTGTTACTTTTAAATCTTTTTTATAAGCGAATATACCGGGACCTCGTCCATGAATTCATGAGCTTCGTTGTTATCCAATGCTTCGTACACAGAATTCTGAGATTTAAATTCAGGGACTATTTGTTTCATTGCGGCAACCAAAGTCATAAAATCCGGCAACTGTCTATCACCATCAATAATTTGCTGACAAACATCATTGATCCGTTCGGCTTTCAGTATCAATTCATCGTGTTTTACTTTTGCAATCATAATTTTCGGATGATGCGTTTTCACGGTATTTTCATTATTGGCCAAAAGTTCTTCAAAGATCTTCTCTCCGGGACGCAAACCAACAATTTTGATATCTATATCTTCTGGATATCGGTAACCTTTCAGCTTGATCATCCGTTTGGCAAGATCCATTATTTTAACCGATTTGCCCATATCAAAGACAAATATCTCACCACCTTTTCCCATCACACCAGCTTCCTGTACCAACTGGCAGGCCTCAGGAATGGTCATAAAAAAACGTGTAATTTCAGGATGTGTCAAGGTCAATGGACCACCATTTGCCATTTGTTTCTCAAAAAGTGGGATTACCGAACCGTTAGAACCGAGAACATTACCAAATCGTGTAATGATAAAGCTCGTTTCCGACCTGCCGCTACAGCTACTCACATAGATTTCCGCCATCCGTTTGGTTGCTCCCATGACATTCGTCGGGTTGACTGCCTTATCTGTCGAAACCATGACCATTTTCTTAGCGCCAAAGGCCATACAAAGATCGGCGACATTTTTACTTCCAAGTACATTTGTCTGGATGGATTCATAAGGATTTGCTTCCATCAATGGCACATGTTTGTACGCTGCAGCATGAAATACCAGATCCGGTTTATACTGCGCAAATATATTTTGCATAAAAGCATAATTGCGCACATCACCGACGACACAATGCAAATGCTCGGGCTGTGTTGCTTTTATCGACTGCTGGATATCGTACAAGGCGGATTCCGCTTGATCCAATAGAATTAATTTTTTATAATAACGCCTTGCAATTTGACGTGCCAACTCCGAGCCAATGGAACCTGCGGCACCAGTGACCAGAATCACCTTGCCCTTCATCTCCTCCTCGATTTCTGGATGATCCAGTTTAATAGGCTTACGTCCAAGCAAATCCTCTATCTTCAGCGGTCTGATCTCCCGTTTAGCGCCAGAATTGAGCAGGATCCGGGCGGGTGGCATAATTTTGAGTTCAAGCCCGATATTCTGAAACCAGTCTGATACATATTCCAACCGCTCAGGGTCATTGTTTTCCACCGCAATGATCACCTGTGTGATTTCATGTTTGCTGATATATTCCTTGGTAATTTCAGTAATATCTTTGATTTTCAAACCTGCAAGACGTTTGCCGATACGTGAGACTTTATCTTCTACAAAGGCGACAACTTGATACTTGATTCGCGGATCTTCCTTCAGCAAGGAGAAAGACACTAGTCCCGGACGCGAAGCTCCAAAAATCAATACATTTTCACCTTTTCGTGCGGGTAAGAATAAATACTCAAAAATCGTTCGGTATACCACGCGTGCGCCGACCATAATTACAAGAAGGATACAGGCCTGCATGGTTAAGACACCATAGGAAAGACGAAGGTAATCTCCCGCTATTGTCTCCTTTTCCACAACAGCTTTAACGACCAGAGTTAACAGCATCAATATAACATATGCAGATGCAACAGTCTTAAAGATTTTAATGGTGTCCCGGATGCCTGTTTGACGTACGATACCTCTATAAGTGTTATAGCACAAAAATAGCACAAAATACACAGGCAAAACCAGTATAAGCTTCTTCAACATAAGAGCTACATCAAAGACACCTTTGAAATTATTTACTACATAATTTGAAAACACATAACTTGCGAATACAAACCACATATCGATCAGCAAAATGACCCATCGAGGATTATCCTTCCGTAACCGTTTTCTTAAATCCCATAGAGATCCCATCATAGCTTTCTTCACGTTTTAGTTTATTTATTTTTCCGTCGTATTCCATTTATGGAGTTAGCACAACGCATATGGCTTATTTCAATTTTGTAAAGGATGACCAAGATACTTAAAATTTGACAATCATTTGGTCTTTTTACTAAAATATCGATAATGGTAGGCGCCGTATACCCATCTCCATATCATCGTGGACTAAGCAACTATTATACCGAAAATATTACAAACAACGATAAAAGTTAAAAATCACGAACAAAAGGCAGCCAACATTTACTGTTGTTCAATAAAACTCTCCCTTCTTCATATTTATCCTTTTTAATGAACACCAAAATTGGCATATTGTTTGTAAAACCTTCTGTAAGACAGACAAAACCATATAGCTGAATTATATATTATGAATTTTTTAACCAATTTGTTTAAAAATAAAAAGCCTTCATCCATAAGACCCCTGGCTCAGCTGGAATTTCTGGAAGTGGACATGCACAACCACCTGTTACCCGGAATAGATGACGGCAGTACATCTGTAAAAAATTCTATTGCATATATTCAAGAATTACAGCGTTTGGGTTTAAAGAAGTTTATCTGTACTCCCCATATTATGGCGGGTGTACATCCAAACACCAAGTCAACTATCGAGGGAGCGCAGACTGCTCTTGTTCAAGGATTGAAAGAGAATGGCAACGGAGCCGATATTTTTGCTGCGGCTGAACACATGATCGATGATGGTCTGACCTCACTTATTCAACAGGATGAACTCTGTGTGATGCCCGGTGGTTATGTCCTGATCGAGATGTCTTACCTATCCGAGTCCAAAGCACTTTTTCACATTATTTTAGACATCCAGAAACTTGGCTACAAACCTATCCTTGCGCATCCTGAGCGATACAACTATTATCATGGAAATTTCAATATTTACAAACAGATCAAGGACGCAGGTTGTCTATTGCAGTTGAACTTATTATCACTCAGCCGCTATTATGGTGTGGATAGTAAAGCAATCGCCATGACATTACTCAAATCAGGCATGTATGATTTTGTTGGCACGGACCTACACCATGAGCGACATCTTGAAGCCCTCAAGAATATAGCCGAAAAATATCCCGTCCGCGATATGCTAAAAACCTCCCCTATTTTAAATCAGACCCTGTTGGATCATCTGGACAGTAGTAAATCCCAGGGAATAGCTGGTTAAATAATCGGACTGTCCTATTTTCTATTCAAGACAGGCCAAATGAAATAGCAAACAAAAAATAATACGAAATAAAGAAAATCGCATAAAAAAACGCATTCCCCGATTTGGGGAATGCGTTTCCATTAAACTTATTATCCAAATAAATTATATCTTACTCCTCAAAGGAACTATCTTTTTACACAACGGATTTGATAAGCAGTATTGGCCCCAGCACCTGAAGTTGAAGCACCCCAGATATCCGTAAAATGAAACTGCTTCTTATCTTCCAAAAGATAATACCCTTGCCCTCCTATAGAATCACCAGTGTTATTTGTATGATAAGCTCCTCCGAACGGCAAGTAAAGAAATTTATCTCGGTTTGCGCCAGGATTAACTTGAGTACCAAAGAAGATACCCATATTGGTAGCCTTTGTGCCATCCCAAGTCCCCTGATATCTTCCGACACCATAAGGATCTGGATTTTTAGGGTTATCAGCTCCATTCTGATTTGTCCTTTTGATCAAATTATCGAATTCAGCTTTTGTTGGAAGTTTCCATGTATTCAATGGTAAGACCAATGAACATGGATCGGCATTCCCACCATTTAATTGAACTGAAGGCTTTTGATTGTTATGTGTTGCGGGATCATTTACACCAAAAACTTTAGGTTTTTCATACCCCGGAAACCAATAATTACCATAAGCATCGTTGGTAGCAGCAAAACCATATACACCATTATTATAGACCAAATTTCCCAAGGCCCACACTTCACCACCAATATTTACCTGTGTAGGCTTTTTCAGTTTAAATTCTAACACATATTTCACACCTGGTTTTAGATCCCAACCGCCTTTATTTATATCCTTCGCTACACTGCCACCAATAGACAAACCTTTTAACCACACAATACCATTTGCAGTAGCTGCTGTCGTTATGAAAGTAGAATCAGAATCGATCACTGTACCAGTTGTATTTTTCAATTTGAAAGTAACCGGATTGACAGCCCCTTTAAATGTAAGAGCGCTATTATTCAGGTTCACATCTACAGCTGCATTAGAAGGCTCGATTGTTGCTCCTACAATGCTGCTAACAGCTCCAATAGCCGAAGCGTCGAATTTCAATGTTACTTGTGTAAATAGATGCTCAAGATCAGCATTCAATATATTCTGACCATCTTTTACTTCAAACGGCACCTGATCTAACATAAAATCCTGATCAGCAGTCAGACCTTCAAAATTTACTGCGCTCAGCTTTGTACCAATTGCAATTGATGGTAAGGTTTTATTTGAACCAGACGCATAGATTACGAATGTATATTTACCTGTTTCAATGGCAAAATCTTGTGTACCGTTTCCCTGTGTAAAAGATTTAGTCTCCTTGTAGTTACCAGCCGCATCAAAAATTGCTACATAGTAAACCGTTCCCTGTTTCAAAGCCTGTTGTTCACTACCTGTGGAAACAGTTCCCGCACGGTTTGAAGCTTTCAGACTTGGAGCCGCTACTTCCTCGGCAGTTAGGCTAGCAACCAAGGTATATTGATTATTAAAGGGAATTTCTACTGTTTGTGTTGCGGGAGCATAAGTACGGCCCGCTGAAGCAGCTTTGACTGGTCCGGTTTTAGCAAAAGCTTGACCTATATTTAAACGTACGGTTGTGCCTTCAGGTACCACAGCAGTATTATTTTCCTTACTACATGAAGAGATAAATAATGCGCATGCGAAAAGAGAGGCAAAACCAAATTTTATTGTAAACTTATTCATGAAATTGATTGCTTATATCACTAATTAATTAAACCACCTTATATACTACCAATCGATTTCTTGCGTCTGCGTTTCAGTCTGCCAAGATTCGGTTACCGAACTGTTTACAGAACCAGCAGCAATGCTATATTCCAGTGCGATATTTTGTACATTCATGCAAGGAGCTTCATAAGGAAGACGGCCATCTAGGTTAGCCAGGTTTTTTGTATTCGTTTTCATTTTTTATATGTTTTTAAAATTTCTAAAGCAACTTCTGTTCGTGTGACTAGCACACGCTATGAAAAAGACGGTATCTAATTAATAACAAGACTTTTAACACAGAATAATATGACACTTCTAAGTCAGAAGTTGCACGAAAGTAGATAATATTTGAAAGGAGCCAAAGGAATTCGACTGATGTTTGTTTTCCTGTAGCTAAAGCCCTACAAACAAACTTAAAACGAACCTTTTACATGACATTTCCATGAGAATTCAGGCCAGGTTTGGGACAACTTTGCCATTAAAAAGAGTCTGACGTTATTTTTTAGAGACGACGAAAAGAATGAGATCTACTTAGGAAACCGAAATCGCAGCTTACGTAATCCATTGATTGCTTAAACACTTTAATTATTATGAAATCGAAAACACCAAACAACACTGAAAAACAAAAAAACCTAAATCGATATATATTTTTCCAAAACAATAAATGCAAAGAGCTATTGCTGTTTCTCAATAAAGCTTAAAGGAGATATAGCAACAAATATTTTACTTCAAAAACAAGTGAATATTATTAGGAAATTGATTATCGATATTAAAAACATGCACTATAATTCAAAAATAAAGCAACCACTGACATACACGTATAAATATGGGCTATTAAGAAAGTAACTGTTCAAACACATTAATTATAAAACAAAAATTTACCAAAAAAAGTTATTAAAGTTCAAAACAAAAGGCAAACAACTTTGTTCAAGCAAAGTATTACGTCATATACTAGGTGAATAAAATGGTTAAAAATGCCTATATTTTACATTAAAATAGCAGTTACATAAAAAAAGAAAACAATAAGGCAGTGAAAAAAGAAAGATCGCTAAATATCAAATGAATTTTATTAGAGAAAATAATTTACAATATTTTTTTTGCACAAGTTGATATTTAGTCGTAATATTACAATTCAAAAACACACAGTGTTTTAGCCAAACTAGAAAAAGTAGTAGACATATATAAATTTATAGCAGCATTAAGTAGGAATATTATAACAAAATTGACGCAGTGATAACAATAACACTTGTCTGTACGCAGAGACAAGCAGCTTATCGAAACGCTAATTTTTAAATTTTTAACAATGAAGAATTAAATTGTTTATTAAATTTTAAACCCCACGCTAGCAATAGCATGGATTATCCAAATAATATTATCATGAATAAGAACGCAAAAAAAATGTACGTTGCTCCGTCCATTAAGGAGCACGTTATCGAACTTGAGCAAGGCATTGCTGCAGGTTCACAACCTGCACAACCAGGAGCAGGCGGAGCTACAATTGACGATGCAGAAGGTAGTGGTGGATCGGGTTGGGACACTGGTGGTTTTTAAACAAGTATCCCTACACTAACATTTTTATTAAAATTATGAAAACATTCAACAAAAACTTCGCAAGTAAATTTGCTCTCGCAGCCTTTTTAGCATTAGGTACATTAGCTGTAACCAGCTGTAGCAAAGACAACCAGAACGGTCAAGAAGTACCGGACGGCAAAAATCAAATTATTGTTCGCATCGCGGGAATTAGCGACGGTGAAGAGGTTAAAACTAAAGGTAGCAACCGTACATCATCCAGTCAACACAACCTACAGCTTGTTCAGGGCAATGGTTTTGATGCAGTTATTGGTATAGACAATCAACTTCCTGTGACAGAAATTGCTACAGCGGGTCAATCGGGCATTAAAGCAGCAAGCGGAACGCGTGCAGCTTCCCCAGTGGCTAGCGGCACCAAGTATCGTTTATTCTTATACAAGAAAAACGGCACATCTTATAATTTTGAGAAGTCAGTAGAATTATCTTCTGGCACAGAAACAGCTGTTAACGTAACAGATGGTGCAACATATAAATGGGTTGCTCTTTCTTACAACTCGACTACAGTACAAGTTCCTGAAATGCAGAACTTAATATTACCAGGAAATACAGATGTACTTCGTGCAACAAATGAATTTACTGTAAGCGGCGCGGCGGTTCCAATCAACATTAATTTCAGCCGTGTATTCGCCCGTATCGGTATCGAATTGAATACCATGGGTATGTTTGCTCCAATTAATTCAGCAACAGTTGCCGTAACTGGGAATAATGCAAAAACAGGGACACTTGACGTAGCAACAGGCGCATTTGTTGGTGCACTTACGGATGTAACTGCGGCTCTTACTTATGCTGATTTTGTGACAGCTCCCGGTTCAGACGGTCAACAAAAAATTGCATATTATTATACAGCTGATCAGACTCAACAAAATCTTCAAGTAACATTAGGAAGCTTGAAAATTAAATTGGAGGACAATTCCGAACGCTCTTTCGGCGCCACTACAATTAAAACCCAAACAATTACTCCTGAGCTTGGGAAGAACCACCGTTTTTTAGTTGGGATCACAGAGTCACCTTTAACTTACGCTGGCGTGCAATGGTCAAGATCAAATTTGTATTACCAAGCAGGCTATAACCCATACCGTTTTTACCACTTCAATCAGTCAACAAGTGATGCAAGAAGTTTCTTCTCTTATGGTGGTGCTAAACCTGGTGTTTTGGCTAGGCAGGTAACACCTCAAGACGCTTGTGCCTTAGTATACCCGGCAGGGCTTTGGAAGCTTCCTGCAAAAGCAGATTTAGCTGCACTGACTTCTGGCGGTATTACGGGAATTTTGGGTGACCTTAATTTAAATATTTTAGGTAGTACTGTAGATGCTCTAATTGGCGTTCAAAACGCATTGGCAACCCCAGTAAGTGGATCCAATTACGGAACCGGATATGGTCAGATCCCCAATACCGCATCGGGCTTCAGTGGAGTTAATACGGCATACGGACCTGCGACTGCAGCAACAAACAACTTGCGCTTTAACTACAATGGATTTATGCGCGATATCAATCTTGTGGAAGATCTAATTTCACTTGACCTAGGTACAACAGGTGGCAAATATACTGCCTTCTGGACTAACGATCGCTCATTAAGCCTTCCTTTGAATATTGCTGATCTTGGTGTGACGCATTATTTAGGAAACTTCCACAACGGCACTATTCTTACCGGAGGAACTGGATTCAAAGCATTCAGATCAACCAACTTGCTAGGCATAAGTGTTTTAGGCGGGTTAGATGTTATTAAATCATCTTTAATGAATATTCGTTGCGTGCGTAATACTTCTTGGAATCCAAATGCAGCAGGATACAACCCTAATCCGGTTCTTCCGAACTAAGATTAAAATTAAATTATTACTCCTGGTTTATCCCAGTGGCAACTATTATCGACAGGGACTTTCGTTTGAAAGTCCCTTTTTTTTCCCGCCCGACATTTGATTATAGTTGCCGAATTGTCACTTTCCCGCTACATTTAAAAATTTCTTTGCGAAGTTTCGTAAAATTTGACTATAAAATTCCCATTTATATTTTCTACATTTGGGCCGTCAAGTCATTTTTTTTGCGTTCGACTTGATAATATTAATGGATAGAATGGGACGAAGGCGTTCGTCCCATTTATTTTTAACAAATTAATAACCAGCACTTTAAACACACTTCAAATCACTTATCGCGCTCTACAAAAAATTAACTTAAATCCAACCTAGCATACTCGACATTCTCTTAAAGATAGATTTATATTTTAAAGCTGATAAATCAATCTAAAAAATGAACTGATCGCATTTTCCTTCCTTCCTACTGGAAAACCGACAGCCATACCGACGGCTAATTTATCATTCAGGCCTAGTTTTACTTGTGGTCGAAGTGTCGTCTCCAAACTGCCCGACGCAACTTCCTGATTGACTTCAAGTCCAATAAAATGGTCTGTTTGTGGCAATGCATAATGGAAGGAGGTATTGATCTGCCAATTCATTTGCGTCTTACCTGATTTATAATGATAAGCAATCTCCGGACCTGTATAGATCAAGGTATGCCAGTTTGAATGCCAACTTTTAGCGGCCACAAAAAAAGGATTAAATGCAGTGCCATCGTCCGCGAAATTAAAAATCTGCGTATAGCCCACAGCTAATGTTGTTGCCTGTTTCTTCGAAACATAGAAGGAATATTGTGAGGACAACCTTAACCTTTCGAGTTTATTGCCCGAGGAAACATCGGCCATTTTACTTTTTGTATAGGCAAAGTCTGTCTCTACTTCCAAACCCAATCGATCTATGGGCGCAAACTCATATTCCGCCAAATAGCCATATTCATCTGCCTTGCCCATTTTTTTGATATCTGCGCCAACATTAAACTCCTTCTCGCCCTTCCTTGCACCTAAATCACGAACAAGATCATTATATAAGGGTTCAGCATGATGTACTTTATCAGGTATAGATCGCCCTTGTTGCGCTTGCGCATTCATTGTCCCCAGTAGCATCCAGGCCATCAGGAAAGCTCCAGAAAATTGTATGATTGTGTTGTTGTTTTTCATACAACAAACCTCCCAATGAATTATGGAAACAATTGGGAATGTATAGCTGTTATCTTATCAGATCTTTAGCCTCGCTCGTAAGGATGGATCAAGCGCTCCCTTATGCAACATTAACGTAATCGTTTTGTAGTTGACAAATTCCTTGGTGACATACATATATCCTTTAAAATCATTGGCTTTACCCCAGGAATTTTTAACAAGGTAATATTCTTTTCCATGCTGATCCTTGGCAAGCCCGACGATATGCATCGCGTGATCATCTGTGGTAGCCCAATTGTCGAAAGCTTGTTGCCGCTCTTCGGCCGTAATCTTCTTCTCAGTGCTTGGTTTTACGAACATGGTTTTCTTTTCGTCGTTAGACATCTTGTCAAATGGTTTTTCAGGAACGTAAGCAATACCGTACTGCCAGGAGAATCCCTTTTCAGAAACATCTGTCGTCCATGCAACCGTATAGCCTTGTTGCAGCGCCATATCAATAATGCTCGTTAGATCCTGCATGGGCAGATTATAAAAACTATCAAATGACCAGTTATCCGGTACCAATAGCACAAAAGGCTTATAGTAAGGTTGATCTGTTACAGAAGCAAAGCCAATATAATCGTCCGGGTCAATCCCGATCACCTGATCTGCAAATGTACGTGCCGTATACACCTTTCCTTTATAGTCGAATTTTTCGGGCACTACCCCTAGATGCGTATCAAGTGTGGCAGCATAGGCTTGTTCCCAATTGGGAGTCAAGGGCCTACCCTTGACCAATACTTTGAGCATTGCATTTAATAGAGGCGTCATCTCTCTGAAATCATTGTAGGTATGATTACCAGGCAGTCCAGCATAAGCCGATCGAGGCATCGCGCCATATTTACGGAATACATTCAATACATCATGTAATTGCCCACCTTCACCCATTGTCAAGCCACCATGGAGGCGTACGAAATTATGTGCTTTATCCAAATAGGCCTTTCGAGCAGTAAAGACCTGAGAAATTTCAACAGGTTCTTTTCCCATACGGATCATCTCCGACTCCAAAAATGAATTACCTGTATAAGACCAACAGGTATTTGATGCCCCTTGCTGCTTGACCGAAGTGCAGCCCAGGTTGATGACATCCTTAAATACATATTCCGTTTTGATTCGCTTGTATTTATTTTTATTGAGCATCTTACGAATAAACGTCGCAAGCAATGCTCCAATAATCAAAACAAGAATAATAATGATTAGCCTTTTATACTTTTTCATAATTCCCCATTAACGTCCGCCACTGATCATTGCTGTAAACCGGGGCCAGAACTGCTTTAATAAACTATAAATTACCAAACCTAATACAATTATAATCGTAGGGCATGCCAAGTACAAAAACAGCAATAATCCCTCAGACTGTGGCATGAGTACCTTAAATAAAAATTTGATGATAAAAACCAAAGGTAATCGATGGTATGCAAAAATAAAAAAGCTGCTATTGGCCAAGAAGGTGTTTGTCCGCCAGCTTTCTTTTCCTATAAAATGAGCTGCTATGGACACAGTCGTAATAAGACCTATGATAATTCCAGCACAATACAAGTCAACCCACCACCTTGAACCTAGGAAAAATAGCTGTGCCGCGACGAGCAGGATATACAATGGCACGACAATTGGCAGCATCGGCCGCATACCACTGACAAAGTTTTTATTGTTGATACTAAAATACGCCCCTGCAGTGAAGAAAAAGAAAGAAACCGTACTCAGCCCCGGTAAATAAAAAAAAGGATTAAAAATCCAAAGCAGTCCCATTATAATCACAGCATAAGTTTTCAGCTTTTTAATGAGTATAAAGACTATTGGAGAAAACAGCACCACGACCATCAAATCACGAATAAACCAAAAGGGAGAGTTAATGGGTAAGGATTTATTCAAATGTGAATTTACTTGGGAAGTATCCCAAAAGGACCAAAGCCAATCCAACAAGCTATAATCTGTTATTAATTTGTTTCTACCAGAAACCAAGCTTCCCGATAAAAACGTTTGCGCAAGCAAAAGAAATAAGATGACCAACAGGTTCCAGAAAATATAAGGAATCAAAAGCGATCGAACGCGTTTTTTTAATTTTTGAAGATAAATCTCGGTGGAAAATGTCGCTGTTTTATAGAAGAATAAAAAGCCTGAAATAAAAAAGAAGAGCGGTACACAGACCTCGAAGATAACTTTGGAGAATAAGAAAAAGATGTGCGAAAAAATAGGATAGCTAGCAAAACTGATCTGCTTTACACCAGCCATCACAATATCCGAAAAATCCGTATGGATAAATACCACCCCCACAATCAAAGGGAAGCGTAAAAAATCAATGGTCTTTGACTGCAGCTCATCTCCAGACATTTTATAAAGATAATCTTTACCCATTAGTTAGATTTAAATTATGTATTGGAGCCCTTAAATTACACATTTCTAATTAAATATCCATTATCTGCTTTGATTCACCCAATTTGAACATGCACATTGCAAGTAGAACTGGGCCTTAAATAAGACATCCGGGACAATATTTAATGTACCAAAAGCGTTACATTATAACTAAACCGAACTAAAATAGGAGACATTATGCCGCCTGCTTAACATAAACTATCACAACAAATATTAATAAAGGGTTAATACATCATTTCCATTTTCTATTGTATACAAATCAATTCAGATAAGAGCTAAAAATGCGCCCAATAATTCAGTATTTTCTTCCCATTTCTCTTGTACTATCCCCTTTCATTGTCTCAGCACAAGAAGCTGTACTAAGCGGCATCGTTCGTGATGCAAGCACCGGAAAGCCTCTTAATGGCGCTGTCATTATCACAGTCAATGACAGCTTAGGTGCCACCTCAGACCTACGCGGATATTATCACTTATCACTTCCCAGGGGAACACATCGGTTTGCGATCAGTTACATCGGCTACCAGCAACAGATAGCTACTATCGAACTACTCCAATCCCATGAAAGAAATTTTGAACTGAAGCCCTTTGCCAATCGAATGGATGAGGTGCTGGTATCCGCCAAAGAGAAGGGTGAATCGGTCGATGATCCACACATGAGTACAGTCCATCTCGCCATGAAAGATATTAAGGATGTCCCCGTTCTTTTTGGTGAAAAAGACCTCTTAAAAACCATACAACTCTTGCCGGGGGTACAAAGTGGGGGTGAAGGCTCGACCAATTTTCATGTACGTGGTAGCGATGGTGGACAGAACTTGATTCTGCTTGATCAGGCTACAGTTTATAATGCTTCGCATCTGTTTGGTTTTTTCTCCATCTTTAATTCCGATGCAATCAAGGATGTGCAACTCTACAAAGGTGGCATACCGGCCCAGTTTGGCGGACGGATTTCTTCTGTATTAGACATTTCCATGTTGGATGGTAACAAAAAACAGTTCTCCGGTGAAGGCGGGCTGGGGATTATTGCTTCCCGGATCAAACTTGAGGGACCACTCACACAAGATAAGAGTTCTTTTTTATTCAGCGCCCGCCGATCCTATGCAGATTCATTTTTAAAACTGGCAAAAAGTAAAGATATGGATAACAATAGTCTGTATTTTTATGATTTAAATGCCAAGCTCAGTATTAATCTGGGCAAGAGAACCAGCCTATACTTATCGGGCTATCATGGCAAAGACAATTTAAAGTACAGCGACCTATTTCATATTGCTTGGGGGAACAGCACTGCAACAGCACGGTTGAACCATCAGTTTAATGATAAAATATCCAGTAACACATCCCTTATTTACAGTGGGTTCAACTATCAGGCTGGGGTTTCCAGCCAACAGATTGACTTTCAGGTCGCCTCCAAAATCCGAAACGCGCATGCAAAGCAGGATTTTTCCTATTATGCGAATGCCAATAATACCATCCGGCTTGGGCTAGGAGCATTGGCACAATCCATCAAGCCAGCCAATCTCTCCTCCGATAAAAATCAATCAGTCAATCCAACCACCATTGAAAACCAGCGCGGGATTGATCTAGGGGGATATATCTCTCATGAATGGAAACCTACAACCGACTTGTCCCTACAGTATGGTGTCCATGTCCATGATTTTATAGTGCTAGGCAAAAGGACTTTCTATCAATTTGACAAAAATGGAAAGCCTGTTTCCGAAAAACGTGATAACAGCCGGATTGCTAAACATTATATCAATCTGGAACCACGCATATCTGCCAGTCTTGTACTGAATGAACAAAGCAGCTTAAAAGTCTCTTACAACCGTATTGTGCAAAACCTACATCAACTGACCAATACCACGGCAAGTCTACCCACCGATCAGTATGTACTCAGCAGTCTAAATATCAAGCCGCAACGTGTGGACCAGGCTGTCTTGGGATACTTTCGTACTTTTAGGAACAAGCAATATAACTTTTCGGTCGAGGCTTACTATAAAAGGCTTGGTAATCAGATTGATGTACGCAATGGAGCTACCTTACAGGCCAATACCTATTTCGAAGGGGAGTTGCTCTTTGGTGTCGGGCGTGCGTATGGCCTGGAGGGCTACCTGCGCAAGAACAGCGGCCGGCTAAAGGGATGGATCAGCTATACTCTATCCAAAAGCCGTCGCAAATTTAACGGGATCAATGAAGGGAAATGGTTCAATGCACGCCAGGATCGTACACACGATCTCGCCGTTGTAGCGAATTATGCGCTTTCCAATAGCTGGACACTCAGCGGAACATTTGTTTTCAATACCGGAAATGCCGTTACATTTCCCAGCGGGAAATACCTTATCAATGGCAAATCCATATTCTACTATACCGAGCGAAATGGCTATCGTATGCCCGACTATCACCGCCTTGACTTGTCAGCAACCTATGATCCACACACAACTAACAAACGTTTTCATTCGAGCTGGACGATTGGTGTATATAATGCCTACAATCGGAAAAATGCTTATACCATCGACTTTCGGGAGGGTAAGACTAACCCAAATCTGACAGAAGCTTACAAAATTGTTTTATTCGGAATTATTCCATCCGTCACGTGGAATTTTAAATTTTAAACACCATGCATGTTAGACAATCTTTTACCCTATCCTGTCTGTTGCTGCTGATTTCCTCCTGTGAGGAAAAAATGGACCTTGATCTCAATAAAGCTGCAGCTCGCGTTGTCATCGATGCCCAACTATCCGATGCCAGTTCAGTTCAGCGGATCCGCATTTCACATTCTGTGGGATTTGACGATCCGATCAATACTTCCGGGATCAAGGGAGCAACGGTATCAGTCAAAGACAACGAGAATAGGCACTACTCTTTTCAATATGAGAAAGACGGCTATTATATCCATCGTAACTTTAAGCCCGTTGCCGGCCGGATCTATACGTTGAATGTTGCTGTCCAAAAGCAGCAATACAGCTCAAGCTGCCAGATGCCAGCCTATGTCGCCGTGGACTCCACCGGCATTTCAGAAAAAAGTCTCACTGGTAAAACCTATTTTTTTGCAACAGTGACTTTTAAAGATCCAGCCAAGGTTTCCAATTATTATAGCTATACATTATCGATCAATGGTGGCCCCTTTCGCTTTGCCAATGCACAATCTGACCAGTTCAACGATGGATTGAAAGTGACACATTACATCTCTGACTTAGGGACAAACTTAGTACCCGGCGATGGTGTGATTGTTCGTCGCTATTGTGTTGACGAAAAAACTTACCAATATTGGAACGAATACCAAAATAATAACCTTAGCAATGCCGCACCCAGCAACCCAAAATCCAATATTTCCAACAATGCACTGGGCTACTTTTCCGTCGCTTCAGTAAAGGAATATCAATTAAAGATCGGGCAGTAATCAAAGCGCTGTCCAAATAAAAAAATTACTCCCGATTGTCGCTTTCTTCTTTACGACCTTCGACGATAAGCTCGTTTACTTCATCCATTTCTCCTTGTTCAAGGTGCTCGATATCTTCTGCCTGTTCGTCTGAATAACGGTCAATGAAAAAAGTACAGCCCATCGGAAAATGGTCAGATCCAACAGAAGGATAGATAAACAATTTATCTATAAACACATTGGGACTATGGAATAACAGATCCAAGGGTACCCGGAAAAACCAATAATTGGCGTGGAAAGTAGATAAGATCCCACGTCCTATACGTGCATCGATCAGCTTGCTGGTTTTCTTAAACAGCACTGAGGACCTCGCCCAAGCCACATTGTTAAAGTCTCCCGTAACCACCACGGGCATTTTATAATCACGCACCTTTTTTGCCACACTGAGCAGATCACCATCCCGTTCTTTGGAGTTTTCCTCCTCTGTAGGACTTGGTGGTGGTGGATGTACAGCAAAAAAGATAAAACGATGGCCATCCTCAGTTTCCAATTCGGCTTCAATACTTGGAATATCATCTGCAACAAAATAGTGAATCTTACTTTTATTGACTTTCAGCTTGGTATAAAAATGCATACCATAGGTATTGTCTAGCGTTACCTTGACAACATTCGGATAGTCTGATTCCAACACTTTCAAGCTCTTTTCCCATTCCGCATCACTTTCCATGGTCAGGAAGATCTTGGGTTGTTCTTTCCGAATCAAATCGATAAAACGATCGTACTCTTTATTGAATTGCAGCACATTGCAGGAAATCAACTTGATGCTATCCGAAGCATCTTTTCCCTTCTCGTATTTATCCTTACGCCAAAATTTAGTATAACGTACCAGGATAAATACATGATAGCCGATCAATATTGCCTGCGCTATCTGGATGCTCCATATCCAGGGCGATTCCGCCACCAGATAAAAGCCCCAGGCCAATACGGGTACCTGAAAGACCAGCAGCTGCAATTTAATAAATTCGGCCACACGAAAGACCCAGTGCTGGCAACGGATAAACGGCAGCAAGCTAAGGATAATCAGGAGTCCTGATAAAACAAGAAATAAAATCTGCATATTGATTTCAAAATTACTTCACAAAGATATTGTTTGAGTGAGACATTCCCTATCTCCTAATCGATCGAAAGATCCTACAAGAAAAGTTACAATTTTTCTATCATCCTAGATCTAATTATTATCAGTATAACTATTTGGACCAACGAACGTTTATTTTATTTTGAGAAAATGACTATGTCCAGCCTCAAATGAGCCGAACAAGAAAGTAAAATTTAGGCTTACCAGGATCTTTGGTATATTTTTTGAGTCAACCTGCTCTATCGAACAATCAGCACTAAATGGGGGACTATCTCCTGTAATGAATACTATTAAATAGACAAATCCGTTTTATACAGATAAAGTCAAATAAAACTATCAAAAAAATTAGACCAAATACACACATAAAAACTATGAGCAAGAAAAAAGACAATTCAAGATGGCTAAATGTGGCCATATCCTGGGGAGCAAGTATCGTCATCATCGGGGTACTGTTCAAGATCCTCCACATTGGTGGCAGCACTGCCAACTATATGATTGGTATCGGACTCGGTGTTGAGGCGCTGCTTTTCTTTTTGATGGGATTCAATCCCCCAGCGCCAGAACCAGACTGGAGCCGTGTCTATCCTGAATTGGACGATAATTTCAATGGCGAGCTCCCTGTACGTGGCAAAGCCGTTGTGGCACAGCCGGCAGGTCCATCGGCAACAGCCGCATTGGACAAAATGTTTGCAGATGCCAATATTGAGCAGGCAAGTATCGAAAACCTGGGCCGTGGATTACGTGACTTCAGTGAGAAGGTATCCGCTATCAACAAACTATCTGACGTGTCATTGGCAACCGAAGAGTTTACACAAAAGCTGCGCACAGCTACATCAAAATTTGACCACCTGAGCTTAGCCTTCGAAAAAGCGTCGGAAAACCTCGTGGCCATGTCCAACACCTCCGGTGATACGGCAAATTACCACGATCAGGTCAAAAATCTGACCAGCAACCTCGGTCAGCTGAATGCCATGTATGAGCGTGAACTCCGCGACTCAGCATCTCATTTGCAATCCATGAATAAGTTTTATGAGAACTTAAGCTATACCATGCAAAACTTCAACGAATCACTGGATGACTCCAAAGCCTTTAAAGAAGAAGTAGGCAAACTGGCGAAAAATCTGAATGCGTTAAATGCCATTTATGGCAATATGCTTAGTGCCATGAACCAGCCGCGCGTATAATTTACCCTTGTATTACTTAAATTAGAAAAAATGGCATTAGGAAGAGAAACGCCAAGACAGCGGATGATTGGCATCCTTTATCTGGTCTTGCTTGCTTTATTGGCACTCAATGTACCAGATTCGATCTTGGATGCGTTCAAAAATATCAACAACAGTCTCGAAACATCTAAGTCAAATGTCAATACAGCTGTACAACAGCTGTTCGCTGCATTTGAAAACACCAAGTTAAAAGAAGAACCGGCACGCGCCAAGCCTATTTACGATAAAGCTAAAAAGGCACAAGCCATTATTGGCGAATTGGATAAATATATTCTATCCCTGAAAGAAGAGTTTGTCAAACAGGGCGGTGGTTACGATGAAGAAAAAGGAGATCTTGTCAAACGGGAAAATGAGGACATCTCGCCCAATCTGATGATTAATGAGAAAAAAGGAACCATCCTCAAAGACAAAATCAATGACACCCGTGCCAAGTTATTGGCATTACTGACACCAGAAGAACAGAAAATGGTTTCCTTTTCACTGGAAGCCAAGAATCCAGAGAAATCGGTGAATGGCAAAAAATCATGGGAAGAAATTAATTTTGGCAGTGGCACGCCGCTTACAGCAGCAATGACTATTCTGACAAAAATCCAAACGGATGCACAAAATGCAGAGTCAGATGTTGTTAAGATTATCTTAGGTAAAATGGATCAGGCAGTGGTCAATCTGGACAAGTTTGCAGCTGTAGCTGTTGCACCGACCTCCTACCTGGTACAGGGACAACCCTACAAAGCCGAAGTCTTTTTAACGGCATCCGATTCCAAGTCCGAACCAGCGATCTCTGTCAATGGCTCATCCCTACAGATTGTTGATGGTAAAGGTGTATACGCTGTACCAACGAACCGGGAGGGTATTTTTAGCTGGACCGGGGTAATTAAAGTTAAACAGACTGATGGTTCCTATAAGGAATACCGGACGCCACAGCAGACCTACCAGGTGGCCCGTCCTTCGGCCGTTGTATCACCAGATAAAATGAATGTGCTGTATATCGGTGTCAATAATCCAATTTCGGTTTCAGCTCCAGGCACGCCTACAGATAAAGTACGGGTAAGCATGAGCGGTGGCAGCATATCTAGCGCAGGAGGCGGAAAATACAATGTGCGGGTAAGTTCGCCGGGCACAGCTCGCATCTCGGTATCGGCTGAAGTCGCTCCTGGTAAAACACAGACTTTGAGTTCAACCGAATTCCGTGTCAAAAGAATCCCGGATCCAATTGCCAAATTTGCAGGTAAAACCGGTGGATCTATGGCAACAGTAGCGCTGAAAGCACAAAATGCACTGTTTGCGAAACTAGATAACTTTGACTTTGATGCATCCTTCAAAGTAACCAAGTTCACGATGATCCTCGCCAAGCCACGTGCGGACGCGATTGTCCTTTCCACCTCGGGTGGACAATTAAGCTCCAGTATGTCATCAGCATTAAATGGCATTGTACCAGGTACTCGTGTGATCTTTGATAATATCGTAGCAGTTGGCCCAGATGGGACATCCAGACAGCTTAATGCAGTCGCATTGACCGCAAATTAGTAAATCACCCCTACATTTATACATTAGGCCTGTTCTTTTAGTAGAACAGGCTTTTTTTTAAATCCATGCCTACCGATAGTAGCAAATCCATGGCTTTAGACCGAAACGTACACTGTCAGAGCAACAAAGATGTTATAAACACCTCAAATTCAAGAAAAGATATTATCTTTATATTAATAGTTATTCTAGCTTGCTTTATAACAAACCTAGTTCAAGCATATTATTATGGGAAAGAAACCGAAAAACGAGCTTTCAAAGTCAGTATCACGTCGTATCGATGAGATTTTGCGTTTGACAAAACTTCCTATCCAGGAGTTCGCCAGCATTTCGGGTATCAATATCCGATCTTTGCAGGGCTATCAGGCCGGCGGCATTCCCATTACACTGGAATCGATACTAAAAATCTGTACAGCCTTATCAATCAATTTCCATGATTTCTGTGATTTTAACAAAAAGTTAAGTTTAAAAGGACAACCACCAGCCATAGCCTCTCCTATAAAACTGAATAAATTCAAAAAACCGTCAGATAATGCAGCGGAAGTCATCCGTCTCGCAAAGCAAGAAAAAGGTGAAAAGAATAAAGAGTATCGCGATCAGATTACCTATATCACCCGTACATCCGACTACTTTTTACGCCCAAGGACCCTGTTTCAAATGGTTGTAGATTTCTCGGTCGATTACGATATAAACATTACCCCCGAAAGGCTCAAAGCGATACTACAACAATGTATAGCGAAAGGGTTTATCAAGAAACATCAAACACCCTGGGACTATGGTATCGGTTATCATAGACAAAAACGTATATGGATCTATTTCAAGAATGAAAAAGACCTCTTAAAAGATCCTGAGAAAATCTTTGGTTACAATTGGATCCGCGATAGCATTCTGGCGTAGGAGGAGGTGAAATAATTTGAAACAAACACAAGAAGATATTATTGCCTATGCATTTTCTATAGTGCGTGAATTTCACAGCAAACATGGCAGAACCCCGATCCGCCGGGAGATGGAAAATATTAATACAATCGCACGTCGCTATTTTGGCTCCTGGAATAATTTTATTCTTGCGGCCGGATTAAAGCCTAATATAAACAGGTCCAAAGAAGAGATTACAGCTGAACTACTGGCATTGGTAAACGATTTTTATAAAATTAACGGCCGGATTCCAATGCGCAGGGAATTTTCTGCAAAATCATCCAGTATCAATAAATATTTCGGATCGTGGAACAAGTTTATTGCCGCAGCCGGATTTGCCCCGAATGACCGCAGAATTTCTTCCATCGGAAAACTAAAAAATTCACTGGTCAAATTTTACCTTAAACATAGGCGCTCACCCAACATATCGGATTGCACCAAAAAGAATGGGCTCTATAATTCATTATCCTATTACAAACATTTTAAAGTCGACAGCTGGGCTGATGTACTGGAGTATGCCAAGTTAAAACCTCACT